>Ga0137394_10000872_pt1 | contig 21203 bp, 18 predicted proteins | sample czobulk116metaG_FD_108278 | JGI IMG/M metagenome (GOLD analysis project Ga0137394, IMG submission 108278) | Vadose zone soil microbial communities from Angelo Coast Range Reserve, California, USA - czobulk1.16 metaG | ecosystem: Environmental > Terrestrial > Soil > Vadose zone | place: USA...
ATGGAACGCGACCCGACTGTTTTTGTTATCGGCGAAGACGTGGGCGCATACGGTGGTGCGTTCAAGGTCACCGACGGTCTCCTTGATCAGTTTGGCAAAGGACGCGTGATTGACACGCCGATTTCTGAAGCGGCGATTGTGGGTGCGGCTTGCGGCGCCGGGCTGATGGGAATGAAGGCTGTGGCTGAGTTTCAGTTTATCGATTTCATCTCCGCCGGTTTCGATCTGCTTACGAACTATGCGGCCAAGTGCCGTTATCGCTGGGGCGCGAATATACCGGCTGTCTTTCGTGGCCCATGCGGTTCGGGTGTGCGCTCAGGACCTTTTCATTCGCTGAATGCTGAGGCGTTTTTTCTGAACACTGCGGGACTGAAGATTGTGGAGCCTTCCACTGCGTATGATGCGAAGGGGTTGATCAAAGCAGCGATTCGCGATCCCGATCCCGTGCTATTTTTTGAGCATAAGAAACTGTATCGACTGCCACGCCTTCGGGAAGAACTGCCGGCTGACGATTACATGGTTGAGATCGGCAAAGCACGCACCGCGCGTGAAGGCCGCGATCTCACTATCATCACATTCGGAGCGATGGTTCTAACTGCGCTGGATGCGGCCGAAGAACTGGAGAAAGAGGGTCTGGATGTTGAGGTGATCGATCTGCGTACGCTGGCGCCTTTGGATAAGCCGGCAATTCTCGCAAGCGTGAAGAAAACCAATAAGGCGATCGTGCTTCACGAAGCGTCACGCACAGGCGGCATCGGCGGTGAAATCGCAGCTATCATTGCGGAAGAAGCATTTGAATGGCTCGATGCGCCGGTGCTTCGGGTCGCATCGCTCGATACGCCGGTGCCTTATTCACCGCCGTTGGAAGATTATTATTTGCCGCAGATCAAGGATGTGCTTGATGCGGCGCGGAAGCTGGCTGCTTATTGAACGTCGATCTCAGATCTGCGATCTCAAATCTCAGATCGCAGATCTGAAATCTGAGATCTGAAATTTAAGATTGAGGAGAAAAAAACAATGCCAAAGTTTCTGATCGAGCGAGAGATTCCTGGCGCGGGAAGTTTGTCTGCCCAGGAGCTACAAGGAATTTCGCAGACTTCTTGCGGCGTACTGAAGAAGATGGGGCCGGAGATTCAGTGGGTGCAGAGCTATGTAACCGGCGACAAGATCTACTGCGTTTACATCGCCCCCAGTGAGGAGATGATTCGCGAGCACGCGAGCCAGGGTGGCTTTCCGGCAAATCGTGTTTCAGAAATTAAGTCAGTCATCGATCCCACAACGGCTGAAGAGAAATCGCAATCGGCGGGAGGCTAATGAAAGTACACTAAGATGGCACAGAGTGTTGGTCGAACAAGTTGACGTCAGAATTGAAAGGCTAGAATCGGAGCACTTATGGCAACAGAAGTTGTAATGCCGCAGATGGGCGAATCTATCGCCGAAGGAACGATCACCAGGTGGATGAAAAAAGTCGGTGACCGCGTCGAACGCGATGAGCCATTGTTTGAAATTTCCACCGACAAGGTTGATGCCGAGATCCCATCACCGGCGGCAGGTACGTTAACCGAGATCCGTTTCAAAGAAGGCGATACCGTTGAGGTAAACACCACCGTCGCAGTTCTGGATGGTGATTCGGCCGGGGCCGGAGTGAAAGATGCAGCTCCACAAACAGAGGATGCCGTTGCCAGGACGGAGCCGGCGACCGAACAAATAGCAGAAGCGAAACCGGAAACAAAACCCGCGACCGCGGAAGCAGCGCCTGCAACTTCGCAAGCGGAAGCGTCCGCAGCCACAGGAGCGGAGGTGGACCAGAAAGACGCAGCGAAAGCGTCGTCACTTCCAAAATCTGAAGAGCCTAAGGAAACTGTCGCTGACCTACAGCCCGCAGTCGCCGACGCCCCGATTGCTCAAACTTCGAAGCCATCTCAGCCTTCCGCGCCTCAAACGTCGCAGCCTGCTCCAGTTGCGGACAACGGCGCTACGGCCACGGCTGATGAACTACGCCGTACCAAGTCGAGTCCGCTGGTCCGCAAGATTGCTCAGGAGCATGGCGTTGATATCGCCAACCTCGAAGGAACCGGATTAAGCGGCAGGGTAACCAAGAACGACATTCTAAGTTTCATTGAATCCGGGGCTCCTGCTGTCTCTCAGCCGCGATCTGCACCATCGACATCGACCTCGACAGCCGGGTCGTCCGCCGTTGGTAAGGCGGCGCCCGCGGCTTCGGCTGCAGTCAAAGCAGGCGAGGGAGATCGTGTCGAGCAGATGACTGTAATGCGTAAGAAGATTTCGGAACACATGGTCCAGTCGCGCCGCACCTCAGCGCATGTCACCACTGTTTACGAAATCGACATGACTCGCATTGCGAAACTTCGCGACCAAAACAAAGCGTCGTTTGAAGAACGCACGGGTACGAAGCTCACCTTCATGCCGTTTATTTTCCAGGCGGTGAACAATGCTTTACGCAAATTCCCAATCTTCAATGCGCAGGTGAGTGGAGATCAGATCATTTACAAGCGCGACATCAATCTCGGAATGGCGGTCGCACTCGATGCGGGTTTGATTGTTCCGGTAATTAAACGGGCTGACGATCTCAGCATCTCAGGGCTGGCGCGAGCAGCAAACGATTTGGCCGATCGCGCGCGGACAAAACAACTGAAACCGGATGAAGTCGGCGGCGGTACATTTACTATTACCAACCCGGGCGTTTTTGGCGGTTTGTTTGGCACTCCAATCATCAATCAGCCACAACTCGCAATACTCGGTGTTGGCAAGATCGAGAAGCGCGCCAAAGTGTTGACCTCATCGGACGGTGAGGACTACATCGCAATTCGGTGGATGGCCTATTTCGCATTGAGCTTTGACCATCGTGTGATCGATGGCGCTGATGCAGAACGCTTTCTTGCCTACGTTAAGGAACAGTTGGAGGCAGGAGAGTTTTCGCTTTAAAAATATTTTTTCACCAAAGTACACGAACGGACTTGTCCGCAATCTCCTGGACCAAAGAAAAGTTCTAAAACTCATATCGCGCGCGGGCGCACAAGTGCGCTTTCTAAACGGACTGATGTTGCAGTTTAGAGTTCAACCTTCAGGTTGCTGTGTTGCAAGCGGCAAGCTAAAGCTTGGACTCTAAACTGCCAAGTTCTTTTGATCACCCGCGGTGACGGAGCTTGGTTAGGTTATCACCGCGAATTCTTTTAAAGCAGTCACAGTTATTGCGATCGAGTGGCATTTAGATTATCAATGGGAATGTTGCTTGACTTAGCTTCGGTAGAGGGATAAGAAGTGGTGCTTTGTTATCGCGCTTATTAATGGCGGACAACACTTGACAGCTAAAGTTCGTCATACTGGTAATCGATCGCGGCTCGCTGACGCGAGCTGTTCACCTTCAAGAGATAAGGAGAGAGTTGGTTATGAAAATCCCGAAGCTAAGAATGTTTTCCTCGCTCATGCTCGTCATGGTCCTATTGGCTTTTTCTGGTTCCATTGCTTTGGCCCAGGACACGACGGCTACAGCAGGTTCGCGGACCGTCTCCAGCGGCCAGAAAATGAAAATCAAAGGTGTCGTCACGCGACGTGACGCCGATACGTTCGTGGTTCGCGACAACAATGGAGTAGATACCGTCGTGCAACTGAACGACCGGACCAGCGTCAAGGCCAAAGGTGGATTCCTGCGCAGCGGTTCAAACTACGCGACCACGCAGATCCTCCGCGGTCTCAACCTCGAAGTTGACGGCACCGGCAACGGCTCGGGCCAACTGGTGGCCGATAAGATCCGTTTCAATGAATCCGATCTCCGGGTCGCGCGCGCTGTTGAATCCCGCGCCGCGCCACTCGAAGATCGCGCCACGAATACTGAAAGCAAACTGTCTCAGGTTGAACAAAATGCGCAGCGTCTCTCCGGACAATTAGAGGAACTATCGGCAGTGGCGAATACCGCCAAGGGTGGCGCTAAGGCCGCTCAGGACACAGCGGATTCAGCTGTGGCTGGCGTGAATGCGACAAACGAGCGCATCTCGGCCCTGGATGATTATGTGCCGCAAACGGTTTTGGCAGTTACTTTCAAACCTGCAAGCGCCATTCTCTCGAAGGATGCGAAGGCCCAACTGGATGAGGTCGCCACCAAGGCACTCAACGCCAAAGGTTATGTACTTGAGGTTTCCGGCTTTGCCGATGCAACGGGCAGTGTTGAGAGAAATCGCGCTCTTAGCCAACGCCGTGCCGATGCGGTGATTCGTTACCTGGTGGAGAATCACAGCATCCCGCTACGACGCATCGTTACGCCGTACGGATTTGGTGAATCAAATCCCGTGGCCGAGAATAAGACCCGCGATGGTCGCGCGCAGAACCGGCGGGTTGAGGTGAAGTTGCTTGTCAACAAGGGACTGACGCAGGACGCTCCGACGATGTCGTCCGGGACGGGTCAGTAAGAACGTAATTGACTTTTGTCGGGTGGTTGGCAACTAGTAAATACCGCTCGAACACCTAAGCCATGAATCATGCCGTCGGAAGAGTTGTTGAGAGAACCAACTAAGGCTGGCAATACTGACGGCATGAGGAGTGGCTTAATGAATCAAGGTTGGGGAAAACAATTTGGGCCAGTGCTGCTGACAGCGGTGCTGGCCCTTTTTTGCTGGACTGGCGCTGCCGTGGGCCAGACAATCAGAGATCTTCCGCCGCCGCCACCCGCGCCAACTCCAAAGCCTACACCGACGCCAGCTCCCAAAGACGAGGACTTCGATGTAATCAAAGTAAATTCAAACCTCGTGATGGTGCCGGTTTCAGTTGTTGACGCGCAGGGCCAACCAATGCATGGTTTGCAGGTGGGCGACTTTCGTCTTGACGAAGAGGGCCGGCAACAACAGATTGCCGAGATCGGCAATCCCGACCAGGTGCCGTTAGACATCGCAATTCTATTTGATATCTCCAGCAGCGTTAGCCAGAAGGGGTTCTTCTCGTTTCAACAAAAGGCGGCAGCTAGTTTTCTCAAGCAAGTGATGAAACCTTCAGATCGGGCAGCGATTTTTACTATTGCGGATGAGCCCAGACTTGTCTCACCGTTGGTATCCGCGGACGTTGCAGCCGCTAAGTTGCTGACAATTCCCGCCGCGACTGTGCCCGTGCCGACCGCGTTTTACGACTCGGTGAGTACGGCCGCAAAGTTCCTGTCAAGCAACTCGGCTGAACGCCATCGCCGCGTTGTGCTGGTGATATCTGATGGTGACGACAACTTCAGCAACCTGGTCAAGGACATGACCGTGGCCGAGGCTCGGGCCAGTCAGCGAGGTGAAGTTACCCCCGCGGCTGCCAGAATTAGTCTGGATGCGCGGCGCCAAAGGGCCGTGCAGGAGGTGCAAAAAGCGGTTCAGCAAGCCGATGCGGCGTTCTACTCAATAAATCCGGGTGGTCCATCGGTCCACCTAAACCAGATCAGCACGCGTTCGCAAAATACAATGCAGGCGATCGCCGCGTCAACGGGAGGGAACGCGTTCGTTCCGGATGGCGAAAAGGATCTGGAGAAAGTTTTTGGTGAGATTGCGGCTGAACTGCGAGGACAGTACCTGCTCCAGTATTATTCCAACTCACAAGCGCCTGGCGTGCAATTTCGTCGTATCGTGGTCGCGGTGCCTTCTCGCCCGGAAGTGCGTGTGCGTGCCCGCCAGGGTTATTATCCTAAGACAAAGTAGGACAGGCATTCCTGCCTGTCTTTCGTAACAAAAAAATACGTTGGCTATGAGAAAAAGAGACAGGCAGGAATGCCTGTCCTACTTAACGCATCGCCAGCAAGACATCGGTCAAGCGGTCTACCACGCCGAGCAGACTGCGCCCTGCCTGATCAAATTTATTTGCCGCAGCCAGATCTTCAGCAGTAGCGGCGCCCTGGGCTACACCCGCGAGACCGATGTAATAACGCTGCAGTTCGGGCGTGGAGCGAAAATCAATCTCCAGTTTGTCCAGAGCTTCGCGAAGGGTTTGAATGCTTGCTCGAACCTGCTGCTTGTATTTTTGGTTTTGTTCCATGATCGCCGGCGATGCTTCGTTACGTTTAGCGGCGTCGTCGACAGACTCGAGTCCTTTCGCTACTCCGCCCAGCACATAGATAAACCGCGTCATGTTCTTTATCTGACTGGCAACGCGCGTTGCGCCCTCGCGCTGCGCGTCAGACTTTGGCGGCGGCGTGGTCGAGCGGGTGGATTTGGTGGTGGTGCGTTTTCTTGTTTGAGCGAAGCTGGTGCTCGGAAACAGCATAACTAAAGTCAGCGATACCGCGAATAATAGGGCTGGGATTCGTTGCACTTTGATTCTCCTCTTGGTCCTGCTTAGTCTGGCTTTTGCAAATCATTATACCCGCAAAGACCGGAGCGCAGGCATTCTTGCCTGCTCTCCGGTACTCCGTCAGTTTGATAAGCGAGGCCGCTACAGAACCGAGCGCGGTAGCGCCGGATGCTAGAGTCAGGTTGGGATGATTATGATTCGAGCGGATTCGCCGATTATTTGAAGGTCACTTTAGCATCCGGCGCTACCGCGCTCGGTTCTGTAAAGCAACGCGCGGCGCTAGTCAAATCAAACTGACTCATTACCTGGTCTGCTTTCTGGCGACGAGCGATTGAATGTTTAGCGAACGGCAGGCAGGGATGCCCGCGCTTCCTAAACGCTGCTAGAATGACATCACTCCTTGCGGGCAGGTCGTATCATTGGAAGAAAAAAACCAACTCTTAATCAAAAAACTGGGATGCGTCGAATATGGCGCGGCTCTGAATCTCCAAAGAAATACGGAGCTCGCTGTGAAAGATGGCCGGCAGCCAGACACGCTGTTACTCCTCGAACATCCACATACATTGACGGTCGGACGGCGTGGGGACAGCGCAGGCATTCTGATGTCGGAAGAGTGGCTTGACGCTCGCGGAGTAACTGTCTTTGAGACCAATCGAGGCGGGAAAATAACTTATCACGGCCTGGGCCAGATTGTGGGTTATCCCATCATCAACCTGAGTCCTGACCGCGAAGACGTACACCGCTACGTTCGTGACCTGGAAGAAGTATTAATTCGAACTCTTCAGGATTTTGAGATTCCGGGTTTTCGCATCGATGGACTGACCGGTGTGCACACCTCTCGCGGAAAGGTTGCGGCCATAGGAGTACACATCGCGCGTTGGGTAACTACGCATGGGTTCGCGCTGAACGTGAATACCGATCTCAGCTTTTTCAATCTGATCATAGCTTGCGATGGCGAGCCGGTAACTTCGATGGAAGACATCCTCGGCCGCGAAGTTGACATGGACCAGGTCGAAGATCGCATCGTTCGGCGTTTCGCTGAGGTTTTCAACTTCGACGTCATTACAGAACCGAGCGCGGTAGCGCCGGATGCTTGAGACTTCTAAAAATATCTAGAGATTTATGCTGTCCGCATTATTGTTAAGTGGCCTGTGGCATCCGGCGCATCCACCACCCCAGCGGGGCTGCCCCGCCGGGGACCCCGGTCCGCGCTCGGTTCTGCCCTGGTTCTTGATGAGACAAAGACTTCAAACCGCCCTAACCACCAATTCTAACTAAATGCTAACTCTCGAAAAAATCAAAGAAGCTGCCGCCAGAATTGACGGCCACATTCATCGCACGCCAGTGATAACCTCCCGCTCGTTCAACGAACGAGTGGGCCGGGAAGTGTTCTTCAAATGTGAGAACTTGCAGCGTGCAGGCGCGTTCAAAATCCGTGGCGCCACCAACAAAATTCTGTCGTTGACCGAGGAAGAGAAGCGTCGCGGCGTTGCTGCTTTCTCTTCAGGCAATCATGCGCAGGCCGTGGCTCTCGCTTCGCGCGAGGCTGGTATTCCCGCGGTCATTGCAATGCCGGATGACGCGCCGAAAGCCAAGGTCGCGGCGACTCGTGGCTACGGAGCTGAAATCGTTTTCTATGACCGGCTCAAACAGGATCGTGAACAAGTGGCTATCGAAATTGCTGAACGCGACGGGCGCGTCATGGTCCCACCTTACGACGACTACATGGTTCTGGCTGGACAAGGCACTTGCGGTTTGGAATTACTCGAAGAGGTTCCCGATCTCGATTGCTTGTTAGCGCCATGCAGCGGCGGCGGCTTGTTTGCGGGTGTCAGCACTGCGGCAAAAGCAATCAATCCGGCCATTCGTTGCTTTCCGGTGGAACCTGATACCGCCGACGACACACGGCAATCGTTTCTGAAGGGCGAACCAGTGACGATTCCACCTCCGCCGACGATCGCGGATGGCTTGCGTGTTCAAAGGCCGGGCACATTGACGTTTCCAATCCTGCAGAAGACTGCCGAAGATGTTTTGACAGTTTCAGACGAGCAGATCATGGAGACGATCAAGTTCCTGCTCTTTCGCGCGAAACTACTGGTTGAACCTTCGGGAGCTGCAGCGGCAGCCGCTGTGTTTGCTGGCAAGTTGCCGAGCGATGCCAGGCGCGTGGGAGTGGTGCTATCTGGCGGCAATATCGATGTAGAGCTTCTTTCGCAGATCCTAAGTAAGGAGGAAGGCACATGAAGAGTCTATTGTTGCTGATGGACGTTAGTCCTAATCCTGTTGGTGGGGGTTCAGGCGCGCTCTTGATTCTTGTGCTCGGGATCATTCTGTTTTTGGCGGTGGCATTCGCAGGTGGGTTAGTGTTCCTGCTCATTTGGCTGAAGCGCCGGAAGATGAGGGCTGCCCAAGCGTCTGAGCCCGCGGAGCGGGTGACAGCGTAAAGCCTCCTAAGGAACTACGGGTTAAGTCCAATTATTTCAACAACGCCCCAAGTTCTTTAAATTGACAACGAGGCCACGCACGCCTCGTCATTTGCTGGGGTGGAGCGGAGCGGAACCCCAGGAAAACCAGGCATTGAAAAGAATTTCAGCCCGCGGGAGCGGGCGACGGCCCAGGATCACGACAAACGCTGTCGCCCACTCCGCAGGCTGGGTTGTCTTTGGGCCGTCAACCTGGGGTTCCGCTCCGCTCCACCCAGGCTTTATGCTGGCACCCGCTCCGCAGGCTGGATCCGCGTTGAGTGAAAGAAGAGAAATCGGGACTTCGATCTCACCCGAATAGTCCAAACCATCCCGACGCATTGATCACTTCCCCAATACCAAACGAAGCAAGGTTAGCAACGATGATAGCGATAAAGTCTCGCCACATTGAACGTGTGCCAACTTCTTCCAGTTTGCCAAAAGCCAACCAAAACAATGCACACTCTGCTACCGGCGCGAAGGTCTCAGCCACGAGCAGATATGCAACCCGTTGATCTGGAGCAAAGAGCAGCGGCAAAACCAACACGACAATTGGGTAAGTACAGGCTGTCAACCAAACGCCCGCGAAAAGTTTTCTCTTAAACGGATGACGACGAGACAAACCGACCACGAGGATGGGCGTCTCGATCAGGATTGTTAGAAGATAACCGAGCGGAAGGAAGCGCCAGAGTTCGGAAGGTGACATCTTTTTGGAGTGCGGCGGCTAGACGCCGCTTTTTACTCTCGCCAAGAGCTACTGTGGCAGGTTTCGGTAACGCGTCCGAAAGCGGCGTCGAGCCGCCGCACTCCAAAATCACAGCATCTTCAACAGGAACGGCGCTTCGGCGAGGACATGTGCGATGGCGACAGTGAAATAGACGTCGCGAGTTGTGGAGTAGTCCCTAGAAAAGCCGAACCAAAGCGCCGCCACTACGAAGAGACCGAACACGAGCATCGCGGCGATCAGCTTTGGAAAGCCGCGTGGGTGACGCGCCAAAGGCAGAGTCTTGAGATCCCATATCGAACCGCCGATGCGTGGCGTCGACGGTGACTCGCCATTGGCTGGTTTAGCCAAACGTGCAATTAGCGGCAGAGCAATAAGCCAAACACCGTAGTGCAGCATCTCCAGAAAGACGTGAATCGAAACCAGCAGATGGCTGGAGACGTTTGGTAAGAGTTGAGCTCCTGCATGCTGCGTGATTCTCCAGAAGAGTCCGTTGTCATCCGGAAGCGCTGCTGCCTGAGACGATTTCCAAACCATTCCGGCGATCAAGATTGGTAACAGACAAAGGCAGCGATGATAAGCGCGTAGCCATGCAGGTCGCGTTCGCCGCAGGTGGCGATCGAGAAACCACAAGGCAATGAGCGGGTGCAGATACACAATTGCCAGGCTAAAAAACTCGGGCTGGAGCCAGTTAAGCGAAACTAAACCCAGTGTGGCCGCAAAGGCCCATGACCAGTCGCGCCTTGATTTTTGTTTACCACGCAGCCAGACAAGCACACCAAGCCAAAGGAGCAACAAGGTGTTCCAGGTTGCAAGTATTGTTGACCATGCTTCGCCGGTCCATAGCCCGAAACTGTAAAGCACCGGCAGGGAGATATACGTGAGCGTTAGGAAGCCGATTCCGGCGAAGGCCACCAGAAAAAAGTTGCGGGATTTGCCGAAGCGAACCGGCAGCCTCATCAGGAAATAGCGCAACTCAAACCAGTTGTGCGGACCGGCGAAGAGGAAAACTGTAACTATCGAAATTTGCAACGGCACCCAACTAGCCAGCACCGCAGACAGCAGCGCACACGCGAGCAGGATACTCGCGAAAACTCTTACGCTGAGCTGGCGGTTGACAACCAGTGCTGCTTCACTCGATCGCCACGCGGCCAATTCGATGTTGGCAGTGCGTTCCACTTACAGTTTCCTTTTCAATTTGTCTGCTGCCGAAATTGACAAGCTTAAAACTCTTCAAACCTCAGTTAGGCCGTTGTGGAATAATCAATTTCATACCTGAACCGTCATTTGAGTCAGGGACGATCTCGATGTCGATGCCGCCATAAGTAGGCGTACCTTTGCCGAGATTTTGCGGCAACTTGCGCCAGAGATAAGAACCCGGCGGGCCGGCATTCGCGCGCGTCAAGATTGCGGCAGCGCTAATCATCGCGGTTGCCATTAACAAAGCCACGACAATCTTCTGGCTGCGGGTCTGGCCCGAACGCGCCAGCCAAATGCCGGCAAACGCAAGCGACAAAAACATGAAAACCCCTGCCAGCATCGTCCGTGTCGAACTGTGTGTGATGGCTTGCGCCATTGTCGGATTCGTCGGCGTGTCAGCCAACGCCGCCCGGAGTTCCTGCAAACTGCTTTGCGAAATCTGCAAACGGGCTTCGTAAGCTTTGTTGTCCGGGACGATCGTGAGACTTGTGTGCAGCACGATCCTGGATTTTTGCGGGGAAGGTTTTGGCCGGGCGATATCACCGTAAGCGGGCAATGCTGTGGCCAGCAGCAAACACAGCACGCAGAGACTGAAAAACTGTTTCATGGGGTTGCCTCCGATAGTTAGCAAGCGGACGTGGCTTGCGGTTGTTATTAATGTTGAAGGCGCAGTATATCGCAAACTCGATTCGACGATCCTATCCGCAGATTACGCAGATTAAAACGGACAATCCGAGAAAAGTTGCAAACCCTGTCGCGCGTGGCTTGGCAAACTTAGCTGCCTCCAAGATTTTTCTAACCCAAGTTTCCCCGTCCCGTAGGGACGTAATGTTTATAGAACGCGCGAGCTCCCAAAGATTCCTCCTCGCTCCAGCGGAGCGAAACAGAAGCCCGACTTGCGGACCTTCGCCGGAAACATTTGCGCTCCGCTGGAGCGCGGGTCGTGTTCACACCGATTTCTATAAACATTCGGCTCCGCTGGAGCCAGAGCACTACTTGGTTGTGGCCTAAGCCGGGCTATGTAAAGTCAGGATCGGTCAAGTGCCTATTCTTACGACCGATGCTAGAATCTTGTTTTACACTAAGCGGAGAAACAATCTTGTCACGAGAACTACGAGTAATCAGTAATACCGTCAAACCACGGCTGCCAAAGCCTGAATGGTTGAAGATCCGTCTGGGTGATCCGGCGAATCAGAACCACGTGCTGAACCTGATCGAAGGGCTTAATCTGCACACCGTTTGCCAGGAGGCGCGTTGCCCAAACATCTTCGAATGCTGGTCCGACCGCACCGCGACGTTCATGTTAGGCGGTGACATTTGCACGCGTCACTGCGGCTTTTGCGCGGTTGGAAAGGGAGAGCCAGGTTCTCTTGATCCGGATGAGCCGCGTCACGTGGCCGAAGCGGTCCGCCAGCTCAACCTGGCCCACACAGTAATCACATCAGTCAACCGCGATGATTTGGCGGATGGAGGCGCCGCGCATTGGGCCGCGACAGTTCGGCAGGTGCGCGCTCTCAATCCTGAATGTAAGGTTGAAGTCTTAATACCCGATTTCAATGGCGACGAAGATGCGCTTAACACAGTGCTCGACGCTGAGCCCGATGTGCTTAATCACAACACGGAAACAATCGCACGGCTTTACCGCCGCGTCCGTCCGGATGCCGATTACCAGCAAACGCTTACCCTGCTGCAACGCGCAGCGGACAGACGCGATCGCGAAGGGCGCGGGATGAAAACCAAGAGCGGCATTATGGCGGGACTCGGCGAGACGTTTGATGAAGTAGTTGAATTGATGAAGGACCTGCGCGCGGTTTCCTGCGACATCATGACCATCGGGCAATACCTCCAGCCTTACGAAAAACGTTTGCCGGTGGAACGTTACGTCACTCCGGAAGAGTTTACACGCTGGCGCAACATCGGAATGGAGATGGGATTCAAGCATGTCGAATCGAGCCCACTCACACGCTCCTCATATCATGCGCGGCAACAAGCGGAAGACGAGCCGCGAGTTTACGCCGATGCGCGCGTCGATTAGGCGAGATTAACCCGCAGGAGGAACCAGTCTCCTCATTTCTGTACAACGCGTTTCGCTTCGCCGATTGGCAAAAACGATCCACGAACTCACACGAAGTTTCACGAAAGAAATGAAGGCAGTCATCTTTAATCAACACGGCGGACCCGAGGTACTGGAATACGCCGACGTGCCAGATCCGGCGATCAAGGGCAACGAAGTCCTGGTCGAGGTAAAGGCTTGTGCCTTGAATCACCTCGATATCTGGGTGCGCGGGGGAATGCCGGGAATCGAGATTCCACTTCCGCACATACTCGGCAATGACATCGCCGGCGTAGTGCGCGAAGTGGGCGACTTGGTTTCGTGGGTAAAGACTGGCGACGAAGTGATGCTTCAGCCCGGCGTCTCCTGCGGCCATTGCGAAGAATGCCTTTCAGGCCGGGACAATCTCTGCCGCGAGTACGACATCCTCGGCTCTCGTCGTGATGGTGGTTATGCCGAACTCGTCGCTGCCCCCGCGGTAAACGTCATTCCCAAACCAAAGAACCTTAGCTGGGAAGAAGCTGCCGCATTACCGTTGGTTACGGTCACGGCCTGGCACATGCTGGTGACCCGCGCAGCAGTTCAACCCGGCGAAGATGTTCTGGTCCATGCGGCGGGAAGCGGCGTTGGCTCAATCGGAATTCAGATAGCCAAACTCCGCGGCGCGCGTGTGATTGCCACGGCGAGCTCGGATGAGAAGCTGAGGAAGGCCAGGGAACTGGGCGCCGACGACGTGATTAACTACACAAGCGATGATTGGCCGAAAGAAGTTAAACGGCTAACTAACAAGAGAGGTGTGGACGTTGTTTTTGAGCACACCGGCGCGGCGACCTGGCCGGGCTCAATTGCTTCGCTGAAACCTAATGGGCGATTGGTTACTTGTGGCGCGACCAGCGGCTTTGCGGCGCAGACCGATCTTCGCCAGGTGTTCTACCGCCACATCACGATTCTCGGATCTTTTATGGGATCCAAGGCTGAACTGCTTGAAGCGATGAAGTTTGTGGAGAATGGAAGGATTCGGGCGGTGGTGGACCAGGTGTTACCTTTGGCTGAAGCTCGCCGCGCGCATCAGCTAATGGAGGATCGGGCGCAGTTTGGGAAGCTGGTGCTCGTACCTTACTGAGTCAACGTTACGCGCCCGTGAAAGTTTGTAGTGGGCCATTTGAATTCACTGAGGCGGCTCGCTACAGAACCCCGATGCATCGGGTAGCGCCGGATCCCAAAAGCGACTTCGGTAATAAGCGCTTTCTCCTATGCTTAGAGTAGACTCCAGGAGCCGGCGCTACCGAGGCTGTGTGAAAAGCAAGGGATCGGATTTCAGCCTGAAGGGCTGGCAGATAGTAGCCGGTGTTCGCAGCGTAGCGCAGACCACCGGAAAGAAGTGCCCACGTGGTCCGTACCCCGGCGGGGTACCACCGTGTTTCTGACACCCGTTCCGGGTGTGGAATTATTTTCGATGGGTGTCCGGTGGTCTACGCTACGCTGCGACCACCGGCTACTATCTGACAGCCCTTCAGGCTGAACCCACCTGCTACCCGCGCTCCGTTCTGTAATGGCCTCCGCTAATTCTAAACTGACCCACTACTCGTAAATTTTGCCCATAACACCGGATCCCAAAAGCAACTTTATTAATCGGTGGTTTTCCCCGAAGCCTGGAGTTATCGCTGGAAGTAGACTCCAACATCCGGCGCTACCGCGCTCGGTTCTGTAATGGCCTCCGGCGAAGAGCCGCTTCCCAACTGTCGCCCGGAAACCAATTGCGCCTGCGATCCGTAATACCCTGTCACTTCTGGATAGAGTGCCGAAATAACCAAATTTTTGGAGAAAACTATGAATTTACGCCGACATATTCCTCGCGCGCGGCTTGCGCTCGCGCTGCTTTTCAGCCTGTTAGCATCGTCGTTTAACGCGGCCGCTCAAGCCACAGCTCCTCTGCCTAAAGGTATTGAGCGGGTAACTTCAGTCGAGGGGATCAGCGAATACCGGCTGGCTAATGGCCTCCGCGTTCTTATGTTTCCCGATCAGACCAAACAGACCATAACGGTGAACATGACTTATCTCGTCGGCTCCGCCACGGAGAATTATGGTGAGACCGGCATGGCTCACTTGCTCGAGCATATGGTCTTCAAGGGCACGCCCAAGCATACAAATATTCCGCAGGAACTGACCGCACATGGCGCGCGGCCCAACGGCTCGACGTGGTCGGATCGGACCAACTACTTCGAGACCTTCTCCGCTACCGACGAAAATCTTAGCTGGGCCCTCGATCTCGAATCTGACCGTATGATCAATTCGTTTGTGGCGAAGAAAGATTTGGATAGCGAGATGACCGTGGTGCGCAACGAATTCGAGCTGGGCGAGAACAGCCCTTTCAACGTGTTGCTCGAAAGGACTATGGCCGCGGCTTTCATCTGGCACAACTACGGCAAGACAACTATCGGCGCGCGCAGCGACATTGAGAACGTGCCTATCGAACGATTGCAGGGGTTTTATCACACCTACTATCAGCCGGATAACGCCGTGCTGCTTGTCGCGGGCAAGTTTGACGAGGCGAAAACGCTGGGGCTGGTCGACAAATACTTTTCGCCCATTCCGCGTCCAACACGCACGCTCCAAAAAATCTACACCATCGAGCCGACGCAGGACGGCGAGCGCTCAGTCACACTCAGGCGCGTCGGAGACACGCAACTTGTCCAGGCTCTCTATCACGTTCCAGCCGGATCACACCCGGACTTTGCCGCGATTGACATCATCGCTCAGATCTTAGGCGACACACCTTCCGGTCGCCTGCATAAGGCCCTGGTCGAAGCGAAGAAGGCCAGCTCCGTCTTCGGCTTTGACTTCCAATGGCACGATCCCACGCTCGCCATTTTTGGCGCGGAAGTCAGGCAGGGGGACTCGCTTGAAGCCGCGCGCGACACTCTGGTCCAGACCATCGAAGCCCTGGGCACGAACCCGCCGACGAAAGACGAGGTTGAGCGCGCGCGTGCACAGGTCCTCAAGAACATTGAGTTAGCATTGAATAACTCGGATCAAATCGGCATTACTCTGAGCGAATTCGTTGGCGCCGGTGACTGGCGTTTGTTCTTCCTGCACCGCGACCGGCTGCGCAAAATCACGCCCGAGGAGGTGTCGCAGGTGGCCGCGAAGTATTTCAAGCCTGCGAATCGCACGTTGGGTCTTTTCATCCCCACGCCAAAGCCGGATCGCGCCGAGATACCGCCCGCGCCAGACCTGGCTGCGGCGCTGAAAGACTACAAGGGCGAAGCGACAATGGCGGAAGGTGAAGCATTTGATCCCTCGCCAGCGAATATCGAAGCGCGCACCGTACGCAGCGATGCCGGCGGGATTAAGCTGGCGTTGCTGCCAAAGAAGACCCGTGGCGGTAAGGTAGTGGCCCAGATGACGCTGCACTATGGCGATGAGAAAAGTTTGATGAACCGCGCAACCGCCGCACAGCTTGCGGGCGACATGCTGATGCGCGGCACGACGAAGCACACACGCCAGCAGATCCAGGATGAGTTTGACCGTTTGAAGGCTCGGGTAAACGTCTACGGCGGCGCGACGCAAGCCGGCGTCAACATCGAAACCACGCGCGAAAACCTGCCGGCCGTGTTGCGGCTGGTGACGGAGATTTTGCGCGAGCCTGCATTCCCGGCGAGCGAATTTGACCGGCTCAAACAGGAGAACCTCGCGAGTATTGAGCAACAGAAGAGCGAGCCGACCCAGATAGGGTTCACCGCATTTGGTCGCCTGCTAAACCCATATCCAAAGGGCGACGTCCGCCACGTTAGTACACCGGAGGAAAGTATTGCGGATATTAACGCTGCAACTCTCGAACAGGCGAAGCAGTTCTATCAGGACTTCTATGGCGGCTCAAACGCTGAGTTGAGCATCATTGGTGATTTCGACGATAAGGAGATTGCCAAACTGGCGAGCGAGCTGTTTGGCAACTGGAAGAGTCCGAAGCCTTTTGTGCGGGTGCCGAATCCGTTCAAGGACGTTGCGGCAGTCAACCAGTCATTGCCAGCGCCCGACAAGGCCAATGCGTTCTTCATATCTGGCGTCAATCTGAAATTAAGAGACGATAACCCAGACTACCCTGGGCTCGTGCTTGGCAATTACATGCTCGGCGGCGGTTTCCTGAATTCGCGTCTCGCGGCCCGCATTCGGCAGAAGGAGGGATTGAGCTATGGCGTTGGCTCTGGAATAAATGCCAGTGCGCTGGATGAAAGCGGGCGCTTTACCGCGGGCGCGATCTACGCGCCGCAGAACGTCGAGAAGCTCGAAGCGGCATTCAAGGAGGAAATTGCGCGCATGTTAAAGGACGGCTTCACGCCCGAAGAGGTGGAGGAGGCAAAGAAGGGCTATTTGCAATCGCTGCAGGTCAGCCGTGCCCAGGACAACGAACTGGCAGGCCGCTTAAACAACTACCTTTTCATCGGGCGCACGCTCAAGTGGGATGCGGACCTCGAGGCCAAGCTCAAGGCACTGACACCCGAACAGATCAACGCCGCAATGCGCCGGCACATTGATCCGTCTAAGCTTACGATCATCAAGGCTGGAGACTTTGCCAAGAATCCACCAGTGAAGTGAAGAGAGAAGAGGCAGAAGGCAGAAGGCAGAAGGCAGAAAGCAGTAGGCAGAAAGCAGAAGGCAGAAAGCAGAAGGCAGTAGGCAGAAGGCAGAAGGCAGAAAGCAGAAGGCAGTAGGCAGTAGGCAGTAGGCAGAGAGCAGAATACTGGGTTTCCGCTTTGTGCGTTCTGCTTTCTGCCTACTGCCTACTGCCTACTGCCTTCTGCCTACTGCCTTCTGGCTCTACTTTCCGCTGTAGTCTTCGGCGATAAACCGTTTCTTGAGCAATTCCAAATTACCCTTAGCCAGATCGAAGTTAGTTCCGGCGACTACCTTATTGCTTCCTTCGGACCTAACCCAATCAACCACCTGAGGCGCATTCTTTTTCAAAAAAGCGCCGTCTTCTTTATCAAGCGGCTTACCGTCTTTCCGGGAAAAAACCCAAATATAGGTGTACTGGCCTTTGCGAACGTAATCCAGATCTGCTTCAAAACCAGTCTTGGGTGATGGAGGCGCCGAGGTTTGTGTTGGGGTTGATTCCTCGACCGTCGTCGGATTGTTGGTGCTGCTGCATGAAGTAGACAAAAGGCCGCTGACGAGGAACGTCAGAATTATCAAGCTCGAGTTTAAGGTTTTCCTAAGCATCTGGGTTGAGATATTAATCTAAAAAACTCTGGTTTGGAATCGCCTCCGAGCGGTGCGACAGATTCCGTGAACTTCGGGTCAAATGCGACAACTTTGGAGTGCGGCGGCTTGACGCCGCTTTGGTCGGTTGCGACCTATCGAGTCCACGGGTGTGAGGAGCGTCTAGAAAAACGCGGCGTCAAGCCGCCTCAGACCAAAGCGGCGTCGAGCCGCAGCACTCCAAAGAGAGTAGCCTCAATCTAAGCTACGGACTGTTATCTGGTTGAGGTTCCTCATCGCTGCCCTGGTCTGGTTCCTCAGGCGGGGGTTCCTGTTTCTGATCGCGTATCCAGAGGATCGTACAATCGCGGTCTTCATACACTACCTGAAACCAGCCACTAGCTTGGGCGTTATCAAAGAAGTCTTCATGTGAATTGTCGGTGAACACATACCGTGCGCCGAAGCGGTCGCGAATCAGTGGGCCGGGATCCTCTTCCTTGCCAAGAGTGATCCGGTCGTAGAGTTGAGACAGCGCCGGATCTTTATCGTAGAGATAAGTTGGGTCGAGGCCGGTGATGTAGCTATGGCTCGGGTCGTAGTAAAACAATCGCGGAAAATCGTCCCAGTCAGTATTGAAGATCATTTGACCGGCCGGCACATTGGCCTGCATCCATTCAGCCCCCGCCTTGTAAAACGAGTGTGGCTCGCTCGAGGCAATGTCTTTGGTCGTTGCGCGAAGATTAAGAAAGAGAACCACTCCGAGTAAGATTGCGACAAACGCCGAGACGATAGTGCGAAGCAGCTCCTTCAAATCGGTTTCCGTACCTGGTGGCGCAGCTTCCGCGCGATCAAGAAATGGTTGCAACTCGTCGAGCATGTCTGTTGGCAACCGGGTGAAGGTCGAGCGGGCGCCTTCCAGCCAGGGGTGAAGCGCAAACGCAGCAAACATCACGGCAAAGGGCGGCCAGTATTCCACCATTCGCTTCCAACGCGCCGTCATGATCATCAGCAGGGTCGCGAAAACCAGAAAGAACAAAGAATGATGGGCTCGCTTTCGATCCGTGTGATCAAAACCAAGGTATCCAACAAACATCGCCACGCAAGCCACCACCGAGTTGCCGAGAAATTCCCACGTGTCGTAGGGATACCATTCTTTTCCAACGTTGGTAGAAAAACCTGAAGCCGTTATCTTCGTTTTCATGTGCTGGTAGAGAAGGTGGAAGTTGGTGGGAAAGTAAGGATTGATAACCAGCCCCGCCGCAGTTCCTGCCAGTACCCATGCAATTGGCCGCCATTCAAATCGGCGTTCAGTCCACCCAATAACTCCGGTCCAGATGAAGGCCGCCAGGATCAGCAGTACAAACATGTCGTATGACAAAGCAAAGATGAAAGCGAGGGGCAGCAGCGGCCAATATTTTTTTGTAAACAAAAGGTAAATGCCGATCACCAGATAAATGATCGCCAATGGCGGCGCCTTGGACATGTTTAGCCGGTATAGGAATGGCGCCGAACAGGCAAGCAACGCCAGTAGCCAAACCAGGGGGTATCTAATCCGGTAGCGGATCAAGAGCCAGTAACAGGAAAAGACTGCCAGGCTCCCGAAAACAGTCGCTGAGATTTTTGCGCCGAGTCGAAGGTCACCAAAAGTAAAGAGCATCTGAAAGCCATGGAAAAGCAGATGGTGATCTACGAAGTGTCTGGGATCGAGAGTAGTAAAAGGCAGCCAGGTAAACGGCGGAGGGAAATTCCCATGACGCAGTGATTCCCAAAGCATGCGGCTCCACTTGATGTGATAATAACCATCAAAGTCGCCGCAACAGATTGCATCAGTTGAAAACTGGAGTTGCCAGAATATCAACCCGATGGCGATGGCGCCGGTGCACAATAATACCGCGCGCAAAGCAGATTCAGATTTGAAGATTCCACGAAGATGTGAAGATGTTTTCATTTACCGGCCAACTGTTTCTGGCAAACTTAATCTCACAGTTGTTCGATAAGATTGAGGAAAGGGCGTGGATCGATTGGCTTGGTCACGTGATCATTGAAGCCGGCATTTAACGAGCGACTGCGATCGTCAAACATGGAATAGCCGGTCACGGCAACCATAGGAATGGCTTCATAACCAGGCAGCGATCTCAATGTCCTGGCGAGTTCGTAGCCATTCATTTCGGGCATGCCAATATCGGAAATGATCACATCGAAATGCTGCTTCCGCGCCAAATCAATCGCATCCTTAGCACAGCAAGCGGTGGACACGTCATACCCTGCATGCGTCAGCAGCACCGCCAACATGTCCGTCACGTCCACTGCATCATCGACCACCAAAGCACGACGGTTCTTTACCGAATTTTTAATCGATGTTTGCTCATGTGTTGAGTGCGACAGAGATTGCTGCCCTCGAGAAGGCAGAAATTGACTGAAGAATTGAGCAGGAATCCAGGACGAAGCTAAGGGGGTGGCGGCACAGGTTGACTCTATCATCGCGTCCTTCCGCAATTGGTGATCTCAAAGGCTACGTGAACCAGCGGGGAGCCCCTAATGTAGCCGAAAGGAGAATTCATGTCTAGGAAATCGTGGCCCTAGAGATTTCATATCGTGCCTCAGTTTACGAGAGTTGAAGAAGCTGCCCTCGACCGCAAACATCTGTTAGATTGTCAGGCATCGTCCCAAACTAAGTTATGTATCCAGCGGGCAATCTTTTCATTCCTGTCGAACACGGGCGGCTTGAGGCAATTCTCAAAGAGCCTCGAGACACCCGCGTCCTAGGGGTGGCGCTCCTACTTCATCCGCATCCTTTAGGCGGCGGTACGATGCATAACAAGGTGGTGTTTCGCGCAGCCGGTGCTCTTAACGATGCCGGGTTAACTACGCTGAGAATAAATTTTCGCGGAGTGGGCCAGAGCACCGGAGAACATGACGAAGGCGAAGGTGAACGCCAAGATGTACGCGCGGGTCTTCAATACCTGGCAGAGAAATATCCGCGACAACCCATCACCCTTTGTGGTTTTTCGTTCGGTGCTCTGGTGGGACTGAAAGTGGGGATCTCAGACGAGCGCGTCAGAAATATGATCAGCCTTGGCACACCGGTCGACAAATATGACTTCAGTTTTCTCGCAGCGTGCCGCAAGCCTCTATTGCTAATCCATGGAGACAATGACGAGTTTGGAAATGTGGATCGGATCAGGACCCTGCTGGATCAGCTTAAGCAAAATGCCAATGTTGAACTCCACGTAATCAAAAACTGTGGCCACTTCTTTGAGGGCCATCTGGATGAGTTGAAGCGTGTGATCAC
>Ga0137394_10000873_pt1 | contig 21176 bp, 21 predicted proteins | sample czobulk116metaG_FD_108278 | JGI IMG/M metagenome (GOLD analysis project Ga0137394, IMG submission 108278) | Vadose zone soil microbial communities from Angelo Coast Range Reserve, California, USA - czobulk1.16 metaG | ecosystem: Environmental > Terrestrial > Soil > Vadose zone | place: USA...
ACCAGGTGGTGTCGGTGCGCGCGCAGGTCGGCGGCGAGCTGATGCGCGTGCACATCACCGAGGGCCAGGACATCAAGAAGGGCGACCTCCTCTTCACGATCGACCCCCGCCCCTACGAGGCTGCGCTCGCCAACGCGCAGGCCACGCTCGCCAACCACCAGGGGCAGGTGGCCCAGGCGCGCGCCGTCCTGCAGCGCGACACCGCGCGGGTGAGCCAGGCGCGCGCCGCCCTCGCCCGCGACCAGGCGCAGGCCAAGAACGCCGCCGTCTCGGAGGCGCGCTATCGCGACCTGCTCAAGCGCGAGCTGATCTCGCAGGAGCAGTACGACCAGGTGCGGACCTCCGCCGAGGCGCTGGCCGCCACCGTGCGCTCCGACGAGGCCGACGTCTCGAGCGCCGAGGAGACCGTGCGCGCCGACGAGGCGGCCGTGCACAGCGCCGAGCAGATCGTGAAGGCCGACGCCGCGCTGGTGGACAACGCGCGGCTGCAGCTCAATTACACGACGATCCGCTCGCCGATCGACGGCCGCGCGGGCAGCCTGCAGCTCAACCAGGGCAACGTCGTGCGCGCCAGCGGCACCAACGACTCCACGCTGCTCGTCATCAACCAGGTCCTGCCCGTCTACGTCTCGTTCACCGTGCCGCAGCAGCAGCTCGCGCAGATCAAGCGCTACATGGCGGCCGGCGCGCTCAGCGTGGACGCGATCGCCTCGGGCGAGCCGAAGCCCGAGCGCGGTACCGTGACCTTCATCGACAACGCCGTCGATCAGACCACCGGCACGATCCGGCTCAAGGCGACGTTCACCAACACCGAGCGGCGGCTGTGGCCCGGCCAGTTCGTCAACGTCGCGCTGACGCTCGCCGTCGAGAACGACGCCCTCGTGATTCCCGCGCAAGCGCTGCAGACCGGCCAGCAGGGCGCCTTCGTGTTCGTGGTGAAGCCCGATCAGACGGTGGACACGCGGCGCGTGGTCGTGGCGCGCACGCAGGGCAGCGAGACGATCCTCGCCAGCGGCGTCGAAGCCGGCGAGTCGGTCGTCACCGACGGCCAGCCGCGCCTGGTGCAGGGCGCGAAGGTCGAGGTCCGGACGGCCACCGGCCGCGCGGCGGGCGGCGCGGACAAACCGGCCGGCGGCGGCGGCAAGCCGGCGCCGGGCGGCAAGCCGGCGCCGGCCGGCAAGCCGGGGGAGAAGCCCGCGTCCACTCGCTGACGGACGTCCACTGGCACCGGCGTTGCACTTTGGCGCGCTATGCGTACATACCGAACCGCCCTCGTCAGCCTGTTCGCGATCGTTGTCGCCACCACCGTCGCCTGGGCCGGCGCGCCCACCGACCAGCTCAAGAGCCAGGTGGACCAGGTCATCAAGCTCCTCGACGATCCCGCGCTCAAGGACAAGCCCGCCGAGCGGCGGGCGCAGGTGCGCAAGATGGCCGAGGACATCTTCGACTACCCCGACACGGCACGCCGCGCGCTGGGTAACCACTGGAACCAGCGGACGCCGCAGGAGCGCGAGGACTTCACGCGCCTGTTCGGCGATCTGCTGGACCGCGCGTACATCTCCAAGATCGATCTTTACCAGGGCGAGAAGGTGAAGTGGCTCGGCGAGTCGGTCGACGGCACGGACGCGCTCGTCAAGACCTCCATCGTCACCAAGAGCGGCACCGACGTCCCCATCGACTACCGCATGCACCTCAAGGACGGCCGCTGGCGCGTGTTCGACGTGGTCATCGAGGGTGTCAGCCTGGTGTCGAATTACCGCACCCAGTTCAACAAGATCGTGCAGACGGAGTCCTATGACTCCCTGATGCAGAAGCTCAAGGCGCGCGGCGGCGCCACCCCCGCGGCCAGCCCCGGCTCCCGCTGACGCGCGATCTTGACGGCGCCCGGCGCCGCGACCATAGTGAGCCCTGCCAGACGGAGGGTTCCCCATGACACAGCAGGGCTCGCGGCGGTACCAGGTGGTCGAGGGCTGGGAGCATCTGCCGAAGGACTACGTCCATCGTGACGTGGCCGGCGTGGCGGTCGACGGCGAGGACCGCGTGTTCCTCATCTGCCGCGGCGACCACCCGATCATCGTGTACGACCAGAAGGGCAGCTTCCAGCGCTCGTGGGGCGAAGGCGACTTCACCTATCGCACGCACGGCATCACGATCGCGCCCGACGGCACCGTGTGGGCCACCGACGACGGCAACCACACCGTGCGGCAGTTCACGCCGACCGGCAAGCTGCTGCTGACGCTCGGCACGCTCAACACGCCCTCCGACACCGGCTACGACGGCAAGGACTCGATCACCATCCCGCGCGCGGCCGGGCCGTTCAACCGGCCGACGAATCTCGCGGTGGGGCCGAAGGGCGACCTCTACGTCTCGGACGGCTACGGCAACTGCCGCGTGCACCAGTTCTCGCCGAGCGGCGCGCTGAAGCGCTCGTGGGGCGTCTCCGGCAAGGGGCCCGGCCAGTTCCACCTGCCCCACGGCATCGCCATCGACAAGGACGGCCGCGTGTACGTGTGCGACCGCGAGAACGACCGCATCCAGATCTTCAGCCCCGACGGCGAGTACCTGAGCGAGTGGACGGACACGCAGCGGCCCACGCACCTCGTCTTCGATCGCGACGGGCGCGCGCACGTCTCCGAGCTCTGGTGGCACAAGGGCCAGACCTCGCAGCGCCACGGGCCCATCGTCGATCCGCGGCCGGGCCGCGTGAGCGTTCTCGACCGCGACGGCCGCCTGCTGGCGCGCTGGGGCGGCCCCGACGCCACCGCCGCGGGCAGCTTCGCGGCGCCCCACGGCCTCGCCGTGGACTCGCGCGGCGACGTCTACGTGAGCGAGGTCACGTGGACCTTCGCGGTCAGCCGCGGCCTGGCGCCCGAGGGCACGCACACGTTCCAGAAGTTCGCGCTTACCAGCTAATAGGAGGGGAAGGGGGGAACCCTCCTAGGGTGCCCCCAGACAAGTATGTACACGCTGCAGGGGTTCGCCGCCGACTGTCATCGCATCCTCACCGAGCACCCGGGCCGCGCGGGCCGCGACGAGGTCTGCGCGCTGCTACAGGACGTCCTCAAGGACGAGACGTTCGTCGGCGCCTACCTGACCGATGACGGGCCCGAGCGCAAGATCCTCTACGAGGATCCGCAGCTCGGCTTCTGCATCCTCGCGCATGTCTACACGGGCCGGAAGGAGAGCGCGCCGCACGATCACGGCCCGTCGTGGGCGATCTACGGCCAGGCGCGGGGCGAGACGGTGATGTCGGACTGGGCGGTGGTGGAGCCCGCGGCCGGCGAGCGGCCGGCCAGGGTGCGGCACGCCCGCAGCTACACCCTCACGCCGGGCGCCGCGCACGTCTACCACGAGGGTGACGTGCACTCGCCGCGGCGTGAGGGCCCGACCCGGCTCATCCGCATCGAGGGCGCGAACATGGAACGCGTCCAACGCCGGCCCTACGAGGCGGTCTGAGAAGCGCGGGTCAGGTAGCGTTCAGCACTTCTGACCTTCGCTCAGCTTGGCGTCGATCTTGTCGCCAGGCTTCATGTCCTTCGCCATGTCCTTCGAGACCTGGAACTGGTGCGTCTGACCCTTGTCGTCGCGCACGGTCATCTTGCCGTCCTTGCTGACGTCGACGACCTGACCCGCGACGTGCTCGGGCGCGCCCTTCTTGCAGTCGGTGGCCTTCGGCGGCGGTGGCGTCTGCCCGAACGCGAGACCCGCGCTGAGCAGCGCGGCAGAGATGAAGCCAGCCGAGAGCAGTAGCCAGCGGTTCATGCGGCCTCCTTGTTACTTGTTGTGCTTGGTGATGTCGTAGATCGCGCCGCCGGCGGCGCCCACGCCCGCGCCGATGAGCGCGCCCTTGCCCGCGCCGTAACCCGTGCCGGCGCCGATCGCCGCGCCGGAGCCGGCGCCGACCGCCGCGCCCGTGGCCGTCCCGCAGCCGTTCATCGCCACGAGCATCGACAGCCCGACGACACCCGTGATCACACGTGACATGACCGTCATGCGTAGCCTCCTCTCGGTATTCGCGCACGGGGGAGCCCGCACGCCACCGGTTCACCCCGGGAGGAATTGCAATCCGAGAGCCAGTGAAATTTGACGCTCCCACCGGCAAATAGAACCCGCCCTGCATACGTCGGACGGGGTGGGAGGATTTACGATGGTGACGCTCAGAACCGCACGGCGTATCGCCGCCGGCCTGATTCTGGTCGGAGCCGCGGCTCTTGGTACGGCCGGCTGCCTTCTCGTTCCAGCGCCGGTGCCCGTCGCGGGCCCGGTGATCGTCGCTCCGCGGCCGGCCTACGGTTACGGCTACTACGGCTACCGGCAGCCCTATGGCTACTGGCGGCGCTGAGAGACGTCAGTCCAGCGGCGGCAATCCGTCGAGGGCGCGCTTCAGCCCGAGCAGCATGCCGCCGACCAGCGGCACGCGCGCGAGCCCCGCGCGCCACGGTGAGGGCAACCCGGCCGCCCGCAACGCGCGGGCGGCCGTCCTCGCCTCGCGGCGCGCGCTCACCGGCGGCGCCGCGCGGTGCGTCTCGATCGCCTCGCGGTAGAGTGCCACCAGCTCGGCCACGCACGTCTCCAGGCCCGCCGTCTCCCGCACCCAGCGCGACACCGCGGTCGCGTCGGCGGCGTCGTAGCGCGCAACCTCGGCGGCGATCAGCCGCGGCTGCAGCGGCCGGTCGAGCACGCGCGCGCCGAAGTTCCAGCGCCGCAGCCGCGGCGCCTCCGAGCGCGTGACCATCGCGCCCAGCCCCCCGAAGTCGCAGAGCACCACCGCGCACCCCACCGCCATCGCCTCCAGCGCGCAGCGCGCCTTGGCGAACACGACGTCGTAGCGGCCCAGCTCCGCTTCCGGCGCGCGGCTCGCGCGGCCGGCGGCAGCGCCGATCACGTCGAGCGGCAGGCCCAGCGCGGCGCAGGCCGCCTGCACCGCGGGGAGCTGCGTGTCGGCGGCGGCGTAGTTGCTGAAGATCGCCGCGCGCCGCGGCCGTGCCGGCAGCGGCGCGCGTGGCGCGAAGCGCCGGAGATCGACGGCGTTGAAGACGACGCGCACGCGCGCGGGCGGCACGCCGGCGAGCAGCACGCGCTCGCGGCAGTTGTCGTCCACGGCAACGTGCCGGTAGAGGCGCGGCAGCGCCGCCGGCGCGTCCTCGCGGAACGTGCGGTCGTGGCAGACGTAGAGGCCGGGCGCGCGCGGGAAGCGGCGCAGCGCGGCCAGCGTGGGCACGGTGTGCTGCCCGTGCACGACGTCGGGTGTGGGAAGGTCGTCGTCGAGCCGGTCGTAGACGGGCACGCCGGCGGCCGCGATCTCCGCGGCGACCGCGCCCGGCTCGGGCGTGTAGACCATCGGCGCGTGGCCGGCGGCGGCGAGCGCCAGCGCGAGGTCGCGCACGTAGACCTCGGTGCCCGAGCGCGTGGCCAGCGAGCGGTTGGTGATCAGGATCCGCAGCGCGAACATCTCAGCGCGCGACGAGCGGCGGGCCGGCCAGCGCCCACAACCGGGAGAGCAACGGCGCCATGTGCTCGCGCTCGCGGATGACCCGCGCGTACTTGGCCGAGGCGACCCGCGTCTCGCCGTGACGCTCGTAGAAGGCCACCCCGCCGGCGGCGGCCCGCGCGGCGCGCGGCGACGTCGGGTGCAGGCACTCCACGCGATAGCTCTCGGTGCCGCCGCGCTCGAGCGAGCGCGCCACCTCCAGCGCCAGCTCCTCGTAGCCCCGCGCGGCGGCGAGCTTGGCGGCCAGCGCGTCGTCGTCGAGCCGCCAGCGGAGCGCGCCGGGACAGCGGCCGGCCAGGCAAGCACCGCGGTCGCCGGTCACCACGTACTCGTACAGCGGTGTCGCCCGCCCGCTGGCGCGCCGGGCCGCCTCCAGCGCGATGCCGGTGATGGCGCGGCAGAGGTCGTGCGTGGGGTTGTAGCCCTCGGCGGCGTCGGTCACGACGTACGCGGCCGGCGCGCGCAGCAGCCACGCGGTCAGCTCGCCGGCGACACCGCCGAGCGCGATGCCGTCCCCGGCGAGGACCGCATCGTAGATGCGCCGATCGGTGAACCGCCCGTACACGGCTCCGCGGCGCGCGCCCGCGCGCTCGAGCACGCGCGTCGTGGAGGCCAGCCGCGAGGCGCCGCGCTGGCCGGAGCCGTCGGTCAGGACGAAGACGACGGGCTTCGTGCGCTCCAGCCAGCCGTGGAGGCTGACCTCGTGGCCGGGGTGCGCGATGACGAGCGCGGCGGGACGCGCGGCGTCAGCCGAGGGCGGGCGCAGCACGAGCGCAAGGACGGCAGCGAGCGCGACGGCCGGACGGCCGCAGGGGGAAGACGGTCACGCGGCTAGTAACCCGGCGCCGATCCCGGCGGCGGCGGGTTGGGAACCCAGACCCACTGGTAGGCTCGGCTCACGCCGTCGCCGTAGAGGACGTAGCGCCCGTGCGCGTAAACGACCTCGCGCGAGATCCTGGGCGCAGGCGCAGCGGCCGGCGCGGATGCGTACACCGGCGGCGCCGAGTAGACGACGGGCGCCGGGGCCGAGTACACGACCGGCGGCGCCACGGAGGCGGCGATCGCGAAGGGCAGGAAGAGCAGATTGAACGCGGCGAAGGCGGCCAGCGCCAGCGCAGCGGAGCCGCCGTGGGCATCGGCCGGCGGCGCCGCGATGCCGAGCAGGATCGCGCCGAGCGCGACGATCGTCACGAGCTTTTTCATGGCCGCGCCTCCTGGCTCGCAGTGTAGCGCAGTCGCCGGCCGCCTTGTCTACGCCTACTTCGCCGACGCCGTCGGTGTCCACACCACGGCGACCTCGGTCGCTTCCGTGGCCGAGGCCGAGGGCGTGTAGACGACCACCTCCGAGCCGGGCTCGAGCTGCTCGATGCCGAGACGATCGGCGCCCCGGTGGACGCGGGTGGCCGAGGTCACCTTTACCGTGGTGCCGTCGCTGAGGACGACCTCGTTGGCCGAGTGATCCACGCGGCTCACTGTGGCCATGCGCCAGTGGCGTGCGCCGCTCGACGCCCCGGCCTGGTTGCCGGCGGGGGTGGCGCCGCGCACGAGCACCTGCGCGCCCGGCCTCAGCGCGCCGACCGAGGTCGGCTGCCAGACCACGGTCTGATCCGTCGCCTTCAGCACGCGCCCGTCCTGCAGCGTGATGGTGCGGGTGGCTGAATCGACGGAGGCCACGGTCCCCGTCACCTCGACCCCGGACGCCCCAGGCGCCGGCGGCGTCGAAGCGCCGGGGCCCGTGGTGGGCGTGGAGGCGGTGCTCCCCGTTCCGCTCACCTCGATGTTGTTCAGCACGGTCTTCACTCCGTTGACGCTGGAGGCGATCTGCACGGCGCGCGCGCGGCGGTCCACAGAATCGACCGTTCCGCCCAGCGTCACCACGCCGCCCTCGGACTTCACGTCGATCTTGGTGAGGTTCGAGAGCTTCTCGGCGGTGAGCTTGGTCTTCACCTCGGCGACGATGGCGGCGTCGTCGATGATCTGGCCGATCGTGCGTCCACCCGCGAACGAGGCCTTGGTGCCGTCCTGGAAGCGCGCGACGGGCGGCGCCCCGCCGGGCTGGAAATCGACCGGATCGGCGTTGCGCATGTAGATGGACGCGCCGGGCTTCAGCTCGGTCACCCCGACGGGCTGCCATATCGTGGTGCGTCCGGTCGTCTGCAGCACGCGCCCGTCCTCGAGGACGATCGTCCCCGCGGCGGAGTCCACGCGCGCGACGGTGCCGGTGACGTCCACCGGGGTGCGCGGTGTGCGGGCCGGCGGCGGCGCGGGCGCGGCGACGACGACGTTCGGCGACGGCGCGGCGGCCACGCCGGGAACGACCAGGGTCCAGCCGGGCTGGATGTCGGCGAGCGCCACGGCGCGACCGTCCACGGTGAGGCGCGTGCCCGGCTCGAGACGGACGGTGCGACCGTCCGTGAAATAGACGATGCCGGCGGCCGCGTCCACGCGCTGGACGACGCCGCGGGTCTCGACGGATTGCGCGCTCGCCGGCAGCGTGGCCGCCAGCGCCAGCGCCGCCACGCCGAGGGCGAAACGGATGATGCGAGACGTCATGGGAATACCCCTCCGCTTCATTGGTATGCAATGGGTCTGCCGTCGAACGATACGGTGGTATAGTCCCGAGGGCCGAACGTGACACAGGCCCTGCACGCCGCCGCCGTCGCCGATCGCGCCCGCCCTCGCGTCGAGCTCGATCGGATCCTGCACCCGCGCTCGGTCGCGGTCTTCGGCGCCTCCGACAGCAAGGACAAGTTCGGCGGCCGCATCATGAGCTTCCTGGTGCAGCACGGCTTCGCCGGCGAGATCTATCCGATCAATCCGCGCCGCGCCGAGGTGCTGGGACGCCGCGCCTACGCCGCGATCGCCGCCGCGCCCTCCCCGGCCGACGTCGCCATCCTCGCGGTGCCCGGCGGCTCGCTGGTCGACAGCGTGACGGAGGCCGCCGCAGCCGGCGTGGGCTGCTGCGTCATCATCTCGACCGGTTTCGCCGAGGCCGGCGCCGAGGGCGCCGTGCGGCAGGCCGCGCTCGTCGAGATCGCGCGGCGCAGCGGCATGCGGCTGGTGGGCCCGAACTGCATGGGGCTGATCGTCCCGCACCATCACCTGGCGCTGTGCTCGTCGGTCGTGCTCGACACCGACCGGCTGCGCGACGGCGCGATCTCGCTGGTCAGCCAGAGCGGCGCGCTGATGGTCTCGATCTTCGACCGCGCTGCCGCTGACGGCATCGGCTTCCGCCACTGCGTCTCGCTCGGCAACCAGGTGGACCTCGAGATCAGCGATTTCGTCGAGCACCTGGTGGCCGAGCCCGAGACCGAGGCGATCTGCGTGTACGTCGAGGGCCTGCTCGACGGCGCGCGCTTCCGCCGCGCGCTGGGCGCCGCGCGCCGCGCCGGCAAGCCCGTCCTCATCGTGAAGACGGGGCGGACGGCGGCCGGCGTGAAGTCCGCGCGCTCGCACACCGCGAGCCTGGCCGGCGACTGGGCCGTGTTCGAGGCGGTGTGCCGCGAGGAGGGCGCCGTCCTCGCGCTGGAGCCGGAGGACATGGTGCGCGCCGCGCAGTTCCTGGTGCGCCACAAGGTTCCGCGGCGCGGGGGCGTGGCGATCCTGTCCTCCTCCGGCGGCGGCTGCGGCATCGCCTCCGATCGCGTGAGCGAGCTGGGCTTGCCGCTGGCGCGCCTGGCCGAGCCCACGCGCGACAAGCTCGGCGAGATCCTGCTGCCCCCGCAGGCTGACAATCCGATCGACCTCGGCGGCCGCAAGGCGCCCGAGGAAGTCGAGATCGCCGGCGACGCCGCGCGCATCATCTTTGGTGACGACGGTGTGTCGTACGGGCTCGCCATCCTCACCTCGATGCCGTTCTACGCGCGGCGTACGCGGCTCATCGGCGAGGCCGCGCAGGCGCTCGACAAGCCCGTCATGATCGCGCTGACGCCGGGCCGCGCGGCCGACGGGCCGCGCCGCGCGCTGAGTGAGATCGGCCAGTTCCACTTCGACGGAATCGAGGATGCGCTGCGCACGCTGGCGCTCGTCGTGGAGCACGACCGCCTGCGCGCCGCCCCGCCGGCGACTCCGGCTCGTCCCGCCGGCGTCCCCGCGGTGCTGACACGCGCGCAGTTCCAGGAGGCATTCGGTGAGCCGCCGCCCGAGGCGCGGCCAGGCGGTCCCGATCTCCGCGCGATCCTGAAAGCCTGGGGCGTTCCGCTCGTCCAGCAGGCGCGCGCCGCGACGCCCGAGCACGCGGCGGCCGAGGCGACCCGCCTGGGCTTCCCGGTGGCGCTGAAGGGCGTCTCGCCGGCGATCGTCCACAAGACGGACGCCGGCGCCGTGCGACTGGACCTGCGCACGAGCGCCGACGTCATCGACGCCGCGACGGAGATGGCGGATCGACTGGTCCTGGAGGGCTTCATCGTGCAGCCGATGGTCCGTGGCGACGCTGAGGTGATCGTCGGCGTGCGGCGCGACACGCAGTTCGGGCCGGTGGTGCTGGTCGGTCTCGGCGGCATCGCGGTCGAGATCCTGAAGGACGTCGCCCTGGCGCCGGCGCCGGTGACGGCCGAGCGCGCGCGAGCGATGCTGGACGCGCTCCGCGCCGCCCCGCTCCTGCATGGCGCGCGCGGCCGTCCACCGCTCGACGTGGACGCGGTGATCGACGCCGTGATGCGTATCTCGTGGCTCGCCGCGGATCTTGGCGCCGCGCTGGTCGATCTCGAGATCAACCCCCTCATCGTCCGCCGCGCCGGCCAGGGCGTCGTCGCCGTCGATGTCCGCGGCACGCTCGACGCCGGCAAGGAGTCCGCCTCGTGAGAGATCCGCGCGTTCTCATGGCCGTGCTCGCGCTGTCGCTGCTCGCCGCGGCGCCGGCGCGGGCGCAGTCCGTGCTGCGCATCGGCCTCAACGACGACCCCGACGCGCTCGATCCCACGATCAGCCGCGCGTACGTCGGCCGCCTGGTGTTCGCGGGACTCTGCGACAAGCTCTTCGACGTCACGCCCGACCTCAAGATCGTCCCGCAGCTCGCCACGGGTTACGAGTGGGCGCCCGACCAGCGCTCGGTCGTCATCAAGCTGCGCAGCGGGGTGAAGTTCCACGACGGCGAGCCGCTCAACGCCGAGGCGGTGAAGTTCAACATCGAGCGCCACATCAACACGCCGGGCTCGTTCCGCAAGACGGAGATCGGCCAGATCCAGAGCGTGGACGTGCTCAACGACACGACCGTGCGCCTGAACCTCTCCGAGCCGCTGGTGCCGCTGCTGGCCGCGCTCACCGACCGCTCCGGCATGATGGTCTCGCCGAAAGCCGCCAGGGCGCTCGGCGACAGGTTCGGCCAGAAGCCGGTGTGCGCGGGGCCCTATCGATTCGTCGAGCGCGTGGCCCAGGGCAAGATCGTGATGGAGAAGTTCCCCGACTACTGGGACAAGGGCAACATCCACATCGATCGCGTGGAGTTCGTGCCCATCACCGACTCCACCGCCCGCCTGGCCAGCCTGCGCTCGGGCGACCTGCACATGATCGAGCGCGCCTCGCCGACCGACCTGCCGGAGATCCGCGGCGACAGCAAGCTGAAGGTGACCGGCGTGCCCGAGCTCGGCTACCAGATGATCCCGCTCAACGTGGCCAACGGCCCGAAGGCCAAGACGCTGGCGGATGCGCGCGTGCGCCAGGCCATCGACCTGGCCATCGACCGCGAGACGCTAGTGAAGACGGTCTTCGACAACGAGTACATCGCGGGCAATCAATGGGTGAGCCCGTCGAATTACTACTACAACAAGAAGTTCCCGGTGCGGAAGCGCGACGTCGAGAAGGCCAGGGCGCTGCTGAAGGACGCGGGCCAGCCGAACCTCACCTTCACCCTCATCGTGCCGCCGGAGCGTGACCGGCAGGAGGCCGCCCAGATCATCCAGGCCATGCTGGCCGAGGCCGGCATCACGATGAATCTGCAGACGCAGGAGAACGTCACGATGCTCACCAACGGCCGCAAGGGTGACTTCGAGGCGTACTTCACCTTCTGGAGCGGGCGGCCCGATCCCGACGGCAACGTCTTCACGCAGTCCACCTGCAAGGGCGCGCAGAACGACAGCCACTACTGCAACGCGGACGTCGACGCGCTGCTGACCAAGGCGCGCCAGGTGGCCAGCCCGGCCGAGCGCAAGAAGCTCTACGACGCCGCCACCGAGATCCTGCTGCGCGACACACCGCGCCTGCTGCTCTGGCACCGCCGTGTGTTCACCGGCTTCAGCGCCCGCGTGCAGGGCTTCACGCCCTACCCCGACGGCATCATCCGTCTCAAGGGCCTCAAGCTGAACTAGCCGGCCCTTGTACGCGACGAAGAGCTCGAAGCGCATCACTCGACATCAGCGAAGCTGTTCGCGGAGGAATTCGATCACCCGCCGTCGCGCCTCCGGTTGTGCCGCACGCCGGGCTGCGGCCTCGTCGCTCTCGGGGCCCCCGGGCGTGAACGTCACCACGTGGCCGACTCCATCGAAGTACACCGCGGTGACGCGCTTGCCGAGCGCGCGCGCCGCACGCTCGTACTCGCGTGACTGTTCCACGGGGACGATCCGGTCGGCGGTGCCATGCAGCAGCAAGACCGGTGCAGTCAACCCCGCGACCACGTCCTGCGTGCTTGGCGGCGCCGGGGTGACCCGGAGCGGCAGGTGCGCGGGAGCGTCCCCGACGACCGCCTGCACCCCGGCGCCGGTCGAGGCCGCGAAGAGGGCGGCGTTGCCGCCACGCGAGACTCCGAACAGGCCGATGCGGTCGGCTCGCGCCCCGGGCAGCGTCCGCGCGGCGGCGATGAGCTCCTTGCCCGAGTTCGCCGCCGGGGCGGTCTGCCAGGCCGCTTGCGGCCGCGCCTCGGAGCAGACCGGATTGGGGGCGGGCGCCGGCGGGCTGGCGACGAGCTGCCAACACCCGACGACTACGAGGAATCCGGCCCGCGCCACTTCGTCGGCAAGCGCGAGATGGACGGGCTGTAACCCGCCCGCGCCGTGCAACAGCACGACCACTGGAAACGGCCCGGCACCCTGCGGCCGTAGAACCGCCGCGAGGAACTTGTAGCCGTCCCGCCCGTCGACCTTGATCCACTGCGCACCCGGAGCACTGAGCTCAGCCGGCGCCGCGACCGGCGTCCAGCTCGCGGCCGGACGGCTGGTCTCTCTGGTTGCAGCCGTGCATGACCCGAGCAACAGCGACAGACCCGCGACGATCATCCATCTCATCAACCGCCTCCGTAGTCGATCTCCGCACCCCACAACAAGCCCGTATTTCTTGCGGGCGATGAGCGATTATGGTCTGGCCTCTTCACCTTTCAAAACGAGAATGCGGAACTAAATGTCCCTGGCGCTCTACGTGGCGCGGCGGATCGTCGTGCTGGTGCCGACGCTCTTCTTCGTGTCGGTGCTGATCTTCTCGCTCCAGCAGCTCCTGCCCGGCGACGCCGCGCTGGCCCTGGCCGGCGAGGAGCGCGACGAGACGGCGGTGGCGGCGATCCGCGCGAAGTATCACCTCGACCGCCCGGCCGTCGTGCAGTACGCGATCTGGATGGGCAAGGTCCTGCGCGGCGACTTCGGCGAGTCGCTACGCAACCGCCTGCCTGTCCGCGAATTGCTCGCCGCCAAGCTGCCGGTGACGCTGGAGCTCGCGTTCTGCTCGATGCTGATCGCGCTCGCCATCGGCATTCCGGCCGGCGTGCTGTCGGCGGCCCGCCGCGGCACCGTGGCCGACTTCACCGCCAACCTCGTCGCGCTGTCGGGGCTGTCGGTGCCGCACTTCTGGCTCGGCATCATGCTGATCCTGCTGTTCGCGGTGCGCCTGGGCTGGCTGCCGGCCTCGGGCTACGTGCCGCCGTGGGAGGACCTCGGCCGGAACCTCACGACGATCCTGCTGCCTTCCGTCGTGCTCGGCACCGGCGTGGCCGGCGTGATGATGCGCCACACGCGCAGCGCCATGCTGCAGACGCTCAACGCCGACTACGTGCGCACCGCGCGGGCCAAGAGCGTGCCCGAGCGGCTGGTGATCCTCAAGCACGCGCTGCGGAACGCGCTCATCCCGGTGATCACGCTGGGCGCGATCGAGTTCGGCCGCCTGCTCTCGGGCGCGGTGCTCACCGAGCAGATCTTCGCCATCCCGGGCTTCGGCAAGCTGCTGGTGGACGGCGTGTTCAACCGCGACTACGCGGTCGTGCAGGGCGTGGTGCTGGTCTCCGCCGGGCTCTACGTCCTGCTCAATCTGCTGGCCGACGTGCTCTACTTCATGGCCAATCCGCGGCTGCGCGGCTCCTGATGCGCCGCCTGACGCGACGCCCGGTGGCGCTTGCCGCCGCCGCAGTGGTGGCGGCCTTCGTCGCCATCGCGCTGGCGGCGCCGCACCTGGCGCCCTACGATCCGATCAAGACGGACTTCCGCGCCGTGCGGCAGGCGCCCTCGGGCGCCCACGTGCTCGGCACCGACGAGGTCGGTCGCGACGTGCTGTCGCGCGTGATCTGGGGGGCGCGCGCCTCGCTGCTGGCCGGCGTCATCCCGGTGGCGCTGGCGCTGACGCTCAGCATTCCGCTCGGATTGCTGTCGGGCTACGCGGGCGGCTGGATCGACGGGCTCATCATGCGCGTGACCGACGCCATGCTGGCCATCCCGTTCCTCATCGTCGCCATCGCGCTGGCCGCATTCCTCGGGCCCAGCCTCACCAACGCGATGATCGCCATCGGCATCGCGGCGCTGCCGACGTTCCTGCGCTTGGCGCGCGGGACGGTGCTGGCGCTGAAGACCGAGGAGTACGTCGAGGCGGCGCGCGCGCTCGGCTGCTCGCACGTACGGGTGGCCGGGCGCCACATCTTCCCCAACATGGTGCCGCCGCTGCTGATCCAGTCGAGCCTCACGGTGGCCGCCGCCGTCATCGCCGAGGCCAGCCTGTCCTTCCTCGGCCTGGGCCAGCAGCCTCCGGCCCCGTCCTGGGGTAGCATGTTGAACGCGGCCCAGCGCTACCTCTCGCAGGCGCCCTGGATCGCGCTGTACCCGGGCCTGGTAATCTTCACGCTCGTCATGGCACTGAACGTCCTCGGCGACGCGCTGCGCGACGCCCTGGACCCACGACACGCCTAGGAGACCTTACAGATGACCGCGACCTGCTGGATGAAGCCAATCACGACGCCGAACGCCTGGCGCGGTGAGACCCTCGCGCGGGAGACGTCGTGGATCGCGCGGCTGAGCGAGGCGGAGATCGCCGACGTCGAGCGCGCGCTGGCGACGGCCAGGGCCACCGGCAAGCCGCTCGAGGCGATCACGCGCGAGGACTTCCCGCTCACGGCCATGCGGCCGCGGCTCGAGGCGGCGCTGGCCGACATGTACGAGGGCCGCGGCTTCGTCGTCCTGCGCGGCTTGCCCGTGCAGCGGTGGAGCGACGACGACACCGGCCTGGTCTTCTGGGGCTTCGGCCGGTACCTCGGCTCGCCGCTCTACCAGAATCCTCAGGGCGAGCTGCTCGGCCACGTGTTCGATCACGGCCGCACGTACGGCAACATCGACGTGCGCGGCTACGAGACCAACGCCTACCTGCCCTATCACACGGACGCCGGCGACATGGTCGGCCTGCTCTGCCTGCGCCGCTCGCTGGAAGGCGGGCTCAGCAGCATCGTGTCCTCGGTGACGGTGCACAACGAGATCCTCACGAACCATCCCGAGTACCTCGGGCTGCTCTACAACGGCTTCTACTACATCCGCCGCGAGGCGGCGCTCACAGAGCACGGCGTCTCGGAGCGGCCGATCCCCGTCTTCGGCGCGCGTGACGGCGTCGTGTCGTGCCGCTACATCCGCAACCAGATCAACGCGGGCGCCGTGAAGCGCGGCGTGCCGCTGACGATGCTGGAGCAGGCCTCGCTCGACTATGTCGACGAGTGCACGCGCCGGCCTGATCTCAGGCTGGACATGGACCTCGAGCCCGGCGACGTCCAGTTCATCAACAACTACACGATCCTGCACTCGCGCACGGGCTTCGTGGACGGCCCCGAGCCGCACCAGAAGCGCCACATGCTGAGACTCTGGTTGAAGTTCCCGAAGCCCTGGCCGCTCAGCGCCGAGTTCCCCGCCCACATGGGATACAAGCCGGCGCAGGACACCCCGATCCTGATCGAGGCGGAGGCCTGAGCCATGCCGAAGACCCTGACCGAGGCCCAGGTGCAGTCGTTCCACGCCGACGGCTTCCTTTCCCCGGTGCGCGCCATGAGCGCCGAGCGGGCGCGCGAGTACCGCGAGCGCTTCGAGAAGCTGGAAGCCCGGGTGACGGACATCAAGAAGATGAAGACCAAGTCCCACCTGCTCTGCCCGTGGGTGCTGGACATCGCCGAGGACCCGCACATTCTCGACGTCTTCGAGGACCTGATCGGTCCGAACCTGCGCGTGTGGAGCATGGCGTGGCGCGTGAAGAAGGCCGACGGCCAGACGTTCGCCGGCTGGCACCAGGACTCGGCCTACGGCGCGGCGATCCCCGTGGTGCTGGGCGCCCTGGCGCTCTCCGACTGCGGCGAGACCAACGGGTGCCTGCGCGGCGTTCCCGGCTCGCACACGTGGGGCGTCCTCAAGCACGAGGAGAGCGACGACCCCAAGAGCATCCTGGCCCGCGGCCAGTACATCAGCGAGAAGTTCGACGAGTCCAAGGCCGTCGACTTCGCGCTGAAGCCCGGCGAGATGGCGATGTTCGACAACTCGCTCGTCCACGGCTCCGGCACCAACTTCGGCCCCGACCGCCGCTTCCTGCTCCTGGTCGAGATGCTGCCGACGTGGGCCAAGCCGCCGCGCGTGCGCCAGCCGGCGATGCTGGTGCGCGGCACCGACACCATCGGGAACTTCGACGACGAGCCGCGCCCCGACGGCGAGTGGAGCGAGCAGGCGCTGGCCAACTGGTCCACAGTGGTGAACTCGCGCTCCAAGCTCATCTTCGAGGACAGCAAGATCGGCCCGAGCGAGGCCTACGGCGGCAAGCGCGCGGCGACGTAAGCCGCGCGCTCACCGCATGGGAGCGGGCGCCTGGGGCAGCGTGTGCCACTGGGCGGGATCGTGGCCGTAGAACGTCGTGGCGCCCTGCTTGTCGCGCAGGTCGCGCAGCCGGCCGAGCGAGTGGGACATCTCGCGCTCGTCCCACACCACCGTGGGCAGGATGTCGCGGTCCATGTTCTCGCGCGTGTAGCAGGCGTCGGCCGTGAACAGCAGCTGCTCGTCGCGGCCGCGGCGCACCAGCAGCGACTGGTGGCCGGGCGTGTGGCCGTAGGTCGGGAGCAGCAGCACGCTGCCGTCGCCGAACACGTCGTGCTCGCCGTCCACCGCGTGGTAGCGCAGCGGATGCTCGTAGTCCTTCGGGCTCGGCCGGTACTTCCCCTGCGCCATCACCTCGGGTGAGCGGGCGGCGTCCATCTCGCGCTTCTGGACGAGGATCGTCGCCTTCGGAAAGAACTCGTTGCCGCCGCAGTGGTCGAAGTGCCAGTGCGAGTTGGCCACCAGCTGGACGTCGATCGGCTTCAGCGTCAGGCGCGCGAGCTGGCTCACGATGTCGTCGCCGGCCTTCGAGTGCACGCCGAAGCGCTTGGCCCGCTCCTCGCCATACCGCTCCGCCATCTTCGTCATGGTGTCGCAGTGAAGCCCGGTGTCGAACAGCAGCCGCCCGCGCGGATGGTCCACCAGGAAGCACTCGATCGGCACCGTCCAGCGCGAGGGCGGCGCGTCGCGGATCATGCTCTCGTAGGGAAGCTCCAGGTAACCGCCGCACAGCGCGTAGATCGTGATCATGCCGCTCCTTTCGTGATGAAGCGGTCGAGCCGGAGCCCTCGCCACAGGTCTTCGCGCGCGTCGCGACCGAGCGCCAGGCGCGCGAGCACGTCGCCGACAACGGGCGCCAGCGCGAAGCCGTGGCCGCTGAAGCCGGCTGCGACCAGCACGCCGTCGAGGCCCGGCACGCGGCCGAGCACCGGCAGGCCGTCGGGCGTGAAGGCCTCGAGTCCGGCCCAGCCGCGCGCGACCTTGACGTCGGCCGCCGGCGGATAGACCTCGCGCGCGACGGCGAGACTCTCGCGCACGCTGTCGTCGAGCACCTGCCAGCGATTGCCCGCCTCGTCGGGGATCGCCGCCGGCCACCCGCCGCCGATCAGGTAGGCGCCGCTGGCGAGCTGCTTGAAGCTGAGCTTGCGGTCGAAGGCGCCCAGCACGGGCGCCAGCGCGCCCGGCGCCGTCTCGGTCTGCAGCATCTGGAGCGCGCGCGTGGTGAACGGCAGCGTCACGCCGTGCGGTGCCAGCAGGCGCGCGCTCCACGCCCCGGCGGCCACGATGACGACGTCGCACGCCTCGCGTCGGCCGTCGGTACGCCCCACAGCCACCACGTGCCCGCGCTCCACGATCAACTGCTCGGCGCCGACGCGCTCTTCGAGGCGGACGCCGGCTTGCCTCGCGGAATTGGCGAAGGCGAGCACCGCGGGGCCGGCCTCGGCCTGGCCGTCCATCGCGCAGAAGACACCGCCGCGGCAGGAGGCGGCGACGTCGGGCGCCAGCCGGCGCGCCTCGACGGCGTCCATCATCTCGACCGGAACGCCGTCGGCGCGCTGCTCGGCCACCCAGGCCGGCGCCTGCCGCCACGACGTCTCGTCGAGCGCCACGCGAAGGCCGCCGCCCCGGCGATATCCGGTCGTGCCCTCCAGCTCGCGGTCCAGCTCGGACCACCGCCCCAGGCTCACCAGCGCCAGCGCCCGCTCGGCGGGATCGCGGCCCATCACCCGCACGCCGGCGGCGCTGGCGCCCGAGGCCGCCGCGCCGACCTGTGCCCGCTCCAGCACCACCACGCGCACACCGGGATCCGCGCGCCGCAGGTGCCAGGCCGCGCTCAAGCCCATGAGGCCGCCACCCACGATCACGACGGAGACAGGCATGGGGCGGAGGGTAGCATGGCGCTTTGACAGACGCGCCGACCTGGGGCATTGTCCTGCGCACATGCACGTCGGGATCTTTCTCGAGGAAGCCCGCCCCGGCAGCACGGCGGCGGAGGCGTTCCAGGACAAGTTCGACCTGGTCGAGGCGGCCGAGGCCTGGGGCCTCGACGGGGTCTGGCTCGGCGAGATCCACTTCAACGTGGCGCGCTCGGTGCTCTCCTCCCCGCTGGTCCTCGCCGGCGCCATCGCGGGCCGCACGCGCCGCCTGCGCATCGGCACCGCCGTCCACCTGCTGCCGCTCAACCATCCGCTGCGCATCGCCGAGGACGTGGCCACGCTCGACCATGTGAGCGGTGGGCGCTTCGACTTCGGCGTGGGGCGCAGCGGCTCGCCGCGCGCCTACGACGTGCTGGGCGTGCCGTACGGCGAGAGCCAGACGCGGTTCGCCGAGGCGATGGACGTGATCCGTCTGGCGTGGAAGGGCGAGGCGTTCAGCTACGAGGGCGAGTACTTCCGCTTCAAGACGGGTCCGGTGACGCCGACGCCGCTGCAGCGGCCGCACCCGCCGATTCGCATGGCCGTGAACACGCCGGAGTCCTTCGTGATCCCCGGCCAGCTCGGCCTCGGCATCTTCGTCGGCGTGCGCGCGCTCGACGTCTTCGACCTCAAGAATTACTTGAAGGTGTACCGCGACGCCTGGCGCGAGGCCGGCCACGCCGGCTCGCCGACCGTGTACCTGCGCATTCCCGTCTACGCGGCGCCCACCGAGCGCGAGGCGCGCCAGGAGTGCGAAGCCGCGCTCCTGGCCTTCTGCGCGCGCCAGGCCGAGATCACGCGCCTGGGCCTCGGCCGGCCGGGCACCGGCGCGGCCGAGCGCAAGACGTTCTGGGCCGACCGGCTGGCGAGCATCGGGTACGACGAGATCTTGCGGACCCGCGCGGTGGTCGGCCCGCCCAAGGTCATCGCCGAGCGGCTGCGCACGATCCGCGACGAGCTCGGTGTCGACGGGCTCGTGGCCGAGCTCGATCCCGGCTGCTCGCTGCCGGCCGATCGCGTCAAGCGCTCGCTGCACGTCCTGACGCACGAGGTCATGCCAGCGCTGGGATGAGTGGTCGCAGGCGCACCCACCCGACCATTCCCTTATCGCGAGAGGTCGCGATGGATGGTTTCGAGGACTGTCAGGGCAATTCGCGCCTCCTCCTTGCCGAACCGGAGCCCCGTTCTTAGTTCGTTCCCCGAATGCACCAAGTTTCGATAGGCTCGTGTCGCGTCAGACACGGTTAGCATGTATGGGCCGACGAGCTTTAAATCGACGCAAACTTCAATAAGCTGCCCTAGATCCCACCGTCGGATGTCAGGTTCCTTGGGCGGGGCCTTTTTAGAAGACTTCGCCGCGGCTTCGTTCTGCCCGACAAGATCTAAAAGAATCGCCTCGAGTGCACCGCCGGAGAGGATGATGACCGACTTCCAACAGCCGGCGACGAAAGCTTTCTGAATCTCCTCGTGGTCTCTCTCGAGGATCGCGCGTAGCTGACGATCCTGAATGAAGGCAAATTCACGCCGCTCGGTGACCGGGGTCGAGTTGATCGACTGAACCTCAGCCTCAAGCCGACCAACGACCGACGCTACATGCGACTGGAGTCCAGGCAGGGAAAAGTAAGGGCCGGCGTCTCCTCGATGACTAATCCGTGCTACGTCGAGCCGAGGAGCTAGGTCCGGAAAATCTCGGGCGAGCTCCTCCAATTCGACCAACAATGGCCGAGCACCTTCGGCGTCCACCGAGTAATGCTTTTGAGACGCAAGTTGCTCCAGGATTCGCTGCTGGCTACGGGACGTGTGGTAGTAGCCGCGCAGCTTCTTCGTTCGCTCGTCCGGCGTCATGAATCAATTTCTGGGTAGAGCTCAGCCATTCGCTTCGAGCCCTGGCCAGCGTTGGACGCCGGCCAGGGCGTCGTTTCAAGTCGGCAGTGTGTCGTAGATGCCGTGGACGTCCGATCCGTGGAAGCGGGCCACCCGGTTGGTCGGCGGCAGCGCCTCGTCGTAGAAGAACTTCGGCAGCTCGTCGTCTTTTTCGGTGAAGCCCGCCCGCTCGTTGAACTCCTTTTCCAGCTTCAGCGTCTCCTGCCCCAGCGCGGGGAAGAACTCCTTCGTGTAGCTGGTCCCGCACGCCGCGTTCAGCGCGTTGACGATGAACTCGGTATTGGGCTCGGTCACGCTGCGCCCGAAGATGCACAGACCGAGCGAGTCGGTGGCCGCGCACATCGTCTGGACATTGAGGCTCTGCGCCATGATCGCCGCGACGTCCATGTCCTTGGTGTTGAGCCGCGGCAGGTTGCCGGCGGTGTGATCGGCACCCTGCGCGGTGGTCATCATCGAGATGCCCGTGCACTCGACCACGCGCGGGTCGTAGGCGCTGATCGCCTGCTTCTTGATGACCGGCACGCGCCGGACCTTGTAGTGCTCGCCCACCCGCGCGGTGCCCTGGGCCCACAGCTTGCCGTTGGCGGTGCCGCGGCGGATCTCGGCCAGGCAGTCGGTCATGAACTTCACGTCGCCGAAGACGCCGAGCCCGGCCTCCATCAGCACGCCGAGCATGGCGCCGAGCTCGATGGTGTCCACGCCGAGGTCGTTGGCCACGAAGTTGAGCTGGGCGAGGTCGTCCGGCTCGGTGAGACCGCAGTTAGAGCCGAGCAGGCCCAGCGTCTCGTACTCGACCGGCGAGACCACTTCCTTGCCGGCCGCGTCGTGATAGACGTTGCTGCACTGGATCACGCAGCCGGGCAT
>Ga0137394_10000874_pt1 | contig 21157 bp, 19 predicted proteins | sample czobulk116metaG_FD_108278 | JGI IMG/M metagenome (GOLD analysis project Ga0137394, IMG submission 108278) | Vadose zone soil microbial communities from Angelo Coast Range Reserve, California, USA - czobulk1.16 metaG | ecosystem: Environmental > Terrestrial > Soil > Vadose zone | place: USA...
GGAATCTGCCGGTCGGCGATGGCCTCGGCGCGAATCAGGTTGCGCCAGAGATCGGTGCGGAGATGCGGGGCATAGATTCCGCCAAAAATGCCGTGCCAATAGGCATCGTTGCACTGGGCGCGCATGAGCAGATCACGCGCTTGTAGCAATTCATCGGCGGCCTTTGAGCCGTCGTGCCGCACCGGCGCTGCGGCGATGCGCGCGGAAACGCGGAGCATTTTCTTGTGCAGCAGATTGGATTCCGGGTATTTGCGGAAAAAGCCGCGCCAGGAACCGCCGCGAAGGAAAGACTGGATCTCCGGTCGCGCATTGAACTCCTTCAAAACCTCGTGATAGCGCTGCCGGACCCGCGTCGGGAGCGCCCACTCCATCATCTCCGCGTAGGAAGCCGTCGGCAGATCGGCGCGGCCAAGAGGCGCGCGTGTTTCCAGATAGCCGCCGGGCGTGGAAACTGCCAGCCAATCCGCGTTTTTCTCCAGTGCGGTAAAAAAATCGGAGAGCCAGCCGTCCTTGTAACAGTGTTCGTGCGTTCCGGGCCAGACACCGAACTTTTCCATATCGTCGCCCATGGCCGCCACGCCGCCGGGGTGGACGCTGGCGGCGTCGCGCAGATAAGCGATGACATCTTCGACTTTGCCAAACGGAACGAGATAACGCAGAGCTTTCTGCCCGGGGTAAAGCCACACTGTCTTGCCACGATCTTCGGCGATGTAAGCGCCAAAGAGTTCTTCCGGCTCGAAGCCCGCGGAAAGAAAATGCATGTCATCGACAAGCGTGTAGGCGACGTTTGCCGCGGCGAGGGCGGTGGGAAGCTGGGGCTCCCAAACGCGCTCGGCGAGCCAGGCGCCGGACGGAAGGCGGCCGAAGTGTTTCTCGACATAGGCGGCCAGACGCACAATCTGCTCGCGCTGATCTTCGGGAGGAATCGAGACCAAGATCGGTTCATAGAAGCCGCCACCGACGACTTCCACCTGGCCGCCCTGGACCAGCTTTTTCACGCGAGCGAAATACTGAGGCCGATTTTTCTCGATCCAAGTGAGCAGCGGCCCGGAGTAGTGGAGGCCGAGACGAACTCCCGGATGCTTTTCGAGGTGCTCTATGAAGGGGAGATAGGATGAGTCGTAGGCCTTTTCGAGGACATGCTCGAAATTGCCACAGGGCTGGTGCGCGTGAATGAGCAGGGTGAGATGGAATTTCTGCGGCATGGGGACAGTTTTTTCTCTCTAACATCATAACCCGGCATGCGAATTTATGATTCCGCTCGCGTGGGAAATGAGCGAATTGCGTACCTCAATTGGATGCGGGACGGGACGCGCCGCCCACATGGGCGCGAGGGCGCGGTTCGTCCAGAGTTTAGGGCGCGGTGTGCTTTAGCACCCAATCGGAGACGGCGTTCAGAGCCTCCGGGGCCATGGTCTCCTGAATGCCGCCGTATTCGGTGGGCGAACCTGTTGGGCAGTGCTGGAAGAGATGGTTCAGGCCAGGCAATTCGGTGGTTTGAAAATCCTTGTTCCCGCCGTCCTGCAAGGCTTTCTGGATTTCAGCGAGATTCTCCTTCGGCGAGGCTTGAAGATCCTTTTCACCATTGAGGGCCAGGACCGGACACATCGTCTTTTGCAATGCGGGGAGCGGGTCATAGTCAAGGAAGAACCGGAACCACGGCGAGACCATCATCCGAATTTGCGATTGCAAGGCGGCGGGCGGGAGCGATGCGCTCGTGCCACTGGACTGCACGAGGTCGCTCAACTTTGTTTGCAGAGTTGCCGGGTCTCTCTCCCGGCGAACTAAGGCGTACGTTCGTTTGTTGAATTCATGGGTACTTGCGACCTGTTCGTCGTTGACGCCCGCGGTCTTCAAGATAAGCTCAGACTGTAGCAAGAGAGTGTCCTCACCCTTGAGGCCGGGCCCCGCGAGAAGGACGATCCAGGCTACATCGCTGGAATGCGTTGCAACCAGGGGCGCGATCATGCCGCCTTCGCTGTGGCCAATGAGGCCGGTTTTCTTTTGGTCAATTTCCCTGCGGGTTTTCAGGTAAGCGAGGGCCGCTTCGGCGTCACTGGCAAAATCTTCGGTCGTCGCATTTGCGTAATCGCCGGTGGACCTACCGATTCCACGTTTATCGAAGCGAAGAACGGCGATGCCTTTTCGCGTCAGGTGGTCCGCCAAAACGAGAAAAGGGCGATGCCCAACGAGAGATTCATCTCGATCGTGCGGCCCGGAACCGCTGAGGAGAACGGCTGCGGGAAACGGCTCCTGCCCGCGCGGAACAGTGAGCGTGCCCGCCAGTGAGACTTTCGCCTTGCCATTCGGGAAGGTGACCTCCTCTTCCTTGTATGGATAGGGCTTTACGGGGTTTTGCGGGCGGACCAGTTCAAGAAGCTGGTCCGAGCGTTGAAAATCGAGTTTCTGCTCGACGTTGCTTTGCGTCCAGCTTCCGGCGATAGCTGTCTTGGCGGTGTTGAGTATGCCGTCATAGACTCCGTTCACGACAGGAATTTCAAAATGAAAGCCGGCGTCCTTCTGGCTCACCTTGATGGCGGGCAAACCACTAACTCCCTGGTCGGGACTATCGAGCGCGGCGACGAGCTGCTTCTGATCATCATGCGAGACGTGCAATTGCAAACGCAGTCGCATGCCGTGGCCTTCCAGCGCGCCTTGCCATACTCCTTCGGCGCTTGCGATGGCATCGGAAGGCTTCTTTGCGCCGGCTCCAGCAGGTTGGCGATGAAAAACAAGCGGCAGGCTTGCGCTGCCCTGCGTCCAGTCACCTTCGATGCTGCCGTGATCCGCAACAAGCCTTCCTTGGTAATAAGCGTCCACGGATGACACCTTGAAATGGAGAGTGGAATCTTTCTGCGCAAGCGCGGTCACTTCAATGCCGTAGACGCCCTGGTCCAGGCTATCGATGGTGGCTTTGAAGGAACCGTCCGGCGCTTTTGAAACATGCAGAACGAGATGGAGGACCGCTTCACCCGCTTGAAGCGAACCGCTCCAGTGGCCTTCCAGTGTCGGGGAACTCCGTTGCGGCTGCGGCTTATGAACGGCTGGAGTCTGGGCCCAGGCCGTCGAAAAAACAGCAAGGCTGAAGAAGAAAATGGCTAAGGCCAGACGCGACTTCCCGGGCTTCACCTAAGACCTCCACATGCCACATTCAGGATGGTAGATGATTTCTGGCCCAAAAGAGTTGGCATGGCGACCAGCGCTGAAGGCCGCGGATCAGGTGTGGGGCGCGCAAATCAATGTTCAAAAATTGGGCTCGAATTCCTGGTGCTCGGCACACGAAAAAAAGGCGGCACGCCAGGGAGTGCCGCGCAGACCACCAAGACCGCTTGCGTCCTAGAAGGCCAGACTACTTCCCTTTTTTTGCGTACCAATCGGAGTTGATCGGCGTGAAGCTATTCCACTTTTCCGGCAGGTCCTCGAGCGCAAAGATGGCGGTCACCGGACAGACCGGGACGCACGCTCCGCAATCGATGCATTCCGTCGGATGGATATACAGTTGTGTTTCGCTCTCGAAATCTGGTTCATCCTTGCGCGGATGAATGCAGTCCACCGGACAGACATCCACACACGCGGTGTCTTTTGTGCCGATGCACGGCTCGGCAATCACGTAAGCCATTGAGGGTCTCCTTTGTTCGGACAGCCGACCGGCGCCCCTGCCGAGGAAACCGCACGACCGGTAAAAATTCCTTATACCACGCGACTACCCGGAGCGACAAGCAGCTAGAAGAATTGTACGCGGCGGGAAGGGGTTTCTCAACCGGTGGGGGTATGGATAGAATGGGTGGAGAAGGAATGACCATGGGAATGCAGACTTGTCTTGTCGCACTTGCTTTGCTGGCCGGGGCAACCGCGCTGGCCGGGCCGCAGGCGTCGAAGACCCCGGCTCACCGCGATCCAGCACTCATCGACGTCGAGGCTTATCAGAAATTGCTTGAGCAATACCACGGAAAACCGCTGCTCGTGACGTTTTGGGCGACCTGGTGCGAACCTTGTCGCGACGAGTATCCCATGCTGAATGAATTGGCGAAGCGGTACGCTCCGCAGGGACTGAAGGTCGTGGGTGTGAGCATGGATGACGATGGCGATTTGATCTTGATGCGGCGTTTTCTGGCCCGCTACAAGCCGGTTTTTCCCAACTATAGGAAAAAAGCGGGTGGTGAAGAACTGTTCCGACAGGGGGTACTGCCAAGCTGGAACGGAGTCCTCCCGGCTTCGTTTTTGTACGCGAAAGATGGCCGGCAGGTTGGGCATGTGTTCGGCGAGGGCACGCGGGATAGCTATGAGGCGGCCATTCGCACGCTGCTCACTTCGGGATCCAACTAGCGCCAATCCGCGTCATCGAAATCAAAGCCTCCGGTTTTGCTGGAAACCTGTTGGGGAGTTCCTGATGCTGAACACCACGGGCAATCGCATCACTTATTTTGGCCACAGCACGTTTTCGCTCACGACGCCCTCGGCGCAGGTTGCTCTGATCGATCCGTGGGTGATGAGCAACCCCTTCTGCCCGGAAGCGCTGAAGAAAGTGGCGCGGCTGGATGCCATTTTTCTGACTCACGCGCATAGCGATCACATGGGCGATCTTTTGGCTTTAGCGAAACAGCACAAACCGAAAATTGCGGCAAGCTTTGAGACTTGCCTGTGGATCGAGAGCAAGGGTTTCGAACAACAGACCTGCCCGATGGGAAAGGGCGGCTCGCAGAAAATCGGTGATTTTGAAATCACTATGACGCACGCATTTCATTCGAATTCGATCGACGATAACGGGGTGCGGCACTACGGCGGCGAGCCCGCGGGATACATCATCCGCATGCCCGGCGGATTCAAGGCGTATCACGCGGGCGACACGGCGCTCTTCGGCGACATGAAACTAATCGGCGAACTGTACAAGCCAGACCTCGCGATGCTGCCAATCGGCGATCTCTTCACGATGGGCCCGCGCGAAGCGGCTTATGCACTCCGGCTGCTCGGCGTGAAACACGTCATCCCCATGCATTACGCATCGTTTCCCTTCTTGACAGGTACGGCGGAAGAATTACGCAAAGAGACGAACAGAATCAAAGGGCTGAAAATCCACGCGCTGAAGCCCGGGGAGAAACTATGATTCGCAGCGAGAATCTGCGCAGCGGCTACATTCAGGAGGACGTCGAGGAATATCTTTACGGACTGCTGCCGGAGCGCGATGCCGTCGTCAAGGAGATGGAGGACTACGCCGCGCAGAACCGCGTTCCGATCATCGGGCCGGCAGTGGCGCGGTTGCTGTCGCTTTTCGTGCAGGTTTCGGGTGCGCAGCGGATTTTTGAGATGGGCTCGGCCATTGGGTATTCCACAATCTGGCTGGCCCGCGCGGCTGGGCCCAAGGCAAAGGTGATCTATACGGATGGCGATCCGGAGAAAGCCAGTCGCGCGAAGGATTATTTTCGCCGGGCGGGAGTCGCAAAGCGGATCGAGGTGCGCGTCGGCAATGCCCTGGAACTGGTAAAGAAAACGCCGGGCACATTCGATCTGATTTTCAACGACGTGGACAAGCACCAATACCCCGCTGCGCTGCGCGTGGCGCTGCCCAAGCTGCGGCGCGGTGGCTTGTTGATTGCGGACAATACGCTATGGTCGGGGAAGGCAGCGCGACCGGCAGCGCCGGACGACATTCACACGCAAGGTATCCAGGAATTCAACCGGCTCGTCTACGCTTCGAAGGAGCTTTACCCCGTCTTGATCCCGCTGCGCGACGGCCTCACCGTCTGCCGGAAACAATAGCGCGGAAACGGGCTTACGAACGGAAGAAGTTTCGCAAGAGAAAGCCGAGATTTGCAGGACGCTCGGCGAGACGCCGCATGAAGTAGGGAAACCAGTCGCGGCCAAAAGGGATGTAGATGCGAACGCGATAGCCATCCTTTACGAGCCGGCGCTGCAGGTCGGTGCGGACTCCGTACAACATCTGAAATTCAAAATCGTCCTTGGAAATCTGCCTCGCCGCGGCATGGCGAATGGTCGCCGCGATCATGCGCGGATCGTGCGTGGCGATGCCATGGTAGAAGCCGCTGGACAGCAGGAGCTGCATCAGCCGGACGAAATTGGCATCCACATCGGCTTTCCGCGGAAACGCAACTTCTTCTGATTCCTTGTACGCGCCTTTACACAAACGGATGCGGCAGCCGTAGGCCAACAGATCGGAGACGTCGGTTTCACTTCGATATAGATAGGATTGAATAACCGTGCCAATGGCGGGATTCCGCGCGCGAACACGTTTGACGAGTTCGATGGTGCGCTGCGTGTAGAGAGACCCTTCCATGTCGACGCGCAGAAAATTATCGAAGCTCGCGGCACGCTCCACGATGGAGCGAACCAAACCTTCGCAAAATTCAATGTTCATGTCGAGGCCAAGTTGCGTGAGCTTCCCGGAAACGTTGGCCTCGAGCCCTTCCTCAGCGATGCGCTCGAAAATTTCGAGATAGGCATCGCGGGAATGTTGCGCATCAGAGGTGGTGGCAACATTCTCGCCGAGGTAATCGAGGCTGGCGAGCATTCCCGCGTTATTGCACTCGCGGGCGGCGGCGATAGCTTCGTCCAGCGTCTCGCCAGCGACAAATCGGCGCGCCATACGGCGCGTGGTGCCATTGGAAGTGACCCAATTGGCGAAGCCTTTACTTTCGGAAAGTTTAAGGAGCGTCGAACGGAGCATGCGGGAATTATTATGGCAGTGTAGGAAGGACGAAACTAGCCTTTGTGCTCTTCCAGAAACTTTTCGGCATCTATGGCGGCCATGCAGCCGGAGCCCGCAGCCGTGACGGCCTGGCGGTAGCGGTGGTCCTGCACGTCGCCGGCGACGAATACGCCGGGAATCGCGGTCAGGCTGCCGTGTTTGGCGAGCAGGTAACCGTTCGAATCCATCTCAAGCTTGCCCTTGAAGACGATGGTGTTCGGATCGTGACCGATGGCAACGAATAAGCCGTCGAGCGGAATGTCGTGCGCTTCCTTGGTCTGTTGATTGCGCAGACTCACTCCTTCCACGTGACCTTTGGGAGCCAGAATCTCCTCCACTGCAAAAGGCGTGACGAATTCGACTTTCTCGTTGGCCTTGGTGCGGTCGATCATGATCTTGGAAGCGCGAAAATCATTGCGGCGGTGAATCAGATGGACCTTGCTGGCGTAGCGCGACAGAAAGTTGGCCTCTTCCATGGCTGAATCCCCGCCGCCGACTACAGCAATGGGCTTGCCGCGGAAAAAATAGCCGTCGCAAGTCGCGCAGGTGGAAACGCCGTGGCCGATCAGTTCTTTTTCGCCCGCTAGACCCAGCAGACGCGCTGAGGCCCCCGCGGCAACGATCAAAGCGCGCGCCTCGTAGGTATCTTTTCCAGCGATGATCTTGAAGGGGCGCTCGCTGACGTCAACTTCGGTTACCGCCCCGGCTTTAAACTCCGCGCCGAATTTTTGCGCCTGCTTGCGCATGTTCTCGATGAGCTGTGGTCCCATGATGCCGTCCGGGAATCCCGGATAATTCTCAACGTGGGTGGTGAGGGAAAGCTGCCCGCCAGGCTCGTGGCCGTCCAAGACGAGCGGCTTCAGGTTCGCGCGACCAGCGTAGATTGCAGCAGTTAGGCCGGCGCAGCCGCTGCCAATGATGACCACGTTGTACATTCGATCTTTTCTCCATCCATTAGATTCAGCACTGCGCCCGCCGGATACAAGGGACCGGTATTGTAACACTCCCTCCCTCGCGATTCGGATTGCGGGCAGCCAAATTGGAGAGCCTTGGCCCGCGAGGGGCATTGACCGGTGTGAACGGCCGCCGCTATAGTCCAAAGAAATACCAGGTTGCCCGAGGAGAAAGTCAAGATGGACCAGCGTTACCCGATTGGAAAATTTGAGATGCCTGGGCAAGTGACGCCGGCTCGGCGCCTGCAGGCAATCGATGCGATTGCCGCTACACCGGCAAAAATGCGCGCTGCAGTGAAAGGCCTGGACGACGCGCATCTTGACACACCGTACCGCGAGGCTGGCTGGACGGTGCGCCAGGTTGTGCATCACGTTCCGGACAGCCACCTCAATGCATACGTTCGTTTGAAGCTGGCGCTCACCGAGGAAAAGCCGACAATTAAGCCCTACAACGAAGCGGCCTGGGCCGAACTGGCCGACTCAAAATCGATGCCCATCGAGGTTTCGCAGACGCTGCTGGATTCGGTACACGCCCGCTGGGACCGGCTGTGGCGCTCTTTGAAGCCAGAACATTTCGCGAGGGTTCTCGTCCACCCGGAACATGGCGAGCGCACCGTTGACTGGCTGCTCTTCCTGTACGAGTGGCACGGGAAGCATCACACCGCGCATATCACGGAACTTCGTAAGCATAAAGGCTGGTAGAAAGGACCAAGGGAATCCTCAATCTGGCCCTCGATTTTGTCACGCTTTCCGGCCGGGGAGAGGATCCCGACCGCTCCTGAAGTGGCGCGGCGCAGTCCGGCTCGTGTACGATGATGCGGTGCAGGAAGGAGATCGCATGAGCCGAGCGGCAGGAACCTATGCTGTTTTTGAAACTTCACAGGGAAACATTGTGGTGCGCTTGTTCGAAAACGAGGCGCCAAAGACGGTTGCGAATTTTGTCGGGCTTGCCGAAGGCACCAAAGAATTCACGAACGAAAAGACCGGCCAGAAGGAAAAGAGACCTTTTTACGATGGATTGATCTTCCATCGCGTGATTCCGCAATTCATGGTTCAGGCAGGGTGCCCGCAGGGCAGCGGAATGGGAGGGCCGGGCTACAAGTTTGCGGACGAGTTTCATCCTTCGCTGAAGCACTCGAAGGCCGGAAAGCTCTCCATGGCCAACTCCGGGCCGGGAACCAACGGGAGCCAGTTCTTTCTCACCGTGGCGGCGACACCGTGGCTGGACAACCGGCACACCATCTTTGGCGAAATCGTCGAAGGGCAGGACGTGGCCGACAAGATTTCGAACGTGCCGCGCGATTCCAACGACCGCCCGCGAACAACCGTGTCCATCTCGAAGCTTCGCATCGAGCGCGTCGCTTAAGCGGGCGACATTAGAATGCTCACGCCTGAGCGGCTCCAGCAGCTTATGATCGAATTCATTCTTATCCTGCTCGGAGCTTTGTTGGTATGGCTCGGTCTTGCTGGCCCGGCCCACGGCCGAACCGTCGATCGGCACAGCATTGCCTGGCTAATCCTCAGCGTGGCGCTGATTTTTTGGGGACTCCGCGCGCTCTACCAGCCCGGCCAGTGGTGGTTGCGCTGGCAGAACTGGACGCGTGGGCTTTCACTGTCGCTTTTGGGCGTCCTCATGCTGGCGATATCGCGCGTGCCGTTTGCCTGGGTTGGGCCGATGCTCGCGGCTGGCGGCGCGGTACTCGCGTTGCGCGGGATTGTCGGGTCCGCTGTGATCCTTCGACCGCGCTAAGGAAGCGTCTTAGGGTAGGGCGCGGCGGCAAGTCCGAGTTCGACCGCTTTCCTGTCTTTCTTTCTCTTTTGCTTCGACTATAATCCTGCTAACAGACAGCCCTACCAGTGTTCGGGAATCCGCCCGGGGCTATCGATTGTCTTCATCAAAAAAAATAAAGGAGAACGTCCGTGCTGAAAGAATTCAAGGAATTCGCCATGCGTGGCAATGTCGTGGATTTGGCCGTCGGCGTGATTATCGGCGCGGCCTTCGGAAAGATTGTCGCGTCGCTGGTGGAAGATGTGATCATGCCGCCGATCGGCCGCCTGCTCGGTCACGTGGATTTTTCAGGATTGTTCATTAATCTGAGTGCCAAATCCTACGAAACGCTGTCGGACGCAAAGTTGCACAACGCGGCGACACTCAACTACGGAATCTTCCTGAACACGGTCATCAATTTTCTGATTGTGGCTTCTTGCGTCTTTCTCGTGGTCAAGCAGGTTAATCGTTTCGCGGCGAAACCGGCGCCGGTTCCTGTGCCGACCAGCAAGGACTGTCCCGAGTGCGCCATGCCGATTCCCCTCGCCGCAAAGCGCTGCGGTCACTGCACAACGCAGCTCGCATGAGGCAGTGATTCGCGGCTGGTGATTGGTGGATAGTTCTTGGCAGGGAGAGATCCCGCAGGGATAAGATATGTTCAACGCACAAGAGAATACCAAGAACCAAAAGCTAAGAACTGAAAAGCGATTTGCTTCAGGTCTTCGGAGCTTTGTTCTTCTGGTTGGCTTCCAGATGCGCGCGCAAGCGGGAGACCACGGCGTCTTCGTGTCCTTCGTCGACCTCTTTTTGCACTTCTTCCAGCGCGAAGTGCACGACGTCGTGATGGTGCATTTCCAGGGGCGCCACGGCGTCACTGAAACGCAGCCACAACCGGTGCAGAAGATTGACTTCGTTGGCAGTCAGATTCGGGGCGTGCGGCCCGAGAACTTTGTAAAGCTTGTCCCCATTGGGTAAATGGATTTCCAGATTGAATTGCGGCTTTTGATCGCCAAGTTTTTCCCAGGCTTCACCGATCTGCCGCGCTTGCTCCTCGTTCGATTCCTTTGTCGAACGCCCCACAACAATCGTACTGGATTGCAGTGAAGTCGCGGCACGCAGGATGCCGTCCCACAAATCGTTCGCGGCGACGACAGCGAGGCGGATCGACTTGCCCCGTTTTTCGGCCATAGAAAGCGCCTGAGAGAACAGTTGTTGCTCGATGCTGCCGAAAAGCTGATCGGCCTCAAGCTCGTTTTCGCCCGAAGCCGAGCGGCGCAAGAGCCGGACATGGAGCACGACAACGTCGCGGCGCCCGGGCTTAATACGGTCCAGCACATTTCCGAGATGATAGAGCGCGTAGTGGTTGCTTATCGGGACGAGGATGTTGCCGGGGCGCGCACCCACGGCCGCGGGAGTCAATTCCGCTTCCAACTCGAGATTGAACTGGTCCATCTCGACGTGAGCGGCGCCGCCGTGCCTGCCCCGGCGCTCGGAAATCGTAAACACAATGTAGAGCAGAATGGAAAATGCACCGCCTGCCATCGTGGCGATCGGCTTGGTGAACAAGTTTACGACGGCGATCAAGAACAGCATCAACGTGATCAACCCGAGTCCCACGGGAATCTGCACGCCACGGAGGGTGAAATTCAGCGGAACCTGAAATTCCCGCTGGCCGGGGCTGGTGTAGCGGAGAACGAGCACCGCCAGGCCGTTCATCGCGAAACTCCAGATCACGCCGAAAGCGTAGAGGTTGGCGAGAAAGGTGACGTCTCCGCGACTTATGATGATGGTGACGATCTGCAGCGCCACGACGATATTGATGATGCGATAGCTCGTACCGAACCGCTTGTGCGGCTGCCGGAACCATGCGCTGAGCACGCCGTCTTCAGAAACGCGGTTCAGCACGCCGTTCGAGCCGACGATGGCAGTGTTCACCGCGCCCGCCAGGATCAAGGTGCCCACCACAACAACAAAACCGTGGAATATCAGACGCACGATAAGCGGCCCTTGGAGATTCATCGCCAGCCCGCCGATCAGGTTTTCAAGAAAGTGCTGGCGGACGTCATCCGGAATGATCATCACGGCAAAAAAGGAAACTAAAGAGGTAAAGACCAAGCTATAGATAAAAATGACCGCGCCGGCCTTTTTCAGGTTGGGGAGCTTTGGGCTTTCGATTTCGCGATAGACCTGCGCAAGCGATTCCTCGCCGCTCATCGCCAGGACGGAGTGGCCGAGAGCGATCAAGATAGCGATGATGCCGAATGTGTGAGGAAGGCTGCTGTGCGCGAGCCAGCCAAGGGCGCTGGTGCTCAACCGGAGGTTGCGCGGGTGCGGCCACGGTGGCAGTGCGGAATGGCGCACCGCCACCGTGTAGACGCACCAGACGATGAGCATCACTACCATCACGGTGACCAGCTTCATGATGTGCAGCGCTTTTTCGCTGGACTCGGCAACGCCCTTGGTGTTCTGCCACCAGAAATAAAGCGTGACGACGATAGCAAAGCTCGCGGCAATAAAACTGATGGTTCCCGAAGAAAGCGGACCGCTTACATGAAAATACTGCAGCAGCTCGTTGATCAATCCTGCGAGATATTGGCCGGCAGCAACGCCGCTGATCGGCCCCGTAAGGATATAGTCAAACATGAGCGCGGAAACGCTGAATTTTGCGAGGGTCCCGCCGAGGGACATCTTCACGGCTCGATAGACGCCGCCGCGCACGAACATGCTGCAGCTTTCCACGTAAACCGCGCGCACGGCGTAAGAAAACAGCATGATGGCTAGGATGAACCACGGCGCGGTCTTGCCGATGTAAGCTTCTGCTTCGCCGCCGGCATAGTAGGCCGAGGAGGCCAGGTCGTTTAGCACGATGGCCGCTGCCCGCCAGAACGAAATGAATGTCAGTAGGGCTGTGGTGGCGACGATGACACGCGGAATACCATTGCCGCGGCTGCCCGCGGCAGCAGGGCTATTGGGAGTGCTGCTCATGTATGGGTTTCGTTAACTCGTAGGTTGAAATGCTCGCATTTTTGAGGCCCTAAGTCTAGCTGGACATCCCGGCAATCGCCGAAGTGCCCTAGCCTGCTGAAACGCGGAAGGCTTTGGCGCATTCGGCGCAGGGGCAGATGTTGCGGAGATGGTCGTAGCTGTAGATGCCAGTGGAGTGGCCGTCGGTGAAGCTGATCTGAATGGCGTAGCTGCCTACTTGCGTGGCGGCCTGGGCACGCGGTTTGGGCTTGAACATGGGCAGCGCGGGAGAAGACTTGAATGCCCAAGCTAGCTCGCCGAGCGACTGCTTCTTTTCTCGCGCGTCGTTGCAGGTGGCGCAGGGACATTCTTCGCGCAAATAGGCAAATTCGTAGTGGCTGGCGTGGCCGTCGGCCCAGGTGACATCCACGCCCGTGCCGCTAGAAACATGAATCTTGACGCTCGTTGGTTTTTTTCGCGGGTCGAGAGGCGTCGGCATGGTTCGGGTGTGCGATCAGCCCTTGGACCTGCCGTTGCAGCACTCCCCTGGCGGAATGGGGTTCCCATGCGGGCAGGTTTTCGGGTGTCCGAGGAACGTGCAAATGCGCTGGTCCAGCTCCGGGCTGATGATGTGTTCGAATTTGCAGGCTTGCGTGTGCGCCTCGGAATCGTCGATGGAAAAAGTGTCCTTGAAGAGGCGCTCGGCCAGACGGTGACGGCGGACGACGTCCCGCGCGCGCTGGCTGCCCATGGGCGTGAGTTGCACTTCCCCGTTTTGTATTTGCACTAAGCGCAGATCGGACATGCGCGAAAGAACTCGCGCGGCGGGCTCGTCGCTTACCACCGGCAGTCGCCCCGATGGCCCGGTAGCGTGAAGGCGCTCCGCCTGCGCGGGCTTCCCGTCTTCGCCGCAGATCCAGATCTGCTCGAGGAGATGGTCGAAACGGATTTCGTCGTCGGTGGAAATAGGTGTACAACAGTCCGCCGTGTCGGCGAGAGGACAAGCGAGCGGATGGCCCGGGCCATGCTGCGCGGTGTCGAAGTGCAAGTGGCCATGAGCAAGCTCGATGCGGCGGTCGGCTTGGCGAGCAATGTCCGGGTCATGCGTCACCATCAAGATGGTGTGGCCGGCGTTGTGCAGCTCACGGAAAATCTGGATGACGATCGTTTCGTTGGCCTCATCGAGATTTCCAGTGGGCTCATCGGCGAGAATGATCTTCGGCTGATTGATCAGCGCGCGCGCAATCGCCACGCGCTGCTGTTCGCCTCCGGAAAGCTGCGCGGGAAGATGCCTAAGGCGGTCGCCGAGGCCTACGCGCTTCAGCGCTTCTTCAGCCTGCTTTTCGTCCGTGACGCTATGGAAATACTGCGCGAGCATCACGTTTTCAAGCGCAGTAAGATAGGGCACCAGGTGGAATTGCTGGAAGACGAAACCGACTTTTTCCGCGCGGTAACGGACTATCTCGTTTTCACGAAGTTTCGAAAGGTCCACGCCATCAACGACCACATGTCCGGAGGTGAGCGTATCCAGTCCTCCGAGAATGTTGATCAGCGTGGTTTTTCCCGAGCCGGAGGGGCCCATCAGCGCGACCCATTCGCCGGAGCTCACCTCGAAGCTGACGCCGCCGAGCGCGCGCAGTGTGCCGTACTGCTTGATCAAATTCTCGATCACCACTTGCTTCGCCGCGATTCGCGGCGGGGCTGCAACCAGGGTACTCACGTTTCACCCCTGAAAACGGATGCCGGGCGGATGCTGGCTAGCCGCCGCAGCGGATAGGCGCTGAGGATCGCAACCATGATTGTCAAGGCCACAGCTACAGGATACACAATCAGCCGGGGCCGCGCCGCCACGCCAAAAACAGCTTTGCCCAATCCGATCGATAGAAAAATCCCCGCCGCTGCACCGATCATGCCGCCCGCCAGGCCAAGCAACGCCGCCTCCGCAAGAAAAAGCCGCAGCACGCGGCGTATCGAACCGCCGATGGCCTTCATCAAGCCGACGTCCATCTTCCGTTCCATCGCCACGTTAGTCATCGCCGCCATCACGCAAAGAGCTGTGAGCAAAAGCACGATTCCAATCGTCGCCGTCAACAACCCGCTTATCCGGTTGTAAATTTTCGCCTCCCCTTCCGTGAATTGCCGGATCGGGCGAACCTCGGCACCGAGGAGTCTTTGCTGAAGCGAAGCGATGGTCTCCTCAATTTGACGCGGCGTCCCGGACACGCGGACTTCCGCCAGGCTGATTGCGCCGGGGAATTGCGTGACTTTCTGTGCCGTCGGCAAATCTACGAAAATTTGGTTGTCCTCGACGCCGCCGAAGTTCGCAATTTCCTGCACAAAGCAATCGTTTCCCCCGCCAAGCTGCAGAGTGTCGCCGGCGCGCACCTTCAGCTGGTGAGCTGCATTCACGCCTACAAAACAAACCCTCGTGTTAGAACCGAGGAGCTGAGAAACTTCCACTGTTTTGGCCGGCAGCAGGTCCCGGAATGTCTTTGAAGAGTAACCGACAAGCACGGCGGGAGTCCGCGTCCTTTGCCCATCGGGCAATGGAGCGTGAAGCCTATCGACCGTCACATTCGCTACTGAGTACAGGAGCCCAACGCTTTCCACGCGGCCCATTTCGCTGGAGACAGGTATCTCTTGCAGGATGGATTCTTCTAACGTTGCCGGATTGTTGGGGGAATTCGCCGCTCGGGGTGTGATGATGACATTGGGGCCAAAAGCGCGGAATTCGGACGTGAGGCGGCGCTTGGCGTCCACTTGGAGATTGAGGAGAGCGGCGGTTACTGCGGCGCCCGCGCCAAGCGCAAGTAGCATGACGAAAAGGCGGCCACGGTTAGCGCCGAGAAGCCTGCGAATGATACGCCAGAACATGGCTTTATTTGTTGCGCGAGTACCTGGCATCATTCGCCTCGCAAGATGGGCGCGGGCTCGTAGCGCGAAGCGCGGCGCAGCGGAAGGGCGCTGCCAAGAATCGTCACGCCTGCCGCAAGTGTGATGATGACGAAAAAGACGATGAGCGAAGGCTCAGGGGCCGAGCCAAAGATTCTTTCGCCAAGAAGGCGCGCCAGAAGAATCCCCAGCGCATAACCGGCTCCCCCGCCTACGAACGCCAGCACAAGTTGTTCTGCTGCAAGCAGGAAGCCAACCGTGCCGGAGCCTGCGCCGAGTGCTTTCATCAAGCCGATCTCCGTTCGCCGCTCGATCACCGAAGCTGCCGAAGACGCTCCCACAGCCAGCGCCGCAGCGAGCAATGCCGCTCCCGCAACCAGCCATAGCAGCATGCGCACACGTATGAGGATCTGGCCTTCTCCGTCCGCGACGCGGCGGATCACCCGCACATCCGTCCCCAGCAATTCCTGCTGAATCTGAAACGCGATCGAGGAAATATATGGCGTACAGAACCACCGGTCGTACTCGGCCGGAGTAAACGACTGGGGGTCCCGTTTCGCAAACGCATCTTCCGGCTTGGTCAGCGCACTGACATACAGCTTGCGGTACTGCCCCGGCCTTCCAGCAAGTTCCTGCGCAACGGAAAGTGGAGCGAGAACACTCTCATCTTCAGACCCGCCTGATGAAAGCACACCTACCACTTTCAAGGTGACCCACTTTGCATGGTCCCCGGAACTTACGTTCAAATCATCGCCTAGTTTTGCCTCAATTCTTTTTAAGAGATTCACTCCGACAACGCATTGCCGCGAGTCTTCGCCAAACCACTGTCCTTTGACATCCCACCAAGGATTTGTTTTCACGACTCCGGTGAGGTATGTAGTGCCGTCAGGAATTTCTACGTTGTGTTGCGCCCAGGTTCCAATCAAGGACGCTTTGCCTCGGACTGCGGGAGTAATCCAAGACTTGGGAGCCGGCGACCAGGCCTCAATCGGGACTTCGAGAATGGGACTGAAGCCCATGATGTTGTTATGCCAGAAAATCGTTTTCAATTTAGGCAGGTCCGCTTCCGGCAGATACACGCCGGCATTTACGGGACGATAGTCCACACCACCGATTTCGAGCGGCAGCGAATCCGACTGCGGAGTCACAAGAAGATTCGCACCCAGGCTGCGGAATTCCTTCGCCAGCCGGTCGCCCACATCCAGCGACACGCTTAGCGCCGCCGTAGCTACTCCCATACCGAGAGCCAGGGCCGCCCCGGTAAGGAGCTTGTGGCGCGGTCGGCGTCCAAAAGAATCGGCGACGAGTCGGAGGAACATTGATAAGGGGCGGCCGTAGGGGCACGATAGCTCGCGCCGCTACTCGGGAATCTCCTTTGCGGCTTGCGTCAACGACGAAATATCGATCACGATGTCTAGGAGATCCACGTGCGACGGCACGCCGATGGGATTGCACCCGCCCTGATCCCCGACCGACGGCACATAGATCGCCGAGCCGCAGTGCCGGCAGATGACGTTCTGTCCGTCCTGGCGATAGCCTTCGGCGCCGCAAATCCGGCAAGCGTCCAGAGCCGTGCCGTAGCCATGCGGCTTCTTGATAATCAGGAACCGCAGCGAGTGATTGGCAGCGGTGACGGTGTAGAGGTGCAGGCCCCCGTCCTGCACTTCACTCAGCGGAATACGCACCTCGTTGCCCACTGCAGTAACGGCTCGCGCGGAGGGCGGCGCGGAGTTCGCACGCGCATAAATAAAATCTGCGGTCAGCACCAGGATCACTACCAGGCAAGCGCCAGCCGCAGCAATCATCCAGCGCCGCTGGCGGCGACTCTGCGATTCGAGCAGACGCTTCTCTGCTTCACCGAGGACTGCCTTCGCGGCTGCCGCATGCGACGCTGACTGCCATTCGCGCAGGATCAACAGAGTGGCCGCGCCAAAAATGAACACAAAGAAGAAGAGCTCGTTGCGAACGATCGGCCCGATCATGGCCATTTCCGCCTTGCTCGAAGGCAGCCAACGCGCCTCGCTCAACTCATGGAGGCCCGTAAGCGCCAGCTGAAAGGCCACGAGCATTAGAATAACGCTCGTCGCGGCAAAGAACCGGTCGAGCGGCACTCGCAAAGTACCCTTGAAGAAGAAAAGCCCCACCGCCACGGCGGCGGCGATCCCCACGATCGTTCCGATCCACGTCTGCAGCCCCTCGCTTGAAAGCTCCACGGCGCGCAGAATCAGCGCCAGCTCCGCGCCTTCGCGCAGGACCATCAGGAAAACGAAGAGGAAAATGCCCCAGCCCGCCGTGCTCCCGGCGCGCTCGGCATAAGCCGCCACTTTTTGCTCGATCTCTTTTTTTAGGTGGCGCGCAACTCGGTTCATCCATACGATCATCGTAATGACGAACACCGAAGCGACCAGGAGCATCAGCCCCTCGAAGCCGTCTTCGCTGATGCGCCAGCGCTCCAGCGCCACCGCCACACCGAGGCTCAGCGCCGCAGCCGCCGCTACGCCGTACCAGACGAAACGTGCCAGGCGCCCGCGGCCCGTCCGGGAAAGATAGACGAGGATAATGCCGACGACGAGAGAAGCTTCAACGCCTTCACGAAGTGCGATAAGAAAAGCCGAGAGCACGAAAACTCCAGTTGTTAGTCATTTGCAACTACAATTTAAGTGTACCGCACTGACGGACTTCCGTCAACCCGGACCAGGTTGGTCCTATTTACTCTTCCGGGTTAGGTTATCCTGTCCGATGCTCATGCGCACCACCCTCCTAGGCACCCTCTTGCTCTTGTTGATACTGCCTTGCCCGCAGCTTCCCGCGCAGGTCCCTTCACCGTCCGAAGCTCTAGCCCCAATGGTGCGCCCCGATCCCAAGCGCGCACAGAAGGCTACCGAGCGGGGCGAGCAATCCGAAGCGGCAGGGCGGTTCGAGGAGGCGCTGGCGGCCTACGAAGAGGCCGCGCGTTACGCCCCTCAGGATGCCTACATCGTTGAACGAGGTGTCGCGCTGCGCTCCAAGCTAGTTCGCGCACACGTCGAGGCTGCAGAGCGTGATGCCTTGGCGGGTCATCTGCACCAGGCCACCGAGGAATTGGGAGCGGCACTCCAAGTCGATCCCGGAAACACGCTCGTCGCGGAGCGTCGCACTCAACTCAAGACCATGGAGGATGAGCCCCGCCGAAGGCCCGCGACCGCAATCTCCGGCCTTCCTCGGCTGCAACCGCAAGCCGGAAAACGCAACCTGAGCCTGCGCGGCGATACCAAGACGGTCTACGAACAGTTGGCGGGCCTCTTTGGCATCAAAGCGACCTTTGATCCGGACATCAACGTTAGGAACGTGCGCCTGCATGTCGATAATGTGGATTTCTATACCGGCATGGCCGTGCTTGGTACGCAAGCGGGGACCTTTTGGCGCCCATTGAATCCCACTTCAATGTTTGTCGCTCAAGACACACCGGAGAAGCGGCGGTTGTACGCCATGGTGGCGGAGCAGACTTTTCCACTCTCCGCCGCCGTCGGCCCGGAGGATGTGACCGAGATCCTGCGCGTCCTGCGCGACATCACGGGAGCAACGCGCATCGATCTTGACACTCGCAGCCGCACCATCACCATGCGCGACACACCGGAGCGGCTGGCCCTTGCCAGTGAACTGATCGATCAACTCGAAAGGGCCCGCGGCGAAGTTGTGCTGGAAATCGAGCTCCTCGAAGTCGACCGCAACAAGGCGCGCAGTCTTGGAATTACACCTCCGGCTTCAGAGCAGCTCATCGCGCTGAGTACCAACGACCTGAACAAGCTCAAATCATCGACAAACCTGACGAATCTCCTCACGAACATTCAGCAAGTTTTCGCGGGAAAAGGATTCTCCAGCATACCGGCGGTCATACCCGTCGGCGGCGGCTTGTCCACTTTTCTGCTCACCCTTCCCACCGGCGCTGTCAATTTCTCCGATTCTCTCTCGCTGGTGCAGAGTGGGCGCCAGGTTCTGCTGCGTGCCCAAGACGGAAAGCCGGCCAGCTTCTTCGTCGGCGATCGCTTTCCGATTACGCTGTCCTTGCTCTCTGGAAGCTTGGGGACCGGAGGCGCGTTGACGGGGGTGCCCGGCTCCACAATTTTCCCGGAAACTAGTTTCTCCGTCGGGGCCAATCCGTCCGCGCTGGTTGCCAATAGCTTTACCGGCGGCACTCTCCCCGATCTAGCAGTCGTTTTCGACGATCCGAAGGCCAACACCTTTGTCATCTTGCAGAATCAAGACAATGGAAACTTCGTTCAGGTCGCCCCATCGCCGATCACACTGGGCGCCAACGAAACGGGCCAGGTCGCCATTGGCACCGGGGTTCTCCGCAACAACAGCACAAAGTTTTCCACCGCCCAGCCGCCGGATGTGGTCCTTGTAAATTCCACTTCGAACAACGTTTCGGTGTTATTGGGGAGCGTCGACGCCGCGGGCAAAGCCAACGGACTCTTTACGGAAGCTCCCGGGTCCCCTTTTGCTGTTGGGAATAATCCAAGGTCCATCGTCGTTGCGGACTTCAACGGCGACGGATTTCTGGACTTCGCCGTCGCCAATCAAGGTGACAATTCCGTCTCTCTTTTTCGGGGAAATGGAGACGGAACATTTACGGAGTTTCCGGGCTCGCCCTTCCCGCTGACGAATACCGCCACGATTTCGGAGACCGCTCCGGTGGCGATGGTCAGCGCGAATTTTCGGAATCGCAACAACACCGTGAATAACGGTTCTGAAGTGGACCTTGCCGTTGTAAATCAGGGCTCGAACAACGTAGCCATTCTGCTGGGTTCCGTTGATCAGAATCTGAATGTCACTCTTACCGAAGCTCCAAGTTCGCCTATCTCTGTAGGAACTACTCCCGTGGCGATGGCCACGGGAGACTTGAATTCGGACGGCGTTCCGGACCTTGCCGTCTTAAACCAGGGCAATGCCTCAGTTTCGGGCACAATTTCGATCTTGCTGGGAAACAGCAATTTGGATGGCACATTCACAGAAGCTACTGGCTCCCCGCTGCCAACCTCGACGACTCCTGCCGGAATCGTGATCGCCAATTTTGCGAATGGCGCGGTGCCGGACATGGCCGTGACAAACAAGGGTTCCAGCACGCTGGGTGTTTATATCGGTCAAGGACAAGGCACCTTTGCCTCGCGCATCGAAATCAACACTCCCGTCGGGCCCTCCGCCCTGATCGCCTCGACATTGACCACCAGCGGACTTCCTGATGTCGCTTTAGTGTCCCAGGATCCGGCTTCTGCCCAGGGCGTGGTGACGGTGATTCAGGATTCCTCGAATTTCGCCAATAGCACCACTGGCGGCGCGGCACAGACGCCCTATCCGGCCTCGGAATATGTCGATCTCGGTGTGAAAATAAAGGCCACGCCCACGCTTCATCCCAATAACGAAGTTACTTTGGTACTCGAGTTCGAAATTCGCTCGCTGGCCGGCTCCAGCGTAAACGGGATTCCCGTCCTCTCTAATCGGACGTTGACACAAACCGTTCGCGTCAGGGAGGACGAACCTACGCTGATTGCTGGTCTCACCGACGCGGAAGAGACCCACTCCATCACCGGCCTGCCGGGCTTCGCGGAAATCCCGGTCGCGGGATATGCGTTCGGGGGGCGGAAGAATTCGCTTCAGGATACGGAACTCCTGATCCTCGTCACGCCACGGAAGCTGCGCCTGGCGGATCGTCTCGCGCGGACGATTTTCGCCGGTCGCGGCGATACTGGGGGCCGCGCACCGGCTGGCCCGGGCACTTTACAGTCACCCGCGCCGCCGCCTCAGCCCTAAGTTCCCGAATTACAAATTCCCGGACCTGCCGCTCCGGCAATCTAAATTATGTTGGGATCTAATTTGCGCTTAGGCATGGACGAGCTA
>Ga0137394_10000875_pt1 | contig 21154 bp, 24 predicted proteins | sample czobulk116metaG_FD_108278 | JGI IMG/M metagenome (GOLD analysis project Ga0137394, IMG submission 108278) | Vadose zone soil microbial communities from Angelo Coast Range Reserve, California, USA - czobulk1.16 metaG | ecosystem: Environmental > Terrestrial > Soil > Vadose zone | place: USA...
GACGTCCGAGGCAGCGGCAGGTTTGGGCTTTGTAGTAGTCTTAGGGCTACCGGAACTAGACTTGACGTCCGAGGCAGCGGCAGGTTTGGGCTTTGTAGTAGTCTTAGGGCCACCGGGACTAGACTTGACGTCTGAGGTGGCGGCAGGTTTGGGCTTAGTACTAGGCTTGGGGTTGCTAGTAGCCGTACCAGGGTTGACATTCGCGCTGACACTGGCAGTAGATTTGGGCTTAGTACTTAGCTTGAGCTTCGCAGGAGACTTGGGGTTCGCGGTGCTGGTACTCTGTGTAGTGGTACTGGACTTGACGTTAGCAGCACTGGGCTTCAACTTCGTGGTACTAGGCCTCGGTTTGGGGGCATCGTTATTAGGTGTGGCGTCCATCGAGGGTGTCTTGGATGCAATTGCTGCAAGTGGGGCGTCGAACCCATGATGCATCCGGTTTTAAGCCCTGAGACTACGGTAGACGCCAGGAACAGGTTTTTGATAAGAGCATTGTTCGCGGACTCACACTAATGCCGCATTGTACATTAGCCTGATCGACTCGGAGTTCTACTGTGCTTCAAAACTTATGGCTACGTACTACGGCGTCAATCACTTGACAATTATCGTCGAAGCAATCATTACCATATTGGGTGGGTGGGGAACAGATGTCAAGTGTTTTAGTAAGTTACGTTCAACACATCAGCCATTTAGGCGCCACAAAAATGACTCAGAGCCATCAGGCCATGATCAGAACGAACTTGAAGGGATTAATCAGTGGAGTTGTATGTGTCGATTGGGTGAATTAGGCTAAATGCAGCGTGTTGCATAGAAACAGCCATATCATGGACAAAGAAGAATAAATATAAATATGTACTAGGACGTTGCCCATCGCCCATCTTCCGCCCTGGACGCGCGCTCCGCCCGCAGTCCTGAATAGCCGAGCACAGCGTAACACTTGTGAATTGCAACGAAACCCAAAACTCGCCGTTGTTATCTGGTGGGTGTCATAACGAATAAAATGCCAGACAAGTTTGGATATACCTTCATTGATTCGGGAGACGGTGGAACTCATCCGAGGGCACTCTAGTACGCGGGCCTGCCTGTGGCGCTTGGACTGTTCCATGCAGAGCCTCTATTAACTGTATGTAAAGAGCAAGCGGAAAAATAGGGTGACCCCTGTACAGAAGTGAATTTGTTCTATGTCTGATAAAATGTCACTCAGGCACTCTGTCCGGGTCCGTTCGAAGTTTTCTCAAGGCCTCAGTGCCTCAGCTTCCGACATTCCGCGTGGCTGACGTCCTCTCGTTTTAGGGCCCCATTTCATCTCCACAGCTGGCAAGGTGCATTGGTAGACGACTGTCTCAAAGACGGTTGCACAGGACAACAAAGTTGCGGTCCAAGTTGAGACATCCGGTTCGCTTCGGCTTCAAGTTCATGTCAAGGTTGACATAATGGTCACTTGCAATATCCTTGAATCAGGGAAGCGGCATGAGCGCAACCAGACACCGTGCCTCCACGTTCACAGTATCTTAGGACGAAACAGTAAATGACGGGAATATCCAAGCAGTGCATTGCGCTAGAAATTGAAAACGGTGAACTTGAAGGGAATCTCAGCCCGCTCCGTAATAGTAGCCATCTTCTTCCTCTTCTTCATCGTCTTCACGCAGTTCGTCGCCAGGATACTCTTGCTCGTCTTCTAACGCCACTGGGTCCGGCTCTTGTTCCTGGGCTTCTTCGTCGTCTCTATCCGGCTGGTCCGCCCCACCTTCAAATTCGCCTACTGCCTCTTCTTCGCCCTCATCATAGTCCTGACTCTGTCCAATAGAAATTGATCTGTCAGTGGCTGATTGATCCAGGGGCAGGAGTGGGATGAGCATGTCGATATATAAGACAACTATTCGTCCTCTGGGACGTTGGAGGTGTTCGCGTTATCCGTGATGTGCTCGCCCTCACCTCCGTCCTCCGAGGTCCACTCGTCCTCGGAGTCCCATTCACTTTCTTCCCCGAAACACTCCTGGTCGGTGTCAAACTCCTCCTTGCGGTATTTCTAACAAAAGAATGGACAGTTGTTGGCATCATATTACACATACAAATGACAAAGCTTCTTACCCTGTAGTAATCCTCAAACATACCGTTGGCATAGTACCGGATCTGCGTGTCGACGTCCATACGTTGGAGTCGCCAAATTATCTTCAGGTCCGCGATGCGACCTTGTATGGCTTCGATTAGCACCATTATGCTTGACGTCGCCTCCTCGACATCTTCTGAGGACACATCTGGCTTGCCCATGAGCCACAAGTGTCGCGTGATTAGCAACGAAATGAGAGGGAGAAGTGTCTAATTGTACAGATTGAGTACGTGCACGTCAAGGTAGCCACAATCACCTTACCGCCTCGATGCGGTCGCTGCCCGTGAGTGCTGCAAGCACTGAGTAGTCGATTCTGTGGTTGACACTTTTGAGGCGCGTCTTGATTACGTTCTCATTTCGATCTCGTAGCTCTTCGCGCAGTCGATCCATTTTCATCTCCGCGAAAGGAACGAGATCACGCATGTGGTAGAGACTGTTGGCGATGACAGTGATGCGCTCCTGGGTCCCCGCGAGGTAAGAGGCAACAAGATCAGCGTGAGGGCCTCTTGCATCCCTGAGCTTTTTGAGCTGCCTATAAGTCTTGACGATCCGTTCTCTGTATCTGAAACGAAGGTTAAATATCGACGGATGGCACAAAAAAAAGGGACACGACAAACAGCTGATTGTCTGCGTCCCAGCCGTATGCCCAACTATCGCGACACGTTATGAATGTCAAAAAGAACCAAACCCTCAGAACGCACTATGCGACCCATTGGGGTGCGGACCACTTCTCGGGCTTTCTGCGCATGAATTCATTGATTTCTTCAATGCTTATATAGCCACTAGCATCTGCATAACGTTGTAACTTTCAGGAGAAAGTCGATTTGAACTCGCAATGCTACTCCTACCATCGTCAATGGCATCGCCAATGGCTTGTCGTATTTCCGTCAACGTCGATTAATTGACACTAGCTGATACTTACCAGGGTGAACTACGGCAGAACACAGGTCAGCCCTTACCCGAATGGCACAATAAACTACGCACAATGAACTCTGGAGATGATGGCCCTGGTCCAGGAGTCCTCACGTTCCGCCCGGTAATGCTCCGCCTTATATTTCTTGAATTGGATGTTGAAGTAATAGTTCATCGCGTCGATGAGCTGCCGCCGTTTCACGCTGGATTCTTTCGCGGCCTTGCTGGGTGTAAGCACTCTCCGTTGCGACGCTAACGTAGGCACTCACAAAGTCTGGTTACAATATCCCGTAGCTTGTCAATGCGAAAAATCCATCAAACATGGGAAAACCCACTCTTCCAAATCTCCTTCATGTCAGGATTATGAATGAGCTCATAAGGACCTGACATCAGCTCGTTTAGGATCATCTCTTGCGACTCGTCGATCCGTTGCTCCAAAGTAAACTGGAACTTCAACATGAATGAGGCTCTGCCACGCTTATGAATCGATTGTTTGATGACAGGGAAGGGGCTCCGCAACTCACTGACTCTGTTTGAATGTCTCCTCGGCGCCTTCCTTAACAGCCCTTAGAATAGCTGGGGTGAGGCTTTCGCCTACTTTTTTGGCCAGTTGTTGCAAAAGACCGTCGTCCTACATACAGCAATAATGAATAAGCGGATCACGGGAGACCCAGTCTCTGTGCTTACCTTCCGGACCACTTCTTCCCCTCCATGACCGGATACGAAGGCCATTGCGCTGACCTCGTTCCCATCGCTGAGGGAAGCATAGAATATGTGGTTCTTGGCCAAGCGTGACTCTATCCGCGAGAGAGTATCAGTCTGTGCGCTTAACATAAGCACGGCTTGTTGGGACAGGAGAGACGTCAAGTCATTTTTGAGCGTTATGAGTCGGTCCGAAATGCTTTGAAGGCTGTCCTTGTTGTTCTTTGCGAATAGTAGATGTCCTGTGATTTGACATTACACACCATCCCGGATGTTATTATCAAGTGGGTTCTCACTGAGCTTCGACTTGGCCGCTTTGGCTTCATAATACGCTCTGGAAATAATTAACCGATTTACAGTCGGAATTTACGCATGCCTTATGGACGCACTCGCAAAATTGACCGAACTCCTCCATCAGGCTCGTGAAGCGCAGCAGTAAAAGCTCAAGGGGGCGAGCAAAAGTCGTGACTGTCTGAAAGCCGGGACCCAGCGTGCCCAGGTTCGCCAACGCTGTCGCCTGACAATGTGCCGTTGTGGCGAGGGTCAGATGACCGCTCTATGATCGCACAGACTAAAAGCGCACAAGGTCCAAAAATAGGAGCGCAATCCGCACGTCGTTATCGCGCCGATCTACCTCAAGCTTAACTAGAGCCTGCGCTTGATAAGCTCCCAAGCTGAGGAAGCAGCGACATGGCACGCACGGCGAGGATATTGCTAGCGACTTTGCATGGCGGGAACATGGCACCGATCCCGTCGAGCAAATTGACTACTTGCGTGGCGGGCTCGAGGAGCACATTGACGATCTCGCTAGCCTTGGAGACGACTTTGTTTCGGTTCTCCTTGGAAGCCTGTGCCTTCTCGACGCTTGTGCGCGCTTTCGACATTGCCGCCTCGGCATATTCGATACTCTCCGTCACGCTGTGATAAACCTCGTCTAGTGAAGGCATCAGCAACGTTCATGGATTCAGGAGTCGAGTGCATGACTGCTTGCCTAATTGAACGGGGGACATTTTCACGAAGATGATGATACCGTGGTCGATGGATGGTAAGAAAGTAGGAGACTTTTTCAGGTATACACGTTCTTCTTGTGTGTAAGGCGCTTGCGCAGGGTTTCACCACTCCAGTAGATTGTATTCTGATCCCATCAAAAAACCTGCTGATGCACGAGCATAATGGCAATGATATCAGAGTTCTACTTCGAACCAAGTGACCAAGGGTCCGGCTACATTTATTCGATGACTCACTCATTGAAATCCCGGCGTTCAACTGTTGGCAAAGCCAGATGGCCGACAAATTGAATTAGCCAACGTCCCGTTACGTGCGTGGCAACAGATCAGAGGTGATCCCAGTTGCCACTGGCAATTGGCTGCAAGCTAACGCACCAGGACGTAGCGTCGCTGGATTGCATGAGGGTCCGCGGTCTGTCCGGTGGCTGTTGCATAGACTTGTGAAAAGGCTGCCAGTGGTCGGGGTGTGTAGAGTCACGGTAGAGCAAGTCTTCGGTACACTACATACAACGTAGCCACTAACTTATTGTCGAAGAAATCTGGAAGATCGTCCTACAGCAAACGGAGATAAGGAAGGACCATTTGAAATGGGCTGATAGAATCCATCGGGCGCGGTTCCATGGCCCCACCTGTCTGTACTATCTCACTCCTTCCAAGATACCAGAGCAAATTAGAGCAATTTTTTTGCGGGTAATGTAGTTTTTTGGCTTTGGGGAGAGGAGGCATCAACCCAGAGGGCACGCGCTCGGAATTGTACAAACGTCTCATATAGACAGTGAAGGGCGATTAAGACCGAGTCATCCCCGACCACATTTTCGTAAACCAACATACAAGCGCGTGCCTATATTACGGTACCCCTCCTCGCCTGCTGATTCGGCGTATCCGTCTATTTTTATCCTGCGGCCAAATTAGGATTTAATCTCACATCCTACACGATTATGATGTGTCGGGGTTCCCACAGTGTCGCATTGAAAGAAGACTTCCAATGGAGTAGCTCTGAATTCGCCAGGCGCCTCGACTGGGCAGGACATCGAACCTTCGTCTCAGTGTCGGCTGACAGTTTGGCATCATGTCTTATACCGTACGCGTTGACACGCGACCCAAAATTCGTTTCCACCAGGTTCGCACCAACCCACGGGACCGAGATCACACTCTGCACATGCAAGTAGTTTCAGAGGCTTGTCTGGGTTGTTCAAGTGTAAGAAGATGGGTTATAGAGCTAAGAGTGGGCGAACCTGTGTGAGTGGGCTTGGAAAAGCCGATGTTCTCGAACAACATGGGCGACGGAGTTACAAGCCACCAGTGCATTTTGTCGGGTGGAGGAGGTAGAGCGGGTAGGTCCGGGTGATCAATGCCAATAGGCTCCATCTGCGCCAGTAGTGTCCATGTGAACCCCACAGACGCCTGGGAAAGGGTGCTCACCTGAACGCTTTCCCGTTCTCGAAGACTGGCAACACCACGTTTGAGAATAATGCTCCCACAACGTTCATTTACACAGAGTAAATCATAGCTGTTGGACCTTTGGTCTCCCTTTTCCGAGACAGCATGAACACCATCTTGAAATAATGAGAGTAGCTGCCCCTGCCGCCGCGGGGAGACGGCCTGTCCTTGCAAAGCCTGGAGGAGCCCCGATGGGATTGCTTGTGGGACATCTTGGGGTTCACTTGGCTCTTCGACGGGCACAACCCACTCAAGTTCATGCCAGGGTACTCCGGCGAAGGATATGCTACTCAAACCGTGCGACCTGAAACCAACACGCTCGTAGAAGGCAACAGTGTCCTCGTGCGTGATGAGGAGGGCGCGTTCGTGGGAACCCGCGGCTACAAGGCGCCGTTGGTACTCGGCGAGTAGGGCACTGGCAATACCGCGTCTACGTGCATCTGGAGACACGCACACGCCATGGATCAGCACAGTGCGTGCACCTGGTACATGGGTGGACATGGACTCCGAAGTAAGAGTGGCCTCTGAGGAGAGCACCCCATCTATGTAACCAAAAAGGTCACGTTTGCCGCCTGTTTGAGGAACGAAGGCACCAAGGAAGAGGTCCGGGGCATTTGCCTGACGGAAGCTGAAGGTGATATCATGATGTACGTCAATATGGTAATAGAAAAATGAACGTACCGTAGTTGCTCAATGGTGGCAGCTTCCTCGGGTGAAAACGCTGGAAACGCACTGTCACATAGGGGACGTAAGGAAGGACGGAAGTGCGCTTGCCTTGAACCTCAAGTTCATGAACATTTTCCACTTCCTCTGCTGAGACGAGGTCAAAAAAGAGACTTTCGGGCAATGCAGCTGCCGAGGACATGGCAAGTGGGCGTGAGTAATTGTTGTGACGGAGTTACCATGATAAAACATCTAATCTTATCATGATTGGCTGAAATAGGAAACATTGTCCCATGGTGTTAGGAGCGGCGAGCGGAACCTGTTGGTTGGTTGAAAAGACCAAGAACCCCTGGATACTAAGTTCCTACTAAGTTCCTATCTTCATCTTCACATGTTGTCGTTCATGTTTGGGCGTGCCCTTTTGCGCTCTGCTATTTTCCCAACCGCGCAAAAGTTACCAACGCGCGCCGTCTTGTCCAACCAGTGCCTCGCATTGAGCGGGAGGAACTTTATGACTACCGCTAGCAATCGAGACTCGGAGTCCACAACAACTTCAGAACCTAAACCTGAATCCAAGACAAAGAGCAAGTCCACGCGCAGAAAGACAGGGTCGAGCACCAAGGCCTCAGGAGGCAAAGGAAGGAAAGCTACCAAGCGTGGCGCGAAGGTCGGGACCAAGGAGAAGGGTATGCCCCGTTCCGTTACTTTCGACTCACACATCCGTATTCAATGTTTACGACCGCCTTATGCCAGTCGTCATTAGGCCCGAGGACATGCCACCCAAATCCCCTTCCACCCCTTATACCCTATGGCTCGCGGATTGGTATCGCGAGCAACCCAAGGTCGAAAGTCGCGAGGACGCGCAGGGCATGATGAAAAAAGGCGCTCAGGTCTGGCGCACTGTTTCTGAGTATGAGAAGCAGGTCTGCATCCAAATTTATCTTGTGTTCGCGTGTTCTAAACGTCTGGACAGCGATACCAAGAAAAACATGCAACCCTGCGGACAGATTATAAGAAGCGTAGCGAGGAGTGGCGTGCACAAGTGGACCCTCGCGTGTTGCGCGAGATGAATCGTCGCAGGGTGGCCAAAGGCCGGCCACGTATCCGCGGCCCTCACACTGGACGCCCCATATCAGGCTACTTACGGTATGTCTACAACTACGTCCATTTAGCGGCAAAAGTGCTGAGAACCGTTCCAGCTACTTTCTGCACGTCCGAGCTGAGCACCCACGAACAGATGAGGACCATAAGAATTACTTCAAGGCTGTGTCTGTGCGAGCCTCGAGTCAGTGGAAGGCAATGAGTGACGCTGAGAAGGCGGTACGTGTCAACTTGCTATATGGTGATGGATGAAGCTTACCGTTTTGGATGAGTAGAAATATAATGACCCAGCCAACGCTGAACTCGCTGTTTGGCGCGAGAATCGTAAGGCGGAGAGTCAAGTCAAGCAGTAGTGGCCGGAAGAAGCCCATGAAACCCGACATTCATAGTGGGCCTTGGTTTTTAATGGGACTCGATGGGACGATTACATTTGCTATGCACATGAATTAATCCCTGGCATACGTTACTCCAGCCCATAGTCTAGCCAATGTTCTTTTGACGGACGTGCTTGCTTTGTGCCATTCTGACAGCCTGGGAGTAAGCTAGTCAAGGTCCTTTCAACGAATACAGTATCAAACCATATTCCTAATGACTGGGTCTCAGGCCAAATTAAAGTTGAGTAAAAAGAGGCAAAAAAAGAACTCCCTGGCGGGGAGTCGAACCCCGCTCTCGCGCGGTCAGCAAGGATGACAGGCGCGTGTACTAATCCGATATACTACCAGGGACTTACGAGAGCATCCTAAGAAAAATAAGTTTGAACGTTTAAGACCATCTAATCGACACAGTTTTCTACTTCCAAACCCGTGGTATCAGTCGCCGCCCCGCAACATGACCTCCAATGACCTCTTCTCCTTCCTCGACAACGACAATGACTCTGAGAACAGCGACTCAGAGACCGCTATGCAAGTCGACAGCCCTCGTCCGGTGCTAGCTCCCACTTCCGCACCATCCAACAAGCGTTCCCTCAACTCCGAGCCGCAAACGCGGGTAAAATCTCCACCGCCATCGCCACGAGAAGATGGGCCGCCATCGAAAAGGAAAAGATTGGAGGATGCTCCGGCGGTCGTCGTGGATGAGTTTGAGACTGAGGCGAAGCGGGAGGTTGCAGCGAGCGCAGGGCTCACTGGTGCGGCAGAAACGGTGGGCTCTCGATTAGAGTTGCGATATCAGGTGAGTCGGTGGAGGTCATTCCTTGAGTCGTCAGCTGATTATCAAACCCAGGTTCGACATCAAGTTGCCGTACCACCAGGCTATCCTTATGTTCCTATCGCTTCCCATGTTCCCCCAGCAAAGCCTGCGCGCGAGTACAAGTTCACCTTGGATCCCTTTCAACAAGTTTCCATCCACGCCATCCAACGAAATGAGAGTGTTCTCGTGTCTGCTCACACTAGCGCAGGAAAGACCGTTGTCGCCGAGTACGCAATTGCACGGGCATTGCAGAACAAGCAACGAGTCATCTATACAAGTCCAATCAAGGTTCGTTTTAACAGAAAAAAACCCGCGTCTTCATACCAGTAGCCTGACACCTCTCAGGCTCTCAGTAACCAAAAATATCGCGAGATGGAAGCTGAATTTGGAGATGTTGGTCTAATGACAGGGGATGTCACCCGTAACCCGTCGGCGTCATGCCTGGTGATGACTACAGAGGTATGTCCAGGCTGTCGTTACGCTCTCAAACTTTTCTTTTATTCTCATCCGCAGATTCTCCGGTCCATGCTCTACCGTGGCTCCGAGATCATGCGAGAAGTCGCCTGGGTCATTTTCGATGAGATTCACTACATGCGTGACAAAGAGCGTGGCGTAGTCTGGGAGGAAGCTATCATTCTCCTTCCGCATACAGTGCGCTATGTCTTTCTCTCTGCCACCATACCCAACGCGATGCAATTCTGTGAATGGATCTGTCGCTCGCACGAACAACCTTGTCACGTTGTCTATACCGACTTCCGACCAACACCATTACAACATTATCTCTTCCCTGCTGGTGGCGAGGGCATATATCTGGTGCTCAATGAGAAGGGCGAGTTTCGCGAAGACAACTTCTCCAAGGCTATGGGAATGTTGCAAGAGCGCGCTGGTGAGGACCCCGCTGATCCAAAGGGCGGAAAGGGCCGTAAGGGAAAGACAAGGAAAGGTGGAGACAAAAAGGGTGGGTCATTCCGTGAAGGCGCCATGCTGGGGCTGACTGGTTGAAGGGCCATCCGATATATCCAAAATCATCCGGATGATCATGCTCAAGAATTACAACCCTGTAATCGTCTTCGCATTCAGCAAGCGTGAATGTGAAGGTCTCGCACTTACGCTTTCAAAGTTCGAGTTCAATAGCGCAGACGAACAGGCCACTGTCGAGAAAATCTTTGCAAATGCCATCGCAGGGCTCGCACCGGCCGACCGCACGCTCCCTCAGATCGAAAATCTACTTCCACTGCTCCGCCGGGGTATCGGCATTCACCATGGTGGCCTGCTCCCCATTCTGAAGGAAGTTATTGAGATCTTGTTTCAAGAAGGTGTAATCAAAGTCCTCTTCGCGACTGAGACATTCTCCATCGGTCTCAATATGCCAGCCAAAACCGTCGTCTTCACTGCCGCTCGCAAGTTTGATGGACATGAGTTCCGCGACTTGTCTTCGGGTGAATACATCCAGATGTCAGGTCGCGCCGGCCGACGTGGGCTGGATGACCGAGGCGTGGTGATCATGATGTGCGATGAGAAACTCGAACCTGTCGCTGCAAAGGCGATGATCAAGGGTGAGGCCGATCGTTTAGACTCAGCATTCCACCTGGGCTACAACATGATTCTCAACTTGATGAAGATTGAAGTCATCAGCCCAGAGTACATGCTCGAACGGTGTTTCATGCAGTTCCAGGGCAGTGCGGGAGTTCCTGTTCTTGAGGAAGGTGCGAAAATCTCCCTTTATAATACGTGATTCTCTTCATCCACCCTCATCCTCAGAACTCAAGCGCGAGGAAGAAGCCAAAATCTTGATAGTGATTCCGGATGAGGAGTCGGTCGCTCAGTATTATGAGTACCGGCAACAGCTAGACCAAATGTCCAACGACTTTCGCGAAGTTATACATCACCCAAGCTATAGTTTGCCATTCTTGCAGCCCGGTAGGCTTGTGAAGGTCAAACATAAGGACCTCGATTTTGGCTGGGGTGTTATCATAACTTATCAGAAACGGGTTTCATCTAAGGTATGTCGATCCTCATACTTTTCGCACGCCTTCTAACTTGACAATCTCGCAGAATCAACCTGTACCGAGGGATGACATCCCGCCTCACGAGCAATATATAGTAGACGTCCTTCTAAACTGTGCACAGGATTCTACGGTGCCGAAAGACCGTTCCACAATCACCTCCACCCCAGGTGGTGTGCTACCTTGTCCAGCGGGGCAGAAAGGGGAGCCTCTCGTTCTGCCCGTGTTACTATCGACACTCGATGGGATAAGCCACCTACGGATATTTTTACCGAAAGATTTGCGCCCTATTGGTCCGCGCGAGACAGTGTGGAAGAGCGTCCTCGAGGTTCAACGCCGGTCACCAGATGGAATCCCATTCCTCGATCCAATAGAGAACATGGGTATCAAGGACGAAAAGTTCAAGGTGCTGGTTAAGGTGAAATTACGTCTATATTCGACCCTTCCGTCGCAATAACACTTGCAAATTAGAAAATTCAAACCATGGAGCAGAAGATGTTCGCGAGTCCGCTACACAAGGATCCGCGCTTACCAGAGCTCTACGACCTGTACGCGCGAAAACGCGCGGCGCAAGATCGTGTGCGCGCTTTGAAAAAACGCATTCAAGCGACGCACGACGTCTTGCAGATGGAAGAACTCAAGTCTCGTAAACGTGTACTTCGTAGGTTGGGTTTCACGAGCGCGGATGATATTGTAGATGTCAAGGGTCGCGTCGCATGCGAGATCAGCACAGGCGATGAGTTGTTACTCACCGAGCTCATTTTCAACGGCGTATTTAACCCGCTGGCCCCCGAACACTGTGCGGGGTTGCTCAGCTGCTTTGTCTTCACGGAAAAGGTCAGTACACCTTGATGATGGAGTCAGTGTCAAATATCGATCATTGTCCAGAGCGAACATCAAACCAAGCTGAAGGAGGAACTCGCTGCGCCGCTACGTGTCATGCAGGAGATTGCGCGACGCATCGCCAAAGTCTGCAAAGAGTCCAAGTTGCCAATCGTAGAGGAAGAATACGTTCAGTCGTTCAAGGTCGAGCTCATGGACGCCGTGGTACAGTGGTGTAGGGGATCATCTTTCTCAGACATCTGCAAGGCAAGTGTTCCTCACAAAGACACGCATGCCATCTCTGCCGTGGTTGACCTTGGTACATCTCTCATAGCTCACAGACCAGTTCGAGGGCAGCCTTATTCGCGTCTTCCGACGATTGCAAGAGCTCATTCGACAGATGGCCCAGGCTGCAAAGGTCATTGGCAACGTTGAACTGCAACAAAAGTTCGAAAAGGCATCCGAGATGCTCGAGCGGCCAAACTCAGTTATCTTTGCGTCGTCATTGTACCTCTAAAGCTCTATATTGTTGAGACGAGACGCCCCTCCCGGTTCCTCTTGGCCATGAGTGCAATGTACATGACGGCAGATATACAGAAAAGACGGGCAAGGAAATCAGAGAGTGTGAGATAAGGAGGGAAAGCACGAGCAACAAGATCCTACGAGCTGAACTCCTTCCTACCTTTACTTGCGTGAACCATTCAGCACGGCCCGCCATCGGCCCAAACTTCGGCTATATGCCCAATCATTGGCGTATATTCGCAACTCTTAGATACAAGGCGTACCAGATCCACCTGGGACGTCTCCCTGTGTCCACCACTTTGCAGTCCATAGATGGGCATCTACAGGTGACTTCAGCCCCCAGGTATTCCAACATGACAAGGGGAAATCGATTACGGTAGGTGGTTTTTTGACCGCCCTTATAGACAGTCTAGTCAGGGTGGTTAATTTCGAAGCATAACACAAGTGAGATCTTTCGAGGCCAAGGCGTACTGAAGAATTCCATGCTGCGACGCCAACGCAATCTCCCGAGCTTGGGACGGAAGACGTAGGAGTCGGCGTAGGGAACGAAGGAGGGAACCTGGAGCTGGGTGCACTGGCACTCATACTCGAAGATGTACCCTGACCCATGTTGTTGCGGATGTTATCCCATTTACTATTGGGATAACTGTGCGGTGCCGTCAATCGTGTATTGCCGTCAAGGAGAGATATCTGGAGCGCTTAACTGTATATGATTCTGGGATTGAAGAGAAGATCAGATTCAGATTCGCGCTGAGAGCTGCGGGTGTCCGGGCGTACTGGTGTCTGATCGAGACCGCCGTACACACTAGCGATCGTAGCAACAAGCGAAGCGGGCCCTTTCTTGTCCGTTGACAACTAATCTCAGGGATGTTTAGCGGTCTCATGTCTCAGAATCGAGAGGCGTACATCCCAGAACATGGACCCTGCGAGGTCCTTGGTTTGGACGTATTGCGCCTTTAGAGAAGCAATACGAGGCGTATCGTACGAGACGAACTCTCTCGCTCTCGGGTTATACGAATAGCTGGTCACGTCGGACGTGTTTTCGAACACATGCGCGCCTGGAAGCGGCAGAACGGAATACGAGTAGATGCCCGCTTCGAAGGTTCCCTGTCCGACCTGTGGGCCCAGAACGACGGGTCATCCAGCCTGCGCGAAGTTCACTGAAAGCGAGGGTACTATACCCCATGGTATGGTTGGCCAAGACCTGCTGTGTTGTCAAATGCGCGCCCGTACAGTGGGATGCCTATGCGATCGCGAAGTCAAAGGGCGTTGAACGATAACTTGCAGGTTGTGCCGTATCTCACCGATATTAATCTTCGAAGCCGTGGCACCTTGTGATAGATACCATTTGACCGCACCGTCTGTGCTGACGTTTGTGCGTGCGCCTCCGTAAAGATTGGCTTGATTGTCCACCTGAAGCAGCAACAAAGTTCAGCGACTACTTCCAGACATCGAAGAAAGACAGGCTTAAATTACCCAGGAAGACCAGGAACCCGCATAGTCATAGGCCTGAGCAAGAGATTAGTCTCCTGGCGAGTAAGGCAACTTGACGGTTCATACCATCAAATTCCAATAGGTCAGAGCAGAATCCATCTGTCGGACTGGCAAGTTGGCATACTTCTCGGGGCCAGCAGGTACTGCCGCCTTGAGCAAGAACGCGTTTATTTGGAAAAGACCCGGGCGGTGGTATAGGACAAAATCTTACAGTAAGCTGATAAGGGGTAGCGTCTCTGTTTCTCTTTGCCAGCGCATCCAACGCTACGCGCAGTTCCATTAGAAGATTTGCGAGGCCGCGACTTTGGGCGGCGCCGCTAGGATATTCAAAGTCGATGTCACTAAAAAGGTAGCAGAGTCAGACCGCAACAGCTCAAGTGACAAGAAAAGGAGTCATACATTCCATCAAAACCATAGTCTTTGATAACTTCGATAGCACTAGCAATAAACGTAGCACGTAGACTCGGGTTGGTGATGAAGGAGAAGTGCCCGTCTTGAGAGTACGTCCAGCCACCGACCGATAGGAGAACCTTGAGTTTTCTGAAACCCGAAGTTATGAGGATACAAGAAAAAGCGCGAGAAAATAACCTTTACCTGTGTGCCAATTTAAGGAGGTACATCTGAGGTAAAGTCAAGCACTTCCCTCAGAGAAACGAGGGATATAAGGAACGGTACTTGTTTCAAACAACCATAAAGATTGTTGCCCTGTTCTTCCCAAGAATCACCTGAAAAGTGTTTCTTGAAACTTTCAAACATAGAATATCACGTCCCCGAGAAAGCCTACCTGTTCATCCGCATAGGAATCCGTGAGAAAAATGGAACCACTGCTTGGATTTACATCTGCGAAAGCATAAATGATATGTGTGAGATAGGAGGGTATGATATCGATAGGTTCTTCGAGATGGTAGAATCAGATCTCGATTTCCTTCCTGGTAGATAAAACACCAAACAGTCCACATACGGAAATTAGCGCCGTAAATGCCCCTTCAATTGGTCGATAACTGAAAATGTAGACTCTCAGGATGATACATTACGTACCAATTGCTGAAATAAGCGGCCTGTACTTTGCCATTGGCACGTTTCTGAATGACATGCGGCTTTACACGGACGTTTGTCGTGGACTCGTTCAGGGGTTTAGCAACAGTGTGTGGCATGTCCATAGCTCCTGTCGCCCCGGCAGAGATGCCAAGGTTCAATGAGGCGAATACTGCGACAAGAGCGGTAATAAGAGGTGAGAACTGTTTCATGGGCAAGAAATGTACGCGGGGGAAAGCACGGCAGTACTGCGCGTCCTACATCGCGACTCTTTATCTGAGGCAAGGACACAATCCATGTGGCCCTTGCACTGTCAGCAAGACAAGAAAGACTATGGCATATCCCTTGAATTTTGCGGGACACGAGGGTAAAACACTAGTATGACGTTCTTGGGTGTCCCGTGTGCAGCCGCGAAGGAGAAGGTGTGAGCAGGTGTCACAGTGTGTTGCCATGTAATGTCTCCCATAGTTTCCAGGAACCTTCGTATGATGGTGTTAAGGGTATCCACGTGGACACTGGCATGAAAAATCAAGGAGCGAGATAACCATGATGTGGAATAAATGAAGTAGTACGTGGACTACACGATAAGCGGAAAATCGCACGCGAGGCCGCAGGGTGAACACAAGGTTGGTTGAACGAAGACCCGGAACTTAGTGGGTCCAGGAGTGGAAATGAGATCTGAGATATCTGTACTTCGTCTTCGCAAAAGGTTCATCGCAAGTTGCGATTGGCCTATTTGAGTTGAAGGTACAGACGCTCGAGTCGACGTAAGAGTGCGTGGTTGTCTTTGTGATGCTTGTCCGGTCCGATGCTGAGGACACGAGGTGCTCTTGTCTTGTTGACAATTAGTAGTCCATATGCCAGTGGAGGGCGATGCTTGGAGTTTCACATCGAATCGATCGACCAGGAAATAGTGATAATACGAGGGATCATCACACCCGGGCCCGCAAGGACGAGTCTTTGATAGCTGTGGAGAGAAGCACTGGATGCCAGTGGGTAGCTGCTTGCAAGTGGTGAGTAGGTCAGAGTTGCATGCTCGCCGTATACAGGCAGCTCATGATAATGTTGCCGCTGAGCAGATGATCAAATCCCTGGTAGTATATCGGATTAGTACACGCGCCTGTCACCCAGCGGACCGCGCGAGAGCGGGGTTCGACTCCCCGCCAGGGAGTCTCATTTTTTTTTCGTTTTCTCTTACGTGGGGCTGGTCACGCGGCCGGGGCGTAACAGTCAGCTTTGTTGACACATTGCGACCGATCAGCTCGTGTCTCGTACATAGTGTGATGGGAGAAGAACTCTCTGATACATGAATCTCTCTCTCGGCTCGCTCAGTTCCTCGCTCTTAAAACAGAAAATAGCGTGAAAGAAAGGGCCCAGAGCGGGTGAGTGGTCGTCGCTCACCGGCAGCCCCGTTCCCAGGACCTGGCACCACTCAAATCCACATCACTGCTCCGGAGCTATATAAAACACGGGTTACACAGCCCTCTTCGCTTCCCCCCCCCATCTGAAGCTGTCCTCTTCTGTCATCAAACAATGCCTTCTAAGCAAGTCATTAACGACGACAACGCTGTGTACACTACTTCTAACGGTGCACCCGTTGCTCATCCCTATGCTTCTGAGAAAATCGGCGTCCATGGGCCTCTTCTTCTCCAAGGTCCGTGCCGTTTGATTTTCAGCTGACTCCCATTCGCTCAAGCCATCCATCCCCAGATTTCCATCACATCGACCTGCTCGCTCACTTCAATCGTGAACGTATCCCAGAGCGCGTCGTTGGTGTCATAGTACTTCAGGCCTGCCGCTATGTCATTCACATCTCCGGTTACTTAGGTCCATGCTAAGGGTGCTGGCGCGCATGGCTACTTTGAGGTGACGCACGACATCACCGACCTCACCTGCGCCTCCCTCTTCAAGGAAGTTGGCAAGAGAGCCCGTACTACCATTCGTTTCTCCACAGTCGGTGCCGAGTCGGGTTCGGCGGACACTGCCCGCGATCCCCGTGGGTTTGCCGTCAAGATCCGCACCGATGAAGGCAATCTTGACTGGGTCTTCAACAACACTCCCGTCTTCTTCCTTCGCGATCCCGCCAAATTCCCCCACTTTATCCATACCCAAAAGCGCGATCCTCAAACCCATTTGAAAGATCCAGACATGTTCTGGGTGAGTTTCAAGGCCTAGTTATGACCGACCAAACCTCAATAAAGCCGCATATACCATTGACAAGCACTCATTTGGCATTTCTTCAGGACTATCTTTCTCAGAATCCCGAGAGTATTCATCAGGTTTTGATTCTCTTCTCGGACCGTGGCATCCCGGACGGTTATCACAATATGCATGGTTACTCTGGCCATACCTTCAAGTTTGTGCGTGAGGACGGAGAGTGGGTCTATGTTCAGATCCATCTTCGCGCTGATGGCGGATTCAAGGTAATTTTGAGCCAATTCGGCGATCAAAACAAAACACCTGACTTTGATCGCGTAGACCCTTGACAGTGAAACTGCCGTTAGGCTTGCCGGAGAGAATCCCGACTACGGTATTCAAGCGCTGTTTGAGGCCATAGAAAATAAGAAATACCCTTCATGGACCGTCTATGTGGTAAGCACTTAGAGTGATGCTTTATATTTCGCAAGCGCGTGACTCTGATACCTGTCTTAGCAAACGATGACCCCTCAGCAGGCGGAAAACTTCCGCTACAACGTCTTGGACTTGACCAAAGTATGGCCGCATAGCGAATTCCCTCTCCGCCCTGTCGGCAAGATCGTATTGGATGAGAACCCGCAGAATTACTTTGCGGAGATAGAACAGGCTGCATTTTCTCCGTCCCACACTGTGCCCGGCATTGAGCCAAGTGCCGACCCAGTCCTGCAGAGCCGGCTCTTCTCGTACCCCGACACGCACCGCCACCGTCTCGGTGTCAATTATCAGCAGCTCCCAGTCAACGCCCCTGTCGTACCCGTCGCAAACTTCCAACGTGACGGGGCTGGGACGTTTGTTAGCCAAGGCGCTCGTCCCCATTACCAGAGTACTATCTCGCCCCTAACCTACCGTCCCAAGCCATACGCGGACAAAGAGCATAAGCACGAAACTTGGGCTGGTCATGCTCGTGCCCACCTATATGAGATTAGCGAACGTGAGCGCAGCCTCATCGTTGATACGACCCCATCGGTTCTCATGCGATTTTTCCATCCCGATCGTAGTTGACTTTGAGCAGCCTCGCGCTCTGTACACCAAGGTGTTGAACGACACTGGTCGCCAACACCTCGTCCAGAATATCTCCGCCCATCTGGGTAACGTCAAATCAGCAGAGATCAAAGCGCGTCAGCGTAAGTGCATCTCGTTATCTAATTCCTACTTTTCGGGACGACGCTTGACGCCATTGTTAGTCGCCGTATTCGCCGCGGTAGACCAAGGTCTCTCAGATGCCATCGCCAGGGCTATCGGCGCGCTGACTGCCGCACCGCTCGCTGTTGCACCCGCAACTGAGGTTGTCCCCTTGAAGACTAACATTGGCCAAAAGGCCGTAGCAATCGCGTGAAGTAAAATTTGATCAGACTCGCCTGAAACGTTGTATGATTGATTGTATTCTATGTATGTGACGACTCGTGGAGGGATCTGACTGCTATAGTTGTTGTACGATCAATCCGGCACTGGCTTGGGGGAATAAAAATATGTTCAAGTATCTTGTGGCACCTGGACCTTCAGCGCCAGCATATCAGTATTTCTCAGGGCTGAGACTCGGGGAATAGGTGCCAGACTGCGCACGGAATTCCTATTCATGAACGGATGGCTTGCTCAGTGCTCAGTACACCAGTGCCCACATGAAATTCATATAAAGGGTTGTGAGAGTCCTCTCAGTGAAAATATGTGGCAAAGTATTGGAGCCGGTCATGGTGAAATTTTCAAATCTCTTAAGAGTGGGTTTGCCACGTGCATGCCACAATGCTTTGTCAGCAATTGCCTAGGTCCTGTCTTCCGAGTCACTGCCTAGTCACCGCCTCTACCAGTTGCTTTCGCGGTGAAAATGACTTAAAATGGCCACTTTTGTCCACAGAGATATGGGTATTCCAAACTCCGAGTCTGCAACCTTGGCGAAAGCGCTGGCGAGGACTGGGAGCACTTCAACCCACATCGCCAGTTATGAATTGCTACATACCACCATGAGTTGAATGGACCAGGAAAGGGACTCAAAATGTTGCATAGCGCTTACTATCTTAGATGCGAGTCAAGGACTAAACGTGTTTTCGATATCGGGACAATGCTTGGTAACATGCTTGAAGGAATCAAATCAACAGTCAATTTGGTCGGTCAATGGCGCGTTGAATCTTCATTCTCCCCCAGCCCCAGAGATCCTTCCATTCCTCCACAAACCCCAACTCATGGGCCTTATACAAAACAAGACCAAGGGCAAAAGATGCTGCGGTCTCACAAGGAGTGCCGGCCTTGATCCAATCCAGAATCATTTTTGTATCGTAGATGTTGCAGGGGCCGACCGTTAGGCCTAAGTCAGGGTGCTCTCTCGTGAGGTGCGGTCTGAATTCATCCTTGCGTTGTCCCCTCCAGGGGCAACGTGGACGCGGGCAGTGAAGCCAGCAGGGGAGATGGGCCGATAATATGTGTCGTTGCAATTCCTGCGGGCGAGAGAAACGCCGCTTGCACTCAAGGCAATGTTCATGAGAAAGGTTGCAGGTGGGTTCGGAGACGGGGAAAGTCTGCGCAAGGGAATAAGAGAACAGGTGTTAAAGACTGCCCTGTCCGTCCTGAGGAGTAGCGCCTCACCTGCCCGTGGATGTTGTGCAACGAATCGTCAAAAGATTTCCATTCCTGTACAAACCCCAACTCATGGGCTTTATTCAAAACCAAACCAAATGCATATTGTGCGGCGGTCTCGACGGGAGTGCCGTCCTTGATCCGATCCAGGATAATCTTTGGATCGTATATCTGGCGCGGGCCATCACAAGGGTCCGAGTCACGGTGCTTTCTCAAGTGGGACTTGAAATCTTCCTTGCGGCGTCCCCTCCAAGAGCAAGGCGAATGTGGGCAGTGAAGCCAGGAGGGGAGATGGGCGGATAACATGTGTCGATTTAATTCCTGCCGGCGACCAAAATCCCGCCCGCATCTGGGGCAATATGGAAGGGGAGGCTTGCAGGCGCGCTTGGAGATGGGGGAAGTCTTCGTACAGGTGTAAAGAACACGTTAAATACAGGCGTGTATTCCTGAAGAGTACCACCTCACCTGGCTGTGTAACAAATTGTCAAAGGAACCCAGAGCGTTATGCACGTCCGCTACGGTGAGATTTTCGCTGTGTAAGGTCCTATAATCGATAGGTGATAACGTCCTATGATCCACGAGATGTGGGGTCGTGAAATCCATGGGTGGTAAGGTCGTGTAATCCATGGGTTAGTTGACAGGGTTGACGTGTTCGGTGTTGGTGTTCGGTGTGTAGTGGTCGCAACACGATTATGTCATCTTCTCACCCGAAATAATCCAAAAAAACTCAAAACATGTCGGCCTCGCCCGTGCTATGCAAGATGCCGTTCATATTCGACGAAGTTATTTTGTGGGTGGTGCCATCGCCATGGACTGAGCGCTGGCGAGTGCGAGGAATATGGGGTATCACCCTCATCTCTGCTGTGCGAGGAGTGGGCCATGACACCGCCGCTCCGAGTCGCGCCCACACCCACGCGTGTCATTTCTACTTGATTAATCATTAATCTTGTCGAACGCCCCCGAATGTTTACAGCAGGCGGCGGCGGCGGCGGCGGCGCAAAACGCACTCCGAGACCGCGTGGAGATGCGGACAGCTCGTACGCGGAGTGACGTCGAGGGGTACATCTACACCTTCGAGAGCCTCATTTGCCTCATCCCGCTTACTTCATGAAATCCGCGTGAACTCCGAGTCGTCGCGCACGTGGTAGGGCACTGGGCCGTTCCAGCGCGCGTACTCCTTACACTTATTACCTATTTCGCTTCCGAGTTCGTGCGTCTCCGATTTTCTCTCCTCTATCACATCGTTCTCGGCACCCTCTCGCTGTCTCCTTGCCCTCACGTTCTCCCGGCCGATTCTCTCTCTTCACCTCTCGGTCTCACCTTATGCGGCGCACCCCAGGTCGTGCTCCACACTTATCTTAAAGCACGCAATCCGGGACTTGTTCACC
>Ga0137394_10000876_pt1 | contig 21137 bp, 19 predicted proteins | sample czobulk116metaG_FD_108278 | JGI IMG/M metagenome (GOLD analysis project Ga0137394, IMG submission 108278) | Vadose zone soil microbial communities from Angelo Coast Range Reserve, California, USA - czobulk1.16 metaG | ecosystem: Environmental > Terrestrial > Soil > Vadose zone | place: USA...
AAGAAGAAGATGTGCGGGAGCGCTACTTCCGATACTTTCCATCGGCACGCCAATACGCGCAGACGCATGATTTCGAATTCTTCTGGCTCGATCTCGTTCGCCTGCGATTCATTGGTGGATTCGGCCAGATTTATTGGGTTGGGGCAAGCGACTTCAGGGTTGCGAACCCTTTTTCTGCGGCTCAGGAATCGCGCATCATCCAGCATATGAACGACGACCACCGCGATGCACTGATTCACTATGCCGGCGGAAAATCTGCCGTCATGATCGGCATCGATGGCGAAGGTTTCGATGTGCTGCAATCCGGCAAGAAAGTCCGGTTTGAGTTCGAAACTTCGGTCCGCAATATGGAAGAAGCTCGCCAGGCACTGGTTACGATGGCGAAGCGGCCGGCTTAAGCCGGCCGCTTCTTCAATACTCAGTTGCTGCTCGACACCGTACCTTTGGGATGGCTGAGGTCCGGGCGATAGTTCAGGAAAAGTGTTTGCCGGTTCCGGATGGAACGGTTGCCGATCGGTTGCAGTTGTGCGGCTTCGGCATCGCCGAATGCCTTCCGCAGCGCCTCGCCCCCATTCGGATTCTGCTGGTCTCGGTCGCTGAGTTTCGAGTGATAAGTGGTGGCAATGGAGGTGAATCCCGTCCCGTAGGCGCTTGTCCGGCGAATGATGGTGCGCTTGTCGCCCGCCTTCTCCTCGGCGATTTTGATTTTTCTCATGAGGTTGGCATACTGGCCGTTCATGTCCGGAATCAGTTCATTCCGCTGCAAGGTCAGGAACGGCGCTGCAGGCTCGTTCGGTTTGGGATTCGTGCTCTGATCGGCCTGGTAATTGAATATCTCGGTGCGCCGCTGAGTAATGGCATCGAACTCGTTCTTCAACAACCGGTTGGCTTCGGCCTCGCCGTACACCTTCGTCAACATGTTCCTTCCATTCGGGAATTTCTCGCGATCCGCAAATTTTTCAAACGTTGTGAACGCGTAATACGTGAAGGCCGGGCCTCCAAGGTTGACGCCGTACATGAGCACCGCCGGAGCGCCCGCAGTTTTGTCCCGGGCCGCATTGAGCTTTTTCAGAAAATCTTCGTAATCGTTCACCGCGGTTGCCTTAACTGTTGTCACCTGGATCTGCAAAAACTGTGCCGGTTTGTTCTGTGCCTGGGCCTGGACCATGAGGAGAGCCACGACACTAAACACCAGCACCAGAACGACAGCTATTGCTAGCTTTCGTAAACGCATAGATTCTCCTTTCGAGTTAACCAAAGGACTCGGATTGTGAGTGTTTTGGGCTGGGCGCAATTCTAGCGCAGAAGTGTTGTGTAAACCATGAAATGCCATCGGCAAAAGCTCGGAATATTCGTATAATTGCCGCCAAAGCATTCAATTTCTTTCAAAGAGGTAACGATGCTCACTCGAAAGGTGACTGTCTTGTTTCTGTCTCTAGCCGGGTTGCTGTTGGCGACATGGATTGCGACAGGCCAGCAGGCGCGGCGAATCGATGATGTGGCGCTGAGAAATGCCGGCAAAACCGGCGAGGACTGGTTGACTTACGGACTGACTCCCGGCGAGACACGCTACAGTCCGCTGAAACAGATCGACGCAAGCAATGTAAGCCATCTCGGCCTGGCATGGTCGTATGACGTCGGAACCGGAGGTGGTAATCAGGAAGGAACTCCGCTGTTCTGGAATGGCACGTTATACGGAATCACGAATTGGAGCGTGGTCTTCGCAGTCGATGCGCGTACAGGCAAGGAACGGTGGCGATGGGATCCGGAAGTCAACCAGGTTGCGGTACGGCCGAAGATCTGTTGCGGCATTGTGAATCGCGGTATTGCTATATATCAGGGAAAGATCATCGCGCCTGTGATCGACGGCAGGCTCGAGGCCCTGGATGCCGACACCGGCAAGCCGGTCTGGGAAGCACGCGTCGCGTTTCCTCAAGACAACTACACCATCACCATGGCACCGCGAATCGCCAAAGGCAAAGTCATTATCGGCGTCAGCGGCGCGGAGTTTCCCGTGCGCGGATTTTTCGCAGCATACGACGCCAATAGCGGACAGTTCGCCTGGCGCTTCTATACGATTCCCGGAAATCCCGCTAAACCATTCGAGAGTCCCGCGCTGAAAAAGGCCGCCGAAACGTGGTCTGGAGAGTGGTGGAAATTCGGCGGCGGTGGAACCGTTTGGGACGGGATGGCGTACGATCCCGATGCGGATCTCATTTACGTCGGAACCGGCAACGGTGGTCCATGGCCGGAAGAGCTTCGCCAATCCAAGGGTAAGGACAACCTGTTTGTGTGCTCAATCCTCGCCGTCAAACCGGACACCGGCGAATTGAAGTGGTATTACCAGCCGGTTCCAGGCGATTCCTGGGACTATGACAGCGTGCAGGGTTTCATACTTGCGGACTTGACGATCAGTGGGCGGCAGCGCAAGGTCCTCATGCAGGCAAATAAGGATGGTTTCTATTACCTCCTCGATCGCACCACGGGCGCTTTCATTTCAGCCCAACCTTTTGCGCAAGTCACTTGGGCGAAAGGCATCGATCCGGAAACAGGCCGCCCGATTGTGAACCCGGAAGCGCACTACGATCAAAACAAGGAAACGGTCACATTGGCACCGGGCCCCGGCGGGGCGCACAACTGGTCGCCGATGTCTTTTAACCCTGCAACGAATTTGGTTTACATTCCGACCTCGACGAACAGTACAAGTGCATTCACGCTCGATACGAACTTCACTTACAAGCCGGGAGAACGGAATATCGGAATTATCCGCGGTAACCGCGGTGCAGGCCCAATCGCGGATACGCCTCCACAGCCTCTTGCACCGACGCGAGCGTCGCCCCCAGCGGTTGGTCCGGTTCCACCTGAAGGACAGCGTGGAATGCTCGTGGCCTGGGATCCCGTCAATCAAAAAGAACGCTGGCGCACTCCGGGCGGTGGCAGCACAGGCGGAGGGACCGTCACCACTGCAGGGAATCTCGTATTCCAGGTTATCCCTGACGGTCACCTCGTTGCTTACACTGCTGACAAGGGTGAGAAGTTACTCGATATTCAGACAGGCTTGCGTGGCGGCATGGGCCCGCCCATTACGTACATGCTCGATGGGAAACAACACGTTTCTTTGATGGGTGGTCAGGGAACATTGCCCCCACCGTTGCCCAACGCTCCGCCGCCGCCCCCCGGTACAGCGGCGGCGGGTCCGACGGTCCCGCCGAAACTGTTAACCTTTGTGCTCGACGGAAAGGCGACGCTGCCGAGCAACTGAGTTCACCACAAAGAGAAAGGGAAACAGCCACAAACAGGCACAAGAAGCACAAATTCGAAATTGTTTTTGTGATTGTGGCCGTTCCCCTTCTCGCTTCGTGGTGACTATCAACTACTCACAAGAGCCTCCTGGGAATGCAATTCGAGATTTGCTGCCCGGCAGTCGACCATCACTGGGAGGCCACGCCGCGTCTTTGGGAGGCGGCGCCAAAGGTTGGACCCGCCTACCTGGTTCCCTTTTTGGCCAAGGTATTGAGAGCTTTGGCCAGGAGGGGGCCGGCTCTTTGGAGTTCCGCTTTGCGGGACGCCACCAGTTTCCGCAGGAGGCTTTCACCTTTTGGCGTGATACGCACGAACACGAAACTGCGGTGACGTTCGCTGCGCTCGCGATAGATGAGCCCGCCCTGCTCGAGGCGATCGACCAGTTCGACGGTGCTGTGATGACGCAAACCGAGCCGTTCCGCCAGGTTGCTGATCGTCGGCTCCGTTCCGTCCGGCAATCCTTTCAAGGTCAAAAGGAACCGATATTGTCCTGGATGAAGCCCGGCAGACCTGGCTGCGTGGTCGCTCAGTGCAAGGTAGAGCCGAAGCTGATAGCGGAATTCCGCCAGGGCGCGATAGTCTTCGAGTGTCACATCCGTGTTTCGTTTAGGCATCGTAAGAGACTGAAGAATTGTAGTACGGAAGCAGCATGATCTGAGCCGGTATCGTTGTGCGATACCAGTATCGCGATGCGATATCTTTTGTATTGCATCCGGGCTGATGAGGAAGTAGCCTAAGGGCCTGGCTCAATCGAACTGATTGGGCCGATTGACATTGATGACACCCATTCTGGCCTGCTGCGGGTTTTCCTCCCGGCAGCAGGCTTTCTTTTTTCCGGACTTTACTTGGCGTCGGCCGGTCCCCTCACGCTTATGGCCCGCCGAAATTCGGGTTTTTGCCATTCCGGATATCGGCGATCCAGATTCGCAGCACGCTCTCGCCACGGGGCCACAACTGTAAACAATTCTCCAGGTACTGAAGAACGGCGTCGCGTTCCCCACGTTCTATCAGTTCTTTGGCGAGAACAAGTGTCGGACCCGCCAGGGCGATATCTCGCGCCGCCGGCGGACCAGCAGAGTCGAGCAGGTACTGCTTTGCGCGGACCACGTCGCCGTCACGCAGCGCGACACGTCCGAGAATCGTATTTGCCCGCTGCACAGCCGGACGATCCGAGCTCTTGAGATAAATTTTCGCAAGCTCGGCTGCGGCTGGAAAATCTCCGATTTTGAATGCAGCGTCAGCCATTTCACCGGAGAGGGCTTCCCTGGCTGCCGGATTCTTCGTCAATTCCAGGACTCGCCTGTATTCTTCCAGCGCCCTTTCCGCACGATTTTCGATATTCTCGCCGGGAATTCCAAACATGCGATACAACTGAGCCAACTCAGCCGGCCATTCGCGGTTATTCGGCTCTTTCTCCGATATGCGATGGATCAGACGATCCGCCTCACCCGGATCCTTTCCAAAAAAGAATTTCTCCGCGTTCTTTAGCACAGCCAGGTCGTCCCGCCGTGATCGAAGATGTTTGTCCCAAAGGTCCAGAATTTGAACGTTGCCTTCGGGGTCGTCGGGTAGATCGCGGAGGCTCGGCTCGGCGGTAGACGCGTGTTCCGGATGATTTTCAACCATCCACAACACGTGAGCGCGAAGCCGCAGCCGGTCCACAGACCCGTGGCCGTTCCACGTGTAATAGCCGATAAGTATCAAACGATCGTCGATCTTGTCGGGATTTTTTCGCAGGCCGGCTTCCAGTTCGTCGGCCTTGGATTTCAACAGGCTCTTGCCGGAGTAAAGGAGCAGGATAGACCGGACCGAATCCGGCTGCAGAAGACCCAGGGTGTCGAGGGCGTTCGCGATGCTGTTTGGAGGCCGTTGTCCTTGTTGTGCGAATTCACGGCCGGACGAATTCGCGCCACTGGCAACGACCAGCAGGATGGCGATCAGCAACCTCATAGGCTCACATTCTAGCTTGTGCGGACTTCATGTGCTAAAACTCAATGAGAGAGGGTAACCAAATATGCAGCGCATCCTGTCGATACTTCTGTTATTGCTTGCCGGCTGCAATACGAGCAGACCCACAATGACAAACAACACGTCCAGTGCTTCGGATTTCGCCAAACTGACCGATGATCTTTTGTATGGCAGTCTGGCGCTTTCGCCTGTCGGCGCCACACAAGCCGGATATCACGAGCATAATGGCATCCAGCTTGACGAGTTGCTCGACGATTACAGCCCGGCCGGCATCGACACGCAACGCAAGTTCTACGAAGATTTTCAAAGCCGGGTTAACGCCTTGAATTCCGCCGCTCTGGATAAAGAGCAGCAGGCGGATCTTGAAATCATCAAGAATAATCTCAACCTGGCGCTCCTGGAATTGAACACAATCCAGGGCTACAAGCATAATCCAACGGTATATATCGAACTGACCGGAAACGCTTTGTTCGTGCCTTATGTTCTGGAGTACGCGCCGAAGGACCGGAGATATCAACACATCATCAGACGGCTGGAGAAGATTCCAGCGTTGTTTGAACAGGCCAGAGCGAACCTGGTCGACGCTCCTGAAGTGTGGAATCGCGTCGCTCGTGAAGAAAATGAGGGCACGATCGGTTTGATCGATAAGACCTTGCGTGGCGAAGTGCCTGATCCCCAAAAAGCAGACTACGAGCGCGCCGCGGGCCCGGCAATCGCCGCACTGAAAGATTTCAACACTTATCTTGCGAACCAACTGTCGAAGAAGACAAGCGATTGGAGGCTTGGCAAAGAGAAGTACGATCGCAAGTTTGAGTACACCCTGGCTACGGGTAAAACTCCCGAGCAGTTGCTCGCCGAAGCTGAAGCGGATCTCAGAACCACCCGAGCGGAACTGGAAGAGGCCTCCGCGCCCAGAACTCCCAAACAGGCTCTGGACGAAATCGCCACGCTACATGCAACGCCCGCTACTTACGTGGCTCAAGCGAAAAAAACGCTCGAGCAGGCAACCGCCTTCGTGCGTGAAAAAGGTCTGGTGACACTTCCGTCGCGCTCCAACCTGGAAGTCATTCAGACACCGGAATTCATGCGAGGCATTTATGCCGTCGGCGGGTTCAACGCCGCTCCTCCTCTCCAGCCGGAATTGGGTGCGTTCTACTGGATCACACCTATCCCAAACGACTGGCCGAAGGACCGGATCGAATCGAAACTGCGCGAGTACAACGATTATGGCTTGCAACATCTGACCGTCCATGAAGCCATGCCCGGACACTATGTGCAGCTCGAATACGCCAACGACGTGCAACCGAAATCGCGCCGATTGCTTCGGAACGTGGTCGGCAATGGCCCGTATATCGAAGGGTGGGCGGTTTACGCGCAACAGGTAATGACCGATGAAGGCTATCCTGACGAGACTGCGGGCATGCGCATAACATGGCTTAAACAGCTGCTTCGCGTTTTGGCGAATACTATTCTGGATATTCGGCTGCAAACCATGGGAATGACGGATCAGCAGGCGCTCGACCTGATGATCCACGACACGTATCAGGAAAAGGAAGAAGCAACTGCGAAATTGCAGCGTGCCCAACTTTCGTCGTGCCAGCTGCCGACCTACTACTCGGGATGGAAAGGCTGGCTTGCTGTCCGCGACCACTACCAGCGGCAAAAGGGAAACGCGTTTTCACTGCGCGAGTTTCATGAACGCGCCCTGAAAGAGAGCGCCGTGCCCTTGCCGGCACTGGACCGTTTGCTCGTGCCATGAGAACCCCAAGGCACAAAGGCGCGTGATCAGGGGCATTTTTTTCGCGCGCCCTTGTGCTTCGTGCCTTGTGTTTTTCGCTGTGTCAGGCTGAATTTTTCTTCCATTTTGCCTTCGCCTCTGGTCTATTCTTTTAGGCCTTATGGGTTTTTATAAATGTAGAATCGGATTGGTTTGGTCCCTGGTTCTGGCTGTTCTGATTATCGTGGTTCCGAAATATTGGGAATTGAGGATCGATTCCATTCCGGCGCTTGCGCCGCCACCTCCCGCCGCCATTCCGAAAACTGAAGTCGTGGAAGACACGATACAAAGGAATAGAACACTGGTTGCCACTCTGGTGGACTATGACGTCCCGGTCGCGATTGCGAACGAGGTTGCGGATCTCATCCGGCCGGTCTTCGATCTGCGCAAAATGCGTTTCGGCAATGCATTTCGTCTCGAAAAAGAGAGCGACGGCACGCTGAAGGCTTTCGAATACAAGATCGATGACGAACGTGTTCTCAAGGTCCTTAAAGGTGCCGATTCTTACGAGGCAAAAGTCGAGAAGCTCGATCTGGAGACACGAGAGACAACGATCACTGCCGAAATCCACAGTTCGCTCTGGGAAGCTCTTTCCGATCTGCCGAAGCGCGAGTATCTGGCTACCGAACTGGCAGAGATTTTCCAGTGGCAGGTTGACTTCAGTACCGAGATCCAGCCGGGCGACCAGATTCGGCTGATCGTCGATGAGTCTGTTCACGATGGCAACTTCGTCAAGTATGGGAACATTCAGGCGGCTGAGCTGGTCAATGCGGGCCGGCACTACCGCGGCTTTCGATTCCAGGATTCCTATTACGATCAGAAAGGCGTTTCGCTAAAGCGCGCCATATTGGCCTCTCCGTTGAAATTTACTCCCCGCATCAGCTCGGGTTTCACATATCGGCGCATGCATCCGATTCTCGGCCGGGAGCGTGCACACCTGGCTACCGATTATGCGGCGCCTGCGGGCAGCCCGGTGGTTGCAGTGGCGAATGGAACCGTTGTGTTTGCGGGTTGGCAGGGCGGATACGGAAATCTCGTCCGCGTCAAGCACTCGAGCGGCCTGGTCAGCGGATATGCACATCTGTCGCGCATTGCTTCCGGTATTCATTCCGGCCGCGCGGTCAAGCAGGGCGAATTAGTCGGCTTCGTCGGCCAGACGGGACTGGCGACTGGTCCGCATCTTCATTTTGAGATGGCGAAGAACGGTACGCCGATCAATCCCGTTCCCGCTCTTAAGAAAGGCGAGGCTGCTCCTCCCCTCGAGGGCAAGCTGAAAGCTGAGTTTGCAAAACAGGTCACGCCCGTCGAGGCGAAGCTGGAGCTTAGCTCCCAAGCGCTGACAGTTGCTCGTCGATGAACGCTGAAATCATCTTGTTGGCCATCGCCTGACGGATCTGTACGAGCGCGTCGCGCGCCTGGCCGTATTTCTTTTCCTGCATGCTGATGTCGATCAGGAGTAGCGATGCCTCCAGCAGGCGAGGATCGTCCTCAAGGGCCTGCCTCACGTACACCTCAGCCTCTTCATACTTCTTCTGAAGGTATTCGAGCTTCGCGACGTAATACTCCGCCAGCGCCAGCCGCGGATTCGTGCTCAAGACTTTCTTGAACAGCTTCATCGCATTCGCGTAGTCGGCTTGTTCGGTGAGCGCAATCGCGATGTTCATATTGATGACGACGTTGCAATCGTCGATTTCGTGGGCTCGCCGAAGAAAGGTCAGCGCAGAGTCGGGCCGGTTGAAAAGAATAAAGATTGAGCCAAGATCACCAAGCGCTGAAACGTAATCCGGATAAGTCCGAAGGGCTTTTCCATATTGCATCAAGGCCTCTTCCAGATGTCCATCGCGATGCAACTCTACGCCCTTCATGTATGCTTCCCTGGCCGTATCCGGAATCTTTTCTTTAAGCGTCTTGACGGAAACCGTGTACGCTGCCCCGGGCGTGAACCGCGGTTCATTGCGGTAGGTGTGCAAAATCACAATGGAGTACTCGGTCGACCGCGGATCGGATTTGAAATCGTACTCAAGCCTGGACGGAATGTAGAGCGGCGATGCGATTTGAAGCTGGTATTTGTCCCCCCTCAATCCGCTGACCGTGAATGCGCCGTTCTTAAAACGCTTTCGCGTCAACAGTTCCGGCTTCTGTGACACGTGCTTGACGGTGATGGTGAACTCTGGTACCACCGTTCCATCCGTGGTAATGACGACCCCTCTTACGGTATGCGCGGTAGCAGCATTGGCAGCATGCCCCCGACCTATCTGCAGGTAGAATATAGAACAGAAGATGACGATCGCCTTCGTGAGCTTCATGCTCGGAGTAAGAGCATTTGTTATTCCCCTCCTCGCAGAGGATGGGAAGGCGTGAAGTAATCCGGTCTGCTGGAAAGGAGATCTGCGAGGAGAGGAATACCTTACGAGACCGGTTTACCGAGATCGACGAAGATAGGAACGTTCGTGCCAACATCGACAATTCTGGACCAGATGATGTCCTCGCCCTCAGCTGTCGCTTGAACCAGGAGCTGGTAACTGCCGAAAGGAAGGCCGCGGAATTCGAACTGGCCGGTCGAGGGTGTTTCCTTGATATATTTTGACGCGCCGTCGCCGAGCTCACGCCGCATCGTCGCAATCACATACCGCAGTGATTCCACGTGGGCGAGGCGATAGAGATCCGCGATGTGTTCCTTTTTCACGGCGAGTTCGGGTTTGTAAATTTCCCAATAGTTGTCGATGCGCTGCTGGACTTGTCTATTCCAGACCTCGGTGTATTTTGGAGGAAGAAGGACAACGTGCGCCGCCTGACCGGGTTTTCCGCTGGGAAGCTTCACCAGGCCGAGTACGGTGCCGGTTTCGGGTATCTGAAAGAATCCGAAGAAAATCGCTAGCGCGACGGCGAACACGGATGACCTCCTCGAGCCAATGTTATTCTTTCAACTGTTCCTCAAACGCCGCCACATCCGTTACCGGTTGTTTGCAGCTCAAATTTTGACAGACATATGCCGTCGGTTTGCCTTCGATCATGGGGCGATCTCGGAGCAGTGCAATTTCGCCGGCAGGACTCGCAGCAACGACCGCACGGGGAAGGTACCGGTTTCGCAATATCCGGAGGAACGCGTCCGGATTTCCTACAATTGCGATCTCTTTCGTGGGGCCGACGTAGAAATCAACAGCGGCAAGCATCCGGCCGAACCCGGATGCGTATTGCTTCAGCAGACGAGCTGCGGTTTCAAAAACCTCTTCGGCCTTCTCGCGATAGTCGCGCCGGTCGGTCACCGCCGCCATCCTTAACAGAACGTCCGCAGCGACCGAATTCCCCGATGGCGTCGCGTTGTCAAAGAAATCTTTCGAGCGTGTGATCAATGATTCGTGGTCTTTCCCGGTGAAGTAAAAACCGCCATTTTCGCTATCCCAGAACTGTTCGATCATCCGGTCCGCAACTCGCAGAGCCGCCTCCAGCCACTTGTAATCGAACGTGAGTTCGTACAATGCAAAAAGCCCGTCCACCAGATTAGCGTAGTCATCAAGGTAGGCATTAAATCGCGCGCGGCCATCTTTAAAGCTGTGTAACAAATGCGTGCCGTTCCACATTGTCTTCAGAAGGAAATTGGCATTGGCTTCGGCCACGGAACGGTAGTCATCCCGGCCAAAATGCGCTGCGGCCTCAGCGAACGCTCGCAACATCAGCCCATTCCAGTCGGTTAGAACTTTCTCGTCGCGTCCCGGCCTGATGCGCTGTTCGCGGGCCGCGTAAAGCTTTTTTTTCGCCGTTTCGACTTTCGGTTCAAGTTCTTGAATGGACATTCCTTCCAGCTTGCTGAACAATTCAGGCTCGCGTGAAACGTTTAAAATGTTGGTTTCCTCGAAATTTCCGTGTTCCGTCACGCCGAAATATTTGCCGAGCACTTCCGCGTCATCGCCGGCAACTCTGGAAAATTCTTCGAGCGACCAGACGTAGAACTTGCCCTCGACTCCTTCGCTGTCGGCATCTTGTGTTGAATAGAACGCTCCGGTCGCATCGCGCATTTCGCGAACGACGAAGTCCAGCGTTTCTTCCGCGATCCGTTTGTAGAGCGGCTTACGTGTCGCACGATGCGCATCTAGGTAAGCGCGCACCAGAAGAGCATTGTCATACAGCATTTTTTCGAAGTGCGGCACAAGCCAGTGATCGTCGGTGGAGTAGCGATGAAAACCGCCGCCCACCTGATCGTACATGCCGCCATAGGCCATCTTGTCAAGTGTGAGCGTCGCCATCTGCAAGGCGTGTTCATTGCCCGTACGGCTGTTGTAGCGAAGCAGGAAATCAATGCTCATGCTTGGAGGGAACTTCGGCGCGCCGCCAAAACCGCCTTCACGCGAATCGAAGCGTGAACCCAATGCCCGGCAGGCTGCTTCCAGCAGATCCGCATCGATGGTTTCGCCTTCCGCTTTTTCGAAGGCCGGCCGGGCGAGGTGTTCGCGCAAACCTTTGGCATTCTGGACGATCTCCCCCCGCCGCGTGCGATATGCCTCTGCGACAGTTTGAAGAACGCGGGAGAATCCCGGCCGGTTATAACGATCTTCCGGTGGAAAGTAAGTGCCTCCGAAAATCGGCTCTCCATTCGGCAACAGAAAAATAGTCAGAGGCCAGCCGCCACTGCCGGTCATGACTTGAACGGCGGTCATGTAGATCTGATCGAGGTCCGGACGCTCTTCGCGATCGACCTTGATATTGACAAAATTTTCATTCATGAGCTTTGCGATCGACGCGTTCTCAAAGGACTCGTGCTCCATCACGTGACACCAGTGACACGCCGAGTAGCCGATGCTCAGGAGGATTAACTTGTCTTCTTTCGCGGCGTGCTCGAGCGCTTCGGGACCCCATGCATACCAATCGACGGGATTGTGAGCATGCTGCAACAAATACGGACTAGTCTCGTTGATGAGCCGGTTGGCCATATGAACTCAGCGCTTCGGCGAGAGAGTCGGTCGTAATGGACCAGTGCGAAGCCTGCCAGACTACCTGGCCATCTTTAACAACAATCGCCTGAGGGGATTCGTGTCGAACTTTGAGCCGTTCGGCAATCGCATCCGATAGTTTGCGATTTTCGATGACAAGAACCAGGCCACAGGCCGCATCGCCAGCGGATGTGGTAAACCGTATGAACTCGTCGTAGGCCTGGCTGCTAATCGGGCACTGCGTGCTATGCTTGAAAATGAGAACGGAACTGGTTTTCGACCGCTCCAGGAGTTGTTCGAAATCTCGATCCTGGCGTAACTGGATTACCATAATTCCCAGCGTATCAGATTCCACCCCGGTCGCGGAGAAGTGTATTGCCGAGCAGGGAAATCACGGACGACCTGGAATTACTTTTGCGCGTCATGCCGCCGTACATTCGCGACGCGCTGCATCGTCAAGCGGACCTGAAGAACCTCATCGAGGTCGTTATGGATCTCGGCCGGATGGCTGAAGCGCGTTTTCCAAACCGCGCGATCAACCTGGCGGATTCTCCTATTTCGCGCGAAGACCTTGATTATCCGATTCACCGCGTCGGTGCATTTACACAGGACAACCGCGCAGGAATCGAGCGCACATTGCATCGGATCTCGGCTATTCGCAACCGTCGCGAAGTGATCGTCGGATTGACATGCCGCGTAGGCCGCGCGGTTTTTGGTACCGTCGATATCCTTCGCGATGTCATTGAATCGGGAAAGAGTTTGCTCCTGCTCGGACGGCCGGGTGTTGGCAAAACGACATTACTGAGGGAGAGCGCCCGCGTCCTCTCGACGGAGCTTACGAAAAGAGTCATTATCGTTGACACATCGAATGAAATCGGCGGAGATGGCGACATCGCGCACCCCGGCATTGGGGCAAGCCGGCGCATGCAAGTACCGCGGCCCGATCTGCAGCACGCGGTGATGATCGAAGCTGTCGAGAACCACATGCCGGAGGTTATCGTCATCGACGAGATCGGAACCGAAGCCGAAGCGCTCGCATCGCGAACCATTGCCGAACGTGGAGTGCAGTTGATCGCCACTGCACATGGACAGATGCTGGACAATCTCTTGATGAATCCGACGCTGTCGGACTTGCTCGGTGGCATCCATGCCGTGACGCTGAGCGATGAGGAAGCCAGGCGCCGCGGCACACAAAAAACCGTGCTCGAGCGTAAGGCGCCGCCGACGTTCGATACGCTCGTCGAAATACGAAATCGCGACGAGTTTTCGGTTTATCACGACACGGCTTCGGTGGTTGATGCATTTCTTCGTGGCCGGTCCACGCGCCCCGAGGTCCGGCTGCGCAAGGCGGACGGATACGAAGTCGTTGAAAAAGCTGTCGCGCCCACCGTCCAGGAGTTTCCAAGAAGACGAGAGCGAGAGCGAGAACGAGAGCGAGAACGGCCACCGCAGGAATCGGGAGATCGCAAGACGGTGCGCATCTATCCCTATGGTGTAAGCAAAGACCGGCTGATGCGGGCCATCATCGATCTCCAGGTTTCTGCGACCATCGCGAAGACGCCAAAGGATGCCGATATTGTCCTTACGTTAAAAGCACATGAAAAGCGCCAGCCGCGAACAGTAAAGGAACTCGAAGATCAGGGTCTGGAAGCCGCGATTATCCGAAGTAATACCGTGAGCCAGATGAAGGCGTTCCTGATGCAGACGTTCGGCCTGCAGGATCAGAAGGACGAAGAGGAACAGGCCCTCAGCGAAGTCAGTGAAGCTGTAGATCGCGTCATGTCCTTTGGAAAACCTGTCGAGCTCGCGCCTCAATCCGCGCACATCCGCCGCCTGCAGCATCAATCGATCGAACAACACGGATTGGGGTCGGAAAGCCGGGGCGAGGTCCCGTGGCGGCGAGTGGTGATATTGCCCACCAGAGGATAATTAGCCGCAAGGCGGCGCCAGACATTAGCCCAGCGCGCGAAGTGGAGAACGGTTCAGTCCGAGCGTTTTCCCCTCCTTGGCAAGGAGGGGAAAACGCTCGGACTGAACCATTTGGGCTAAAGTCTGGCGCCGCTTGGCGGCAATTTTCATCTTGCGCAGGTCTGAGCGCGCCCACCATCGACGGAATACGTCACGCCCGTGATCCAGCCCGCCTTTGACGACGCCAGAAACAGAATCAAATCCGCAATCTCCTCCGGCTGGCCGATGCGCCCGAGTGGATGCGTCGTTTTGCTTCGCTCCACGAAGGCGGCGTAATTCTCTTCGTTCATTCCGGAATTCAGATGGAGATTTGTGCGAACGACGCCGGGATTTACGGCGTTCACGCGCACACCTTTGGGGGCAAGCTCCAGTGCGGCACACCGCGTAAGTTGATCGACAGCGGCTTTGCTGACGCAGTAGGCGAAGACGTTGGGGAATGCGCGCAGCCCGGTAACGCTGGAAACGTTCACGACGTTGCCTTTGCGTTCGATGATCGATGGAAGCATGAGCTGCATCAGTTGAAACACCGAACGTACGTTGATATTCATCATGAGGTCGTAGTCCGCCAGCGTCGTGTTCTCAACTGTGCCGTTAGCGATGATTCCGGCGGCATTCACCAGGATGTCGATGCCCCCGAAATCCTCGAGAACGCGCTTCACGAATGCCGCCGTCTCCTGCTCGTTGGTCAAATCGACAGCATAAGTTTTGATGTTCTGGCGAGCGACCTTCGCCAATACCTCTTTTTTCCGCCCAACGGCTGCCACTCGTGCGCCCTGTTCGACAAGGCGAAGAGTTGTTGCCATTCCGATTCCGCTTGTAGCACCCGTAACAATTGCGACTTTTCCCTCGAACTCCATCTCAATTCTCCTTGTACGTCAGATCGATCGCCCATAGTCCGGTCTCCCGAATATCAATGAGCGCAATAACAAATCGGCCATCCTGGAGGACGTCAAATACAGGCCACACCAGGTGGTCTGCGAGAGCAAACAACTTTTCGCCAGCCGTTCGAATCTCACCATGCTCCAAAAACGCCGGTCCTTTGCGCGACCATGTGCCTATCGTGGGCTTGGTAAGATCACCGGCGACCTTCCGAAGGTCTCGGCCGTCCGCATCCATTGTCCATAATGCCTGCCGAATCCAAAACAAGATCGATTTCGAATCCGGCGAATATCGCGGCGCATAGCCGCCATCATTGAGGCGCAGCCGCTTGCCCCCCGACGCAGGAACCGTCCAGATCGAGATCGCGCCTCCGCGAGCGGAGGCAAACGCGATCGAACGTCCGTCCGGCGACCAGTCAGGTGTGACATCGATTTCTTCGGCGTCGGTCATACGTTCCGTGTTTCCGTTTCGAATATCGAGTTTCCAGATATCTGGGTTTCCGTTGAGGTCAGTGTGCGTGTAAACGATGTCGTGACCGTTGGCCGAGAAGCGAGGTTCGCGCCCGAGCGTCCGGAACGTGGGCTTCTCTCCATTCAGTCCCGCAGTCCAGATTTCGAATTTGTTTTCATCTGCAACGGTGTACGCGATACGGTTTCCGTCAGGCGACGCTGCGGGCTCGAATTCCAGCTTATCCGAGGCAGCGACGGGCGTACCATCGGACAAGGCGATGTTGGAATCGACAAAATGCCGCGGCAGGACAATGCGATCCTTCGACACAGCCATGCCAAAACGCGCAAGCGGCACGGTAACGAGTGGCTGAGTTAACGGATTGATTGTGGACTGCGCGAAATCGACGTACCACAATGAATACGCGCCTCCCCGGTTGGTCAAATACGCCAGGTCACGGCCCTCATTGATCCACCCCACGTCCATTGGATTCTCAGCGGCGCGATCGGAAACCAGCGGACGCGCCATGCCGGTCAAAGCGTCGACCACCCATACTTCGCCTCGCAGCTCAAGCTGAACCTTGATGAACGCGATCTGCAGCGAATCCGGCGAGAACCGCGGCTGCTCGATGGTGATATCCGCAGTGGCATCGGCTTCAACCAGCTTTTTTTCGTCTTGATCGTTGGGATTGGCGATCCACAGCGCCCGATCACGAACAAATGCCGTCCGGCTCGTTGCCGACCACGAAAGCGACGTCGCATTCTTCCGGAAAAGTTCTTCGGATTTCGTGTCGGGATCGTCGGGATCAATGGCAAACGTATCCGGACCGCGGGTGAATGTGATTCGCTTTCCGTCCGGAGTCCAGGCAGGAAACGATTCCCTTTCGGGAGTCTGCGTGACCTGATGGCGTGCGCCGGTGGAGATATTCAAAAGCCAGATGTCGCCCGATACAATCACGGCATAACGGTTTCCGTCGGGAGCGATGGCGAGTTCGGTTTCCATGCCGTCAATGTCAGCGAGACGCGTAAGTTTAGGCACATCAATAGTTTTGTGACTCGGCCGCGTCGCGGTGAACAAATACCAGGCGCCGGCCAGCAAGGTTACCGTAACGACCAGGGGAACGATAGGAAGGCGCATGGAATCTCGAAAACGCGACAATCTTACTATTAACGATTGGCGAATTGGCGTGAATTCGCTATAATACCGATCGGGCTCTGAGTAAGCTTTTCAGACAGACGCCGAATTACCACCTTTTTATAGCTTCACCGTCTGTATAGCTGCAGTGCACGGTTCATCTGCCAGCAGTTATAACTCATATAGTTTTTCAATGAGGCGAAGGCCGAAGTTTGAAAAGGTACGGAGCCCTCAACTGAAGGGAGGGTTGAAATGCCAGTTATGTCGAAAACCGCAAAAGCAGAACTGGTCCATAGTCATCCGACCATGTGTCTGCATTGTCACCTGATCGTGGAGATGTTCCATGAACGCGGGGCGGATCCAGTCAAAGGGTCCTGGGAGTGCCCGCGATGCGGTCATAAGTATCTGTTTTCTCACTGGAAGATCAAAAAGCAAGTCCGTGGGAAAAACGAAGCCGCGTAAGTAGATTCGGGAGACGGGGGGCCATCCCCTCGTCTCCCTTGCCCTGATAGCATGCCCCCCAAGCTCTCCCGTTCGTTCTATTCCCGATCCACACTTGATGTTGCATCCGATCTGTTGGGCAAGGTTCTCGTCCGCCGTCTCGGGCGCCATAAGGTGGCGGGAAAAATTGTCGAGACCGAAGCCTACGTTGGTCCCCACGATCTAGCCTGTCACGCATCCAGGGGACACACGCCACGAACAGCCGTTATGTTTGGCGAGGCGGGGTTCGCCTACGTTTACATGATTTACGGCTTCCACTTCTGTTTGAATGTCGTGACCGAACCGGCTGGATATCCTGCAGCCGTTCTGATTCGCGCAGTCGAGCCCCTCGAAAATATGGATTTGATGCGGCAACTCCGTAATAATCCTGAGCGTGAGGTCGATATCGCCAGCGGTCCTGGTAAGCTCTGTAAGGCAATGTCGATCGATAAGACACTGAATGGCGAAGATCTACTCGGTGCCACAATCTGGATCGAAGACAGGAAACTTGATCCGGGCCCGATCCGTACCAGTCCTCGCGTGGGGATCGATTACGCCGGAGAATACAAAGACAAGCCCTGGCGGTTCTACGTAGAAGGCAATCTGCACGTGTCCCGTGTGCGATTCAAGTGATGTGGAGGTTCTATGACTCGATTTCGGATCGCGGGCTTTAGCCTGCGATTGGCGCTTGCCTGTGTTCTTTTCAGTTCCGCTCCAGCGTCCGCAATGCCGCAATTTCTTCAGATGTTTCGAAGTGATCCGTACCGGAATCCGGCGTTCGACGGCTGCAACACTTGCCACATGAGTCCGGAAGGTGGGGATGCGCGCAACCCATTCGGCCAGGCTTTCGAAAACGGCGGAGAGCGCATCACTGCAATGTTGCGCGCGCAATTTCCGGATCGGTTCAATTATCCCGTTTCCAGGGTAAGCGACACGTTGACCATTCACTTTTCAGATCCAAACAACAAGCAGGTCGTCGTCGAAGCGGGGGGTATGAAGAATGTTGTCGATGTCGAAAGAAGAACCGTGAACGACACGCCCGCGACATTGTCATCTGCGCCTGCATCCGCGACGTTGGCCGCGCCATCTTCGGGGCGGCCTGCACAACGGTCAACGGAAGTTCCTACCGATCCTTACGCTCGCGAAGGCGCGTTCTTTGGATCCAACGTGGTAAATCTCCCGAACGGCAAGCCGCAGAGAGCGGGCGGAGTGGATTTCTTCATCGGACATCGCTTTACTCAGGACGTCAGTGCTGCGGGATTGGGCAATCTCTTCGGTTTCGACAGTGGGGCAGTTGTTGCCTTTGGCGTGCGCACCGGCATTACCAACCGGTTGAGCGTCTCTGTATTCCGCAGCAATTACTTCCAGACAATTTCGCTGGGTTCGGCGTTTCAAATTTCGCGCCAGAGTGAATCGATGCCGGTAACGCTCCAGGCTCGTGCAGGGGTTGATGGCCAGGAGAATTTCCACTCGCAACACTCTCCATTTATCCAGATCGTCGGCACGCGAACTTTCAAAGACCGGTTCTCAATCACAGCCGTTCCGATGATTGCGTTCAACACCAACGGCGCGGCCGGTGCGGTCGGTGCGGAAAACAAAGATACGTTCTCGCTAGGTGTTGGCGCCGGCCTGCGTTTCTTACCCTCGGTGTCGCTTGTTGGGGAGTACATACCACGTCTGTGGGGCTTCAAGGGTGATTCACTCGGAGTTTCCAAAGACCTCCAGCGTTTTTCAATTGGTCTTCAGAAATCCACTTTCAGGCACACATTCGAACTGCTTATTTCCCGGCAGTTTCCGATGACGCCGGGGTTGTATTCATTTCAGGGAACAGATACGTTCAAGGTCGGTTTCAATATTTATCGCAAGCTTCGATAGCCGAGAGAACGTCCTGGATCGGCGGGCGTTCCCGCTGGCTGGGACTCACCGCGATCCAGCAGATCTTGCCGTCGCGCCCGACGACGAATGTGGCTGGATGGGCGATGTTGTACGCATCGACGCCGAGACCATGGTAAACCCCACAGGCGCGCGTGACCTTTCTCGTCTCGTCGAATAGAAGGGGGAAGGGATATTTGCGTTTCTCGACGTGTTCTTTACCGCGGAAGAGTCCCTCGATCTTCTGCGCTGCAATGAACACTACGGCTGCATGGCGCTTTGTGAATTCCTCGTAAGACGACTCAAACTGAGCCATTTGATTTCGGCAGTTGGGTCACCAGGTTCCACGAATAAAAACGAGGACCAAGGGCTTACCGCGATAGTCTACGAGCCGGACAGTCGCGCCATCGGCCGTCGGAAGCTCGAAATCGGGCGCCGTATCCCCGACCTTCAGCGTGTCAGAAGTAGGTTTCAGCATGGATTGTTATAATGGGAAGCTTAGAGGATGTGAGCTAGCTTCCTAAATGACATATGTCATTTGGGAAACCAGCTGACCGTCCCCTGAATTCCTCCGCTGTATGAACGCCACCCTTGAAGCCAAACTCAAAAGCATTCCGCCGGGTCCGGGCGTGTATCTATACAAAGACAACGAGAATCAGACGGTTTACGTGGGAAAGGCCAAGTCGCTGCGGAACCGCGTGCGGACTTACTTCCAGTTGTCGCGTGATCTCGACGAACGAAAAGACCAAATGATGGACGCCATTGAAGATGTGGAGTTCATCATGACCGACACGGAAGGAGAAGCACTTGCCCTCGAAAATAATCTGATCAAGCAGTATAAACCCAAGTACAACATCCTCCTGCGGGACGACAAAACCTATCCGTATATAAAGCTCACGGTCAACGAGCCTTTCCCGCGAGCTGTCATCACCCGGCGGGTTCGCAAGGATGGCGCTTTGTATTTTGGCCCGTTTTTTCCGGCGGGTCTGGCGAGGAAGAGTCTGAAACTCATCGAACGCTACTTCCTGATCCGCAACTGCAATATCCAGGTCGACGGCAAAAGGCCGCGGCCCTGCCTCCAATATTACATTCACCGTTGTTTGGGACCGTGCGTGGAGGGGCTAACAACATTTGAGCAGTATCAGGAGGCTGTCAAGGACGTGAAACTCTTTCTCGAAGCACGGAACAACGATCTTATCAAGCGCCTTCGACTGAAGATGGAAGAAGCTTCCAGCAACGAACAGTATGAACTCGCGGCGCATTACCGGGATGCGATCGATACCATGGAAACGCTCGCGGAGCGGCAGAAAATGGCCGTCCTGGGTTATGACGACATCGACATCTTCGGTTATCACCATGAGGAAAACCTGGTGGCCGTTTCCGTCTTCCACATGCGCGGCGGCCGTGTCGTGGACAAGCGTGAATTGTTTTGGGAAGACCAGGACAACTTTGACGCGGGAGACTTCTTTCAATCCGTGCTGAAACAATATTACGTGGATGCGCCATTCATTCCTGTCGAGATTCACGTGCCGGTGGATTTCGAAGATCGCCCTTTGCTGGAGGAATGGCTGTCGGAACGGCGTGCAAGAAAAGTCGAAATTCAAACGCCCCAGCGTGGCGCCAAGCGGGAGATGATAGAACTGGTAAGTCGAAACGCGCGCCTCTCATTCCTGCAAAGATTTCGGGCAGCAATGCCGTCGCCGGCGACGATTTCCAAAGAGGTCGAAGAGGCGCTGGATTTGGAAAAGGCGCCACGCCGAATCGAGTGTTTCGATATCTCGAACCTGCAGGGAAGTGACGTGGTCGCCTCCATGGTGGTTTGGGAAGACGGACGGATGAAGAAATCCGACTACCGCCGCTTCATCATCCGTTCGCTTTCCGGATTGCCCGACGATTTTCAGAGCATGCGCGAAGTCGTGACGCGACGCTACAAACGAGTCCAGGACGAGGCACTCAGCATGCCGGATCTGGTTCTGATCGACGGCGGGATCGGGCAATTACACGCGGCGCAATCGGCGCTCGATGAACTGAACATCGTCGATCAGCAGCTGGCGAGCATCGCCAAGAAAGAAGAGATTATTTACATCGCGGGCCGTGAGGATGAGCCCGTGATGCTGGAGCGGCGTTCTCCTGTCCTGCGGCTCATTCAGCAGATTCGCGATGAGAGCCATCGTTTTGCCATCACCTTCCATCGTGAACGGCGCGGACGGCGAACGCTTACCTCTGAACTTTGTGAGATCGAAGGAATCGGCTTGAAAACAACCCAAAAGCTGCTGACGCATTTTGGATCGCTGGCGAAGATTCGCGCGGCGAGTGTGGAAGAACTGCAAGACGTCGTCAAGCGGCCACAGGCTCAAGCGGTCTGGAAGCATTTCCATTAG
>Ga0137394_10000881_pt1 | contig 21084 bp, 17 predicted proteins | sample czobulk116metaG_FD_108278 | JGI IMG/M metagenome (GOLD analysis project Ga0137394, IMG submission 108278) | Vadose zone soil microbial communities from Angelo Coast Range Reserve, California, USA - czobulk1.16 metaG | ecosystem: Environmental > Terrestrial > Soil > Vadose zone | place: USA...
CGAAGGGACTTCCGTCGACCTCGGTGACCTGGTCGTCCTCGACGAGGCCGTAGCTCACGCGCGGTCCGACCTGGAAGCGACACCAGTTCATCGTCGAGGCTCCGCCGCCGGCTCGACGACGCCGGGAAGCTGGACCCAGCGTAGCCCCTTGGGATCGTACGCCACCGCGACCTTCCTTCCCTGGGAGTCCTCCAGGCCGAGCGGATGGTGTACCAGCTCGATCAGATTCCCGTCGGGATCGTGGATGTATGTATAGTGCTCACCGCTGTCCTCCCGACGCCCCTGCTGCGGGTCGGTGCCGCCGATGTCGGCGCCGGTGCTCGCGGCCGACGTCCGCACGTGGGGAATCCCGAGCTCGTCCAGATGGGCGAGCGTGGCGTCCCAGTCGTCGACCTCGATGGCGAAGTGGCTGGACGGGAGGGCGATCGGACGGGACGTCTCGGTGAAGTGGATCTCGCCGCTGCCGAGCCGAAGCTGCAGCTGGCGTCGGTTCAGCGCCGGCCCTCGGTCGAGAAACTCTGCGCCGAGCACTTTCTCGTACCATGCCCGGGTCCGGGCGCGATCGCTGATCTGGACATTGACGTGATGGATCAGTTTGGGATGACCGCTGGCGCTCACGGTGCACCTCCTCGGCGGTGGGGACGGTCGTGACTACGTGCCTCGAAGCTAGTGCGCCGCCGGCGCGGAGTCAAGCGCCGGCGCCAGCTTACTTGGCGCTGAAGAAGTAGTAGTCTGCCGTGTAGTTGATGCGAGCCGGCGTCCCGGCCGCGGCTTGAGAGCACCCCACCTTAGGTGGCACGCCGCCCACGGTATTTACTCGCTGTATGCTCGTGACCTTGCTGAACGAGCCTTCCGCGCCGACGGACTTCGCGGCGAGCAGCAGCCAAGGGATGGCGCCGGCTACCGGCGCGTCGGCGCGTTCCTTCACCGTACCCAAGATCTTGCTGCCATCGGTCGATTCCCAATGTGGGCCGGCGTAGTGTCGGCCGATCCTGTTTCCACGCGCGTCGAAAAGATCGGCTTCGGGTGCCACGAACGCCCATTCGTATGCCCCGACTTGATCCTTGCTGACCCGGCATTCGTAGATCTGCACGCCCTTTGCTGGGACGATCATCACCAGCGATTCGTTCGCGCCGGGTTTGAGCGTATCCGGCACCTTGACCGTAGACGTCGGCGGTTGCGGGCTCGCGCAGGCGGCGACGAGGAGCACCAGCACGAGGGCCGTGACCTTCGATGGCTTGGGGCCTTCGCCGTCTTGAGGTTGATGACCAGCTCGCACCCGGTTCGCTTGAAGCATGAGGTTGGGCCGATCCGCTTGTCCGTGACGACTATCGAGTACAGGTCCTTGAGGTACACGCCCGGTCCGGCTCAACGCCAGCCCTCCGAACCCTGTTCATCTCCAGGTCCTGCTTGACGCCCATGTTGCTAAACGCCCCGGTAGGGACTCCCCCAGCGGTCCTGATACACGATGTCGGAGAGCGGCCCGCGGCCGACCGGACCGAATTTCCCCATCGGATAGCCGATAGGGAGGATTGCGTAGGAGTGGACGCCGGGTGGTAGACCCAGCGCGGCTTCGGCCTCCTTTTCGTACAGGAGGTGCCGGGTCGTCAGCGTGGCGCCGAGGCCGAGGGCCCGGGCCGCCAGCAGCATGTTCTGCACGGCGGGATAGATGGACGCCCCGGATCCACGCGTCGGGACGGCCGTCCCTTCCTCGAGGCACGCGACGATCCACACGGGAGCCTCGTGGAAGTGATCGGTCAAGTATTCCACCGCCGCGTGCTGCCGGTTGTACTGCTCGCGGCTGACGCCGGGTGGAGGCGCGCTCTTGAGATAGCGAGGCCCGACGACCTCGTCGAAGGCGCGCTTGTACCAGACCTGCACGCCCTGCTTGATCTTCTGATCCTTGATGACCAGGAATCGCCAGCGCTGGGTGTTGCCGCCGTTGGGGGCGCACGCCCCCGCCTGCAGGATCTTCCGGATCAGCTCGTCGGGCACCGGATCCGGCTTCAACCGGCGCATGGCCCGCATGGTCTGCATGATCTCGAACAGGTTCGTGGTGTCCGGCATAGGGCCTCCCCTTCTCCATTCTATCCGCGGCGCCCGAATCATACTCTGACCGGACCGGTTGCGCGCGACGGCGGAATGGCGCACGATCGGCGCGAGCTTACAAAAAAGGAGCCCCCCATGACGACCGTCGGCAGCGGCAGCTACCAGTACGAGGTGATGGAGTCGTGGGCGAAGCTGCCCGCCGGCTGGACGTTCGGTCCGGTCAGTGCGGTGGCGACGGACTCGCGGGATCGCGTCTATGCGTTCCAGCGCAAGGATCCACCGGTCATCGTGTTCGACCGCGATGGCAACTATCTGAGCTCCTGGGGCAGTAGCGCCATCACCGATCCCCACGGCATCGCCATCATCAACGACGTGGTCTACCTCACCGATCGGGACGACCACGTCGCGCTGAAGTTCACGCTGGACGGCAAGCCGCTGATGGTCCTGGGGACTCGGGGCCAGCCGTCGGACACGGGGGCGACCAAGGACATCGAGCTGCCGCCGCGCTCGGCCGGGCCGTTCAACAAGCCCACCGAGATGGTCGTGGCGCCGTCGGGCGATCTGTACGTCTCGGACGGCTACCGGAACAGCCGGGTGCATCGGTTCTCGAAGGAGGGCGGCCTGCTCTCGTCATGGGGGACGCCCGGCAAGCAGGAGCCGGGCGAATTCCATCTGCCTCACAGCCTGTGGGTAGGCCCCGACGGGTACGTCTACGTCTGCGACCGGGAGAACAGTCGCATCCAGGTGTTCACGGGCGAGGGCAAATTCGTCTCGCAGTGGCGCGACATCCATCGCCCGACGGACATCTACTTCAATACCCGGCAGGTGGCCTACGTCAGCGAGCTGCGGCCGTCGATCAGCGTCCTGGATCGAAGCGGCAAGGTGCTCGCGCGCTTCGACTCGCCGTCGGGTCACGGGCTCTGGGTCGATTCCATCGGCGACATCTACCTCGCCGAGGCCGGCGGAAAGAGGCTCACCAAATACGTGCACAAGCGCTGATGCTGCCCCGGGACGTCCACGCCGGCTCCCTGTCTCGCCTGCCGCTTCTCGAGCGCGGCGAGCTCGACGAGCCGGGGCAGAAGCTCTACGACGCCGTGGCGAGCCCGCAGAGCCGGACGCTGGTTGGATTGCGCGGGCCGAGCGGGATCTGGCTGCATTCGCCGAAGCTCGCCGAATTCCTGAGAGCGGCCAACCAGTATCTACGCTTCGAGACCGCCCTGGATCGGCGCCTGACCGAGCTGGCGATTCTGGTGACGGCTCGTGAGCTCGACAACCAGTTCGAATGGGCGGCGCACGAGCCGGCCGCCCTCAAGGAAGGCCTCGACCCGAGGATCATCGACGTCGTGAAGCGCCGCAAGCCCGTCGCGCGACTGGGAAAGAAAGAGACCCTGATCATCGGCTTCGGTCGAGAGCTGTTCCGCAAGCGAAAGCTCCGCTCGCAGACGTTCGCTCGGGCGGTCGAGCTCTTCGGTCACCGTGGCGTCCTCGAGCTGGCGGCGCTGATGGGGAACTACGCGATGACGGCCGTCATCCTCGACGCGGTCGATCAGCAGCTGCATCCCGGGCAGAAACCCCTGTTGCCGATGGACTGACCCGGTGAGAGACTCCTGGCACTCGCACTTCGCGGGAGGGGCGCATGGGCAAGCAAGGGTTCCAGGTCATGGACAGCGACCTGCACGTCATCGAGCCGCGAAATCTGTGGGACGACTACCTCGATCCGAAGTTTCGGGGCCGTATCGTGACGGCCGCGGACACCTCCGGCCAGATGCGCGCGCACGTAGACGGCAAGATCATGCCGCCGTACGCCGATCGACCGGAGCGGCAGCGCGCCTGGTCGCTTCGCATGGACCGCCCGGGATGGGAGCGGATTCGACGGGGCACACCCGCGAAGGACGTGCTGGAGGCCATGGACGTCGAAGGCATCGATGTCGGAATCCTTTTCCGGACCTGGGCGACCCAGGCGATCAACATCGACGACCTCGAGCCCGCCTTCGCGGCGGCCATGAGTCGCGCCTGGAACCGCTGGATCGCCGATCTCTGCGGGGAAAATCTCGCGCGGATGAAGCCCTCGGCGCTGGTGCCGCTCCAGGACATCGATCTCGCGGTGGCGGAGGCCCGGTTCGGCGTCCGCGAGATGGGCGCGGTGACGCTGGTGCTCCCGTCCCACCTCGTCAACGGGCGGCCCATCTACGACCGCTACTACGATCCGCTGTGGGCCGCGGCGCAGGAGATGGACGTGACCGTCTCCTTCCACGGCAACCACGCCGTCTACGGCGACCACCTGGCCCGGCGCTACCTCGACAACCTCGTCCTCAGTCACGCTTGCGGGCAGCCCGTCGAGATGATGCTGACGCTCGGCGCGGTGGTGACCGGGGGCGTGCTCTCACGCTTTCCGCGGCTCCGGATGGCCTTTCTGGAGGGCAACTGCGGCTGGGTGCCCTGGTGGCTCTGGGCCCTGGACGAGCGCTGGGAGGCCTGGGGCGACCGCGAGCTGTTCCAGCAGGACGCCAAGCCCTCGGAGCTGTTCCGGCGCCAGTGCTACGTGTCCGTCGAGCCGGAGGAGGAGCTCTGCAAGTACGTCGTGGCCGAGATCGGCGACGAGAACCTCGTGCTGTCGACCGACTGGCCCCACGACGACTCGCGGTTCCCGCACTCGATCGACTCGTTCCTGGCGCTGCCGTATCTGACGTCGGAGACGAAACGCAAGGTTCTGTGGGACAATTGCGCGCGACTCTACAATCTCCAGCCCGTGAGCGTGGAGAGTTCCGGAGGGAACTGATGCCTTACGACCTGGTCATCAAGAACGGCATGGTCGTCGACGGGTCCGGCTTCTCCCGCTATCGCGCCGACGTGGCGGTGAAGGACGGCACGATCGTCGAGATCGGCAAGATCCGTGGCGCGGCGACGGCGACGATCGACGCCGACGGGCTCTTCGTGGCGCCGGGCATCATCGACACGCACACCCACTACGACGCCCAGCCCTTCTGGGACAAGCTCTGCACGTCTTCCGTCTGGCACGGGGTGACGACCGTGCTGATGGGCAACTGCGGGCTGACGCTGGCCCCGCTGCGGCCGGAGCATCGCGAGACGATGCTCGCGACGTTCTGCTGCGTCGAGGATCTGCCGGTGCGATCGCTGGCGTCCGTCCTGCCGTGGAACTGGGAGACCTTCGGCGAGTATCTGGACGCGATCGACCACGGGCTCGGTCTCAACCTGATGCCGCTGGTCGGCCACAATCCACTGCGCCTCTCGGCCATGGACCAGGCCGCCTGGGACCGGGCCGCCACGCCGGACGAGATCGCCCACATGCAACGGCTGCTTCGCGAATCGATGGAGGCCGGCGCCTGGGGCTGGAGCACCACGGACTCGCCGACCCACGCCGGGCCGGCCGGCCAGCCCGTGCCGACGCGGTTGGCCGCGGACGAGGAGCGCGTGGCTCTGGGACGCACGCTCGGCGAGTTCAACCGCGGCATCATCGAGATCCTGCCGAAGGGCGCGGGCAAGCCGAGCCCCGCCGATCTGGACCATCTGCGCGACGTGGCCGTGACGAGCGGCCGGCCCGTGTTCTTCCTGAGCTTCGACGCCGACGCGCGGCCGTACGTGGAAAAGGCGGCGCGCGAGGGTGCCCAGCTCTACAACCTCCTGCGGGCCATCCCCTTCAATCCGCGGTTCACCCTGAAGAAGACGACCTTCTTCCACAACCTCGACGTCTGGGACGTCGTGATGCACATGCGCGTCCCGGAGCGGCTGGCCGCCCTCGCCGACCCGGAGCGGCGCGCGCGGATGCGCGAGCAGGCGCTGAAGCCGCAGCGGCGGCGCCCGGGCGTGCCCGGGCGGCTCGTGCCCTGGCGCTCGATCTTCGTTCGCAGGGTGACCCTCGCCAAGAACCAGGGGCTCGTGGATCGGAGCCTGATGGATCTCGCCGAGCAGCAGGGCAAGCACGTCGCCGACGTGATGCTCGACCTGGCGCTCGAGGAAGGGCTCGACACCGAGTTCCAGCTGATGACGCGCTCGGCCGGGGAAGAAGTCCAGATCGCCGAGATGGTGAAGGGCGGCCACGCGCTCCCGTCGCAGTCGGACGCCGGGGCGCACCTCAACACGAACTTCTGCACCGCCGGCGAGTCGAGCTACGTCCTGGGCCAGTGGGTCCGCGACCGCGAGCTCATGACCCTGGAGGACGCCATCCGGCGGATGACCTTCCAGCCCGCCCGCATCCTGGGACTGCGCGACCGTGGTCTGATCCGCGAAGGCCTGGCGGCCGACCTCATGGTGTTCGATCTCGCGAGCATCGGGGTGAAGGAGGACGAGGTCACGCAGGACGGACCATCCGGCACCCCACGGCGCGTGCAGGGAGCGGAAGGCGTGCATCAGGTCATCGTGGGAGGTCAGGTCGTGCTGGAGCATGGCAAGCACACCGGCGCCCTACCCGGTCGCGTGCTCCGCGCCGGTCGGGGGCACTGAGCCCTACTAGCTCGCGTCAGCGGCTCACGATCGCGCGGATGCGCGGCTGCCGCAGGAGCTCGAGCGTCTGCGCGAGCCCACGTCGCTACGCGCCGCTGCTCGGCGGAATGATCGGCAGCACGAGGTAAGACTCGCGACCGCCGCCCGCGTGGAGCGTCACCTTCCCGCCGAACACCGCGGCCGGCCGGTCGTCGGGATCGGCGTGGGTCATGCCGCCCGTGCCCCGAGTCCCGTAGTGGAACTTCTTTCCGAACTCGGAGAGCTCGCCCTCGTACTCGTAGTCCTTGCCGCGGACCGTGAGCGCCACTCGCCAGCCGGCCGGCACCACGATGCACGAGGTGACGATCTCGACGTCGCACTCGTAGACCTCGCCGGGCGTCAGCGGCTCGACCCGGTCGTGCGGGTGGTAGGGCCGGTACGGCAGGCTGCGCTTGTCGTCGAGTCGCCGATGCGAGACTCGCAGCCACCCGTTGGCGATCGGCGTGTTCGGGTCGGTCGAGCCCATGAACGTCACTTCCTTGCCCTGCGGATCGAACAGCCGGACGATCAGGAACAGGTCCGCGTCCTTCGTCGAGGACGCGACGAAGAGCTTGGCGGCCATTGGGCCCGTGATCTCCGTCTCGCGGTCCATCGTCATCGAGAACGTCAGGCCCGGGCCCAGCGCCTCGTACTCGAGCGTGCCGGCCGCCGCCACGGGCTTCGGGCTCAGCGTCCGGCTCGACGGATCCAGGTAGAACCTGGTCCACGTCGTGCGCGCCAGCGGCCACTCGTTCTCGTGGCGCAGCACGAACTTCTCGCCCGGGTGCCGGATGTTGAGCTGCACGCGCGGCTGCTTGTCCCAGCCGTTGTCGACCCCTCTCAGGAAGTAGTCGAAGAATCGCTTCTGCAGGGCGACCCCATACGGGCTGTAGAAGTGAGACCAGTGCGAGTCGCCGTGCGCCTCGAGCCACTTCGGCTGCGCCGGCGCCTCGATGAAGCCGTTGAAGTTGCCGCGCGGGTGGATCCCCTGCCCGCCCCAGTTGGCGCAGGTCAGCAGCGGCGTCGTCACCAGCGAGAGATCGGCCGAGCGCGCGCGGTGCCACTCGTCGTCGAGCGGATGCTTCTTGAGCTCGTCGTAGACATTGACGCGGTTCTTGGCCAGCTCCTCGTCGGAGAGCGTGACGGGCCCCGCCACCGACTCGCCGGTGTTCGGGTTCTTCTTCGCGCGCCGACCCATCCCGTACTGGATATTGGCGACCTGGTGCCTGGCCCAGCGCTCCTGGAACTGGCTCAGGATGCCGCCGTGGAAGCCCGAGTCGCGGTAGCGGTCGTTCTGGCCTTCCCACGGAATGATGGCGGCCAGGTGCGACGGGTGCTTGCCCGCCACGCGCCACTGGTTGCTCGCGTAGTACGAGATCCCGAGCATGCCCACCTTGCCGTTGCTCCAGGGCTGCGTGCCCGCCCACTCGATGCACTGGTAGAGATCGTCGGTCTCCCGCGAGCAGCCCGGATCCATGAACCCCGGCGACCAGCCGGCGCCGCGCGAGTCGACGCGCACGATCGCGTAGCCGTGCGGCACCCACCGCTCCGGGTCGGTGGTCTCCCAGTTCTGGTACTTGTTCGTCGAGCCCTGAAGGATCTGCGGATGATCCGAGACCATCTTTTCCCACTGGAGCGGGTACCCCTCCTGGAACGCGAGCCCCTTCGCGTACACGCCGTAGGACAGAATCACCGGAGAACGTCTGTCCTCGACGGGCCGGAAGACGTCGGCCCGGACGACGAGGCCGTCGTCCATCGTGATCGGCTGCTGCCAGGTGATGCGCATGCCGTCGCGAACCTCGGTGCGCTCCTTGACCTCGGACCCTCCACTCATCGTGACCTCCTCCTGCCCTGCGACTTCCCGCTGACGCGTCGGGGCGTAACCTATCACGCCGGGCCCGACGGTGCCATGTGCGCCGACACGTGAGCGTCGCGCGAACCGCGCGGACGCGAAGGCGACGAGGGATGCTAGGATCGTCGCCGTGATCGGGGAGGCTCACCCCAGGCTGGGCGGCGAGCGGTTCGTCGCCGGGACCGGGCGGTTCGTCGAGGACGTGCGCGTCGCGGGGATGCTGCACGCGGCGGTGCTGCGCTCGCCGCATGCCCACGCACGCCTGGTGTCCACCGACACGAAGCGGGCGCACGACCTGCCCGGCGTCCGTGCGGTGCTCACGGCCGCCGACGTGCCGGCGATCGCCGTCATCCCCAACCGCGTGCCCGCCCCCAAGGGCACCGACCGGTACCTGCAACCCGCCATCGCGCGCGACGTCGTCCGCTACGTGGGCGAGCCGGTGGCGCTGGTCGTCGCCGACGATCCGTATGTGGCCCGTGACGCGCTCGAGCGGATCGACGTCGTCTACCAGCCGCTGACCGCCTGCGCCTCCACGGCGGACGCCCTCGCCGCCGGCGCGTCGCGGCTCTTCCCGTCGACCGATTCCAACAACGTCGCGACGATCACGATGCGTGTCGGCGACGCCGACGCCGCCCTCGGGGGCGCCGCGCTCCGGCTCCGCGAGCGCTTCACCTATCCGCGGCAGACGGCGGCCGCGCTGGAGACGCGCGGGCTCGTCGCCGTGCCGCCGGATCCGCGGGGCGGCGAGCTGCACCTGATCGGCTCAACCAAGTGCATCCACATCAACCGGACGATCCTGGCGCCGATCTTCGGCATCCCGCTCGGCGCTCTCCGCCTGACCGAGGTGGACGTGGGCGGCGGCTTCGGGGTGCGGGGCGAGCTCTATCCCGAGGACATCCTGGTGCCGCTGGCCGCGATGAAGCTCGGCCGGCCCGTGAAGTGGATCGAGAGCCGGCGCGAAAACCTGATGGCGGCCAACCACGCCCGCGAGGTCGCCTACGAGATCGAGATGGGCTTCGACCGCGACGGCCGAATTCTCGCCATACGCGCGGTGATCCACGCCGACATCGGCGCCTACGTCCGCACCGCCGCCCTCGTCCCGGCCGAGTTCGGCGCCGCACTGCTCCCCGGCCCCTACCGCGTACCGCACTACGCCTGCGACCTCTGGTCGGTCGTGACCAACAAGACGCCCGCCGGCACGCTGCGCTCTCCCGGGCGTCCGGAGTGCAACTTCGTTCGCGAACGGCTGCTGGACCAGGCGGCGGCGCGTCTGCGAATCGATCCCGCGGAGCTGCGCCGCCGCAACCTCATCCGCCCGGACGAGATGCCCTACGACTGCGGCACCAGGTCCTTCGGCGTGAGCACGGTCTACGACTCCGGCGACTTCCCCGCGCTCTTCGACGAGCTCCTGCGCCGGCTGGACTACGCCAGCGCGCGCGCCGAGCAGGCGTCCCTGAACGCGCGGGCGTCGGGCCTACGCCGCGGGATCGGGCTCGCGGTGTACGTCGAGAAGACGGGCCTCGGCCCCTTCGAGACCACGCAGGTGGAGGCGCGCCCCGACGGCACCTTCGTCGTCGACACGGGCGCTTCGTCCATGGGCCCGGGGCTCGAGACCGTGCTCGCCCAGATCCTGGGCGAGGCGCTCGGCATTCCGGCCGCGCGGTTCGACGTACGCCACGCCGACACCGCTGCCGTCGAGAGCGGTGTGGGCACCTACGGCTCGCGCGGTACCGTCACCGCCGGCAACGCCGCCCATCTCGCCGCGGCCAAGCTGATCGCCGAGGCCCGGCAACGCGCCGCCGAGCGCTGGGGCGTGCCGGAGAGCGAGGTGACGTACGCGCGCGGCGCTCTGGGGGCTCGGGGCCAGCGGGTCACCCTCGCCGAGCTGGCGCGCGAGCGCCGTCTCGCCGCGGGCGCCTCGTTCGAGGTGCCGAAGGTGACCTACGCGGGTTGCGCGGCGGCCGTCGTGGTCGACGTCGATCCCGAGACCGGCGCCGTCACCCTGCGCCGGGTCGTGGTCGGCGCCGACGTCGGCCGCGCCGTGAATCCGGCGCTCGTCGACGGCCAGCTCGTGGGCGGTGTGGCGTTCGGCATCGGCAACACGCTGTACGAGAGCCTCGCGTACGACGCCGACGGCCAGCTGCTGTCGTCGACGTTGATGGACTACGCGCTGCCGGCGGCGGCCGACGTCCCACCCGTGGACGGCTTCTATCAGGAGGTGCGCGCGACGACGAACCCGCTCGGCCTGCGCGGCCTCGGCGAGTGCGGGAATCCCGGCCTGGGGGCCGCCACCGCCAACGCCGTGTGCGACGCGTTCGCACCACGCGCGCCGTCGATCACCGCGCTGCCCCTGACGCCGGCGCGCGTGTATTTGGCCATTCAATCGCCGCGCCCGGACGCGTCTGTGGGCTAGGCCGCTTGGGGGGAAGCGCATGTGGCCCCTCGGAGGCATCCTCGGCGAGGAATTGGAAGAGAGGAGCCAGTCACCATGTCGCGAGCGGTCGACTCTCCCCGTGTCGTCAACATCGGCGATCTCAGGCGCCTGGCGGAACGCCGCTTGCCGCGAGCGGTGTTCGACTACATCGACGGCGGCGCCGATGCCGAGCTCACGCTGCGTGAGAACTGCCGCGTCTTCGACGAGGTCACGTTTCGCCCGCGCAACGCGGTCGCCGTCCCCAGGTGTGATCTGCGCGTGTCGGTCCTGGGCGCGCGCCTCGAGCTTCCGCTGCTGCTCGGCCCGGTCGGCAGCAGTCGCATGTTCTATCCCCGCGGCGAAGAGGCCGCCGCGCGCGCCGCCGGCGCCGCCGGGACCGCCTACGCGCTGTCGACCTTGTCGGGATGCCGGCTGGAAGACGTGAAGGCCGCGTCGAGCGGCCCGGTCTGGTATCAACTCTACCTGGTGGGCGGCCGTGAGGTCGCCACGGCCGCCATCCAGCGAGCCCGGACCGCGGGCTTCTCGGCCCTCGTCGTCACGATCGATACCGCGGTCTCGGGGCTCCGCGAGCGTGACGTCCGAAACGGCACGAAGGAGCTCTTGAGCCGCAATCCGTGGGTGATGCTCCCGTTTCTCACGCAGTTCCTGGCACGGCCCCGCTGGCTGGCGGGGTTCCTGTCCGACGGGGGGCTGATGGCGTTTCCCAACGTCGTGCTCCCGGGAGAAGGGCCGATGTCCTACGCCGACGTCGCGGCCGCGCTGGAGCAGTCGACGGTGTCCTGGGCGGATCTGCGCTGGATCCGGGAGGTCTGGAAAGGCCCGCTGGTCATCAAGGGCGTTCTCACGGGAGACGATACACGCCGGGCCGTCGATGAAGGCGCCGACGCGATCGTGGTTTCCAATCACGGCGGCCGCCAGCTCGACGGAGTCGCCGCCACGCTGCGCGCTCTGCCCGAAGTGGTGACCGCGGCGAATGGACAGGCCGAGATCCTGCTCGACGGGGGCATCCGCCGGGGCAGCGACATCGTCAAGGCGCTGTGCCTGGGCGCCAGGGCGGTCCTGTCGGGCCGCGCCTATGCCTACGGGCTCGGAGCCGGCGGCGAGGCCGGCGTCGCGCGGGCCATTCACATCCTGCGCGCCGACCTGGTTCGCACCCTCAAGCTCCTGGGCTGCGCATCGGTCGCCGAGCTGGATCGCTCCTACGTCGACGTTCCCGCGGCGTGGCTCGTCGAATCGCCGTCTGGCACCTGAGCCGCTAAGTCCCGTACAGATGACAGGCCACCTGGTGGCCCCTGGACTGCTCGCGCAGCACCGGCTCCATCTCACCGCAAACGGCCAGCGCCTGCGGGCAGCGTGGGTGGAATCGACATCCACGCGGCGGATTCAAAGCGCTGGGCACCTCGCCCTTGAGGATGACCTCCTCGCGCACGTCGTCGGGGTGCGCGGGGAGCGCGTTGCTCAGCAGCACCTGGGTGTAAGGATGCAGTGGATGGTCGTAGAGCTGGTCGGCGGCCGCCGTCTCGACGAGCTTGCCCAGGTACATCACCGCGATCCGCGTGCTGACGTACTTCACGACCGCGAGGTCGTGGGCGATGAACAGATAGCTCACGCCCAGCCGGTCCTGGATCTCCCGGAGTAGATTCATGACCTGGGCGCGGATCGACACGTCGAGCGCCGAGACCGCCTCGTCGAGCAGGATGCACTCCGGGTTCGTGGTCAACGCGCGGGCGATCGCGACCCGCTGGCGCTGTCCGCCCGAGAGCTCGTGGGGGTAGTCGGCGGCGATGCGCGGCCGAAGGCCGACCCGCGTGAGCGATTCGGCGACCCGCGCGTCGATCTCCGCCCGCGTGAGGTCGGGCTCGGTCTGTGCCAGGGGCTCGCTCACGGTCGTGCGGATCGTGAGGCGCGGGTTCAGCGAGCTGTACGGGTCCTGGAAGACGGCCTGCACGGCGCGGCGGTAGCCGCCACGCTCGTGACGCCCGAGCGAGTGGATGTCCCGACCGCGGAAGAAGACGCCACCCGCGGTCGGTCGCTCCAGGGACAGGACGAGCCTCGCCGTGGTGGTCTTCCCGCATCCGCTTTCGCCGACGAGACCGAGCGTCTCGCCGCGGCGCAGAACGAAGTCGACGCCGTCGACCGCCTTCACCGTTCCGAACGTCCGGCTGAGAATCGTGCCACGCGACAGCGGAAAATGCTTGGTGAGCTGCCGCGCCTCCAGCACCCTGTCCCCGGTGCCGTCCTGTTCGACGCGCGCCGGAGCCGAGACCGTCGAGACGCCGGCCACCCTCCGGCCCAGCGTCGCGGTCTCGTCGGCCCGCACGCACGCCACCAGGTGCTCGGCCTCGACCGCCTCGAGCGCTGGGCGCGTCTCCTCACACCGCGGCTCGGCCATCGGGCAGCGTGGCGCGAAGCTGCAGCCCGCCGGGACGCTGGCGAGGTCCGGGGGCTGGCCCTCGATCGCCGTCAGCGGCTCGCGCCCGCGCCTGAGCGTCGGCAGACAGCTCAGGAGGCCGACGGCGTAGGGATGGCGGGGGCGGTTGAAGATGTCCCGCGTTCGCCCGAGCTCGACGATACGCCCGGCGTACATCACCGCGACGCGATCACAGAGCTTGGCCACGATGCCCAGATCGTGCGTGACGAAGACGAGCGCCAGGTTCGTCTCCCGCTGGATCTCCTTCAACAGGCGCAGATACTGCGCCTGGATGGTGACGTCGAGCGAGGTCGTCGGCTCGTCGGCGATCAGGAGGCTCGGCTGACACGAGATGGCGATGGCGCCGGCCACGCGCTGGCGGATGCCGCCGCTCATCTGGTGCGGATAGGCGTGAACGCGGCGCTCGGGATCGCTGATCCGCACCTGACGCAGCAGCGCGACGACGCGCTCGTCGAGGGCGCGGCCCCGCAGTCCCCGATGCAGCGACAGCGTCTCGGCGATCTGCTCGCCCACCGTCATCGCGGGGTTCAGGGAGGCCATCGGATCCTGGAGGATCATCGCGATCTGCGACCCGCGCAGCCGGCGCATCTGCTCCGGGCTCTTGGCCAGCAGGTCCTCGCCGTCGAAGACGATCCCTCCGCCGACGATGCGGCCGCCCGGCTCGGGCACGAGCCGGAGGATCGACAGACAAGTCATCGACTTGCCCGAGCCCGACTCGCCGACGATCCCGAGGGTTTCGCCTCGGTGGACGGAGAAGGTCGCGCCGTCGACCGCCTTGACGACGCCGCGACGGGTATAGATGTAGGTGCGGAGGTCCCGCACCTCGAGAAGCGCGCCAGCCATGGTTGGCCCTCCGAACGCCGGGATTATACTCGGGCGGCCCGTCCGGCGTCCGGAGGGTGGACTGCCCTACGTCGTGCGGAGGCTCAGTCTACACGTGCCGGTCCCGGGAGCGGATGTACGTGAGCTCGGCGCCGAAGAACACGATCATCGACGCGTAGTACACCCACACGGTCAGGACCACGAGCGAGCCGGCGGCGCCGTACGCCGACCCGATGCCGGCGCGGCCGAGGTAGAGCCCGATGACCTGCTTGCCGAGCGTGAAGAGCGCGGCGGTCGCGGCCGCCCCGAACCACACGTCGCGCCAGGTGACCGGCGCATCGGGCAGGACTTTGAAGATCAAGGCGAAGAGGAGCGTGACGACCGCCAGCGACACCAGCGCGTAGAGGGTCCGGTGGAGGACTGACGCATCGCCCGCGGCCCGGCGCACCGATTCGCCGGCCGCCGACAGTGCGGCGTTGACGACGAGCGAAACGAGGAGAAGAAAGCCGACGGCCAGGACCATGGCGAGCGACAGCAGGCGTTCCTTGACGAAGCTCCACACGAGGCTCCTCGATGCGTTCACGTCGACCTTCCAGATTCGATTCAGCGAAGTTTGCAGCTGCACGAACACGCTGGTCGCGCCCAGGAGCAGCACGGTCGCGCTGAGGATCACCGCGAGCGTCCCCTTCTCCCGGTCGCTCGCGTTTCGCAGCACTGTCTGGACCACCTCGGCGCCCTCGTCGCCGACGAGGAGACGCATCTCGGCGATGATCCTCCCCTCGACGGCTGTGTGCTCGAAGACCAGACCCGCCACCGCGACCGTCATCAACACCAGGGGCGCGACCGACAGGAGCGTGTAGTAGGACAGCGCCGCCGCGAGCTCCATCGGGCGGTTGGCCCAGTACTCGCGCGCGATCTCCTTCAGCGCTGACATGCCGCGCGCGGGCAGTCCGTCGAGGCGCTCAGACCTGACGGAGCTTCGGATCGAGCCGGTCGCGCACCCAGTCGCCGAGGATGTTCAGCGAGAGGACCGTGACCAGGATGGCGATCCCCGGCAGGATCGAGACCCACCACGCCTGCTCGATCAACCCCCGGCCGTCGGCCACCATCACGCCCCACGACGGCGTGGGCGGCGGGATGCCGACACCCAGGAAGGAGAGCGCCGCCTCGAGCACGATGACGTAGCCGACGTGGAGCGTGGCCAGCACGAGGATCGAGGGCGCCAGGTTCGGCACGATGTGACGGAACATGATCCGGGCGCTCGAGCAGTCGGCGATCCGCGCCAGGGCCACGAACTCCTGCTGCTTGAGGCCGAGCGTCTCGGCGCGGGTGAGTCGGGCGTAGCTCGGCCACAGGAGAAACACGACGACGATGATCACGTTCGTGAACGACGGCTCGAAGACCACGGAGAGCAGCACGGCGATCAGGATGCCCGGGAGCGACAGCGAGATGTCGGCTAGACGCATGAGCAGCGTGTCGACCCAGCCGCCGAAAAAGCCGGCGAGGAGGCCGATGAGGCTACCGGCCGCACCGGTGAGCGTGATCCCGACCACCGACACCGCCAGGGAGATCCGCGCGCCGTAGAGCAACCGGCTCAGCGTGTCGCGGCCATGCCGGTCGGTGCCGAGCAGGTGGCCGGGCTTGGAGCCCTCGAGTCCGATCGGAGGCGCCAGCCGCTCGCCGAGCGAGCCCTCCACCGGCGAGTGCGGAGCCAGCACCGGCGCCAGGAGGGCGCACAGGACGAGCATCGTGACGACCGCCAGCGGAACCACGGGCGGCCAGCGCCGATCGCGGGCGCGCCGCTGGAGGACGGCGGTCTCGGTCGCGGCGGCGCCGTTCACCGCGAGTACCGGATCTTCGGGTTCAGATACGCGTAGAGGACGTCGACGAGCAGATTGACGCCGATGTACATCGCCGAGAGGAACAGGACGACCGTCTGGACGATCGGATAGTCCCGCGAGTCGACGGCCTCGATCACCAGCAGGCCGAGGCCCGGCCAGCCGAACACGGTCTCGACGATGATCGAGCCGTTCAGCAGCGCCACGAACAGGAGGGCCGCGAACGTCACGACCGGCAGCGCGGCGTTCTTGAAGGCGTGCCGCCAGATCACGCGCCGCTCCGGCAGCCCCTTGATGCGCGCGAGCTTGACGTACTCGCTGCCGAGGACGTCGAGCATCGACGAGCGGGTGAGCCGCATCAGCCCGGCGACCGCGAACCAGCCGAGCGTGATCCCCGGCAGGAGCACGTGGAGCGGGGTGCCGCGCCCGGAGGTCGGCAGCAGATGGAGCAGCACGCCGAAGATGAGGACCAGGACGAGCCCGAGCCAGAAGGGCGGCACCGCCTGGCCGAGCGCCGCGAAGGCCCGGGCGGCGTAGTCGAGCGCGCTGCCGCGGTGGACCGCGGAGTACACGCCGACCGGAAGCGCGACGACGATCACGATGAGCACGGCCAGCCCGCCGAGCTCGAGGGTGGCCCCGTAGCGCTCGGCGACGAGGTCGAGGGCGGGGCGGCGGAAGCGGACCGAGCGGCCGAAGTCTCCCTGGAGCGCCTGGGTCACGAACCGCCAGTACTGCACGGTCCACGGGCGATCCAGGCCCAGATGCGCGCGCATCAGCTCGATGTCCGCCTTCGACGCCTCCGCCGGCATCATGATCTGGATCGGGTCCCCGGAGAGCCGCACGAGCGCGAAGACGACGGCCGACACCACGAACATCGACACGATCGACTGGATCACCCGTCCGACGATGTAACGCTGCACGCCGGGTGCTCAGTCCTCGCGCCAGCCGACGTCCCGGCTTCGGACGAGGCTAGCCCGCATTATTCACGAACCGCACCGCGCCGTCGGACGGGTGGCACCAGGGTGTCCCCGGCCCGCCGGGCGGGAGTGGGACCCCCGCGTCCCGTCCGCAGCTCGAAGAGCTGCGTTCGGGCGAGTGGGTGACGGAGCCCGGTGGGCCGGGGACACCCTGGTGCCACCCGTCCGGCTCGCGGCGCCGTCTTCGTGAATAATGCGGACTAGTCATCGATAGAGGACGGCCTTCAGCTTGTCGACGAACGCCGGGTCGAGCGTGAAGAGCTCGGCGATCAACCGTTCGAGCTCTTCTCCCGCCACGGGGTCGAGCGTGAGCTTCGCCTTCTCGGCCTCCGCCAGGAAGGCCTTGTCGTTCAGGGTGTCCTGAAACGCCTTACGCAATACCTGCACCCGCTCTTTCGGCGTCCCGGGAGGCGCCATGAAGGGACGGGAGTAGGCGCTGCCGTCCTGGATACCCACCTGGATCAATCGGCGCGCCTCCTCGGTCTTGGCGAGACCGATCGCGAGAGGGACGCGTGCAAGATCGGGCAACGGCTTCGAGGTCACCTGCAAGATCGGGATCGCCTCTCCCGCGTCCAGAGCCCTGCGCCACGTCGCTCTCATCGACTCCCAGGCCCAGCAGGCTCCGGCCACCTCGCCACTCTCGGCCGCCAGACGGATCTCCGCGGTGCCCTTGTACCCCGTGACGACCTGGATCGGAAGACCGAGGGCGGCCTTCAGGATGCGGGGCGAGTTGTCGGTCGGCGCGCCGGGCGCCACGGCGCCGATCTTGACCGGGGTCTTGGCGGCCATCAGCTGGTCGATCGACGTGATGCCGCTCGCCTTCGTGAGCGAGCAGACGACGTCCTCCTTGACGGTCGCCCCGAGGTACTCGAACTTGCGCGCGTCGAACTCGATCCCCGGCTGCCCGAGGATCTGGCCGAGCAGCAGCGTCCCGGGGACGTGCGCGAGCGACAGACCGTCCGGCTTGGCCACCCGGTAGAGGTGATTGGCGGAGATGAGTCCCCCGGCGCCCGTCATGTTCTCGACGATGATGGCGGGGTTTCCGGGAATGTGCTTGCCGAGGTGCCGCGCGACCAGCCGGGCGTACGTGTCGAAGCCACCCCCGGGTGCCAGACCGACGATGATGCGCACCGTCTTGCCCGCGAAGAACGACTGGGCCTCGAGCGGAGGACTGACGGCCAGGCCGAGCGCGACGATCCCCAAAATCACGAGCGCCAGGCCCGGTCTCCTCATGTGCGCCTCCAGAGCTCTTTCGTCGCGATCCGCGCGCCTTCGACCAGCGCGTCGAACTTGGCCCAGACGACGCTCGGATGGATCTCGACCGATCCCGCGAACGTGGCGAAGCCGCAATCGGCGCCGGCGATGACGTTCTCACGACCGACGGCCTTCGCGAACCTCACGATACGCTCGGCCACCAGCTCGGGGTGTTCGACGAGCACCGTCGATTGCGTGATGGTGCCGGGAATCAACACGGCTCCCTCGGGCAGCTTGACCGTTTCCCAGACGCGCCACTCGTGCTCGTGCCGCGGGTTCGCCGCCTCGAACGAGTAAGCGCCGGCCCGGATCGTCAGGATGACGTCCACGAAGTGCTTCAGCTCGAGGTCGTGGACGCGGGGACCGATGTTGATGCCGTAGCAGGTGTGCCAGCGAATCCGGTCCCGCGGGAGTCCCCGCAGGGCATGGTTCAGGGCTTCCACGCGCACCGCCGCCCACCGGCGGACCTCGTCCACGCTCAGCTCCGGATGCGACACGTAATGGGTCGCCAGGTGAGGGTCGTCGATCTGCACGAGGAATCCGGCATCGACGATCGCCTTGTACTCCTCGCGCATGGCGTCGGCGATCGCGAAGAGGTACTCCTCCGCGGTCTTGTAGTAGGCGTTCTTCTGCCAGTCCTCGACGCTCGTGGGAGAGATGGCCGGGATGAAGGCCTCCTCGGCGCTGGCGCCCGCGAGCGCGGCCTTGAGGTTCTCGATGTCGGCCTGCACGTGCTTCCCGCCCTTGTAGGCGACGGGCCCGGTGCAGACCATGTGCAAGGACCTCACGGCCGGGCTCGGCATCGCCCGCGCGAACCACGCGTAGAACTCCGGGAAGGCCCTCACCTCTCGCGATCCGCTCCACGGGCTACCGGCCGCCTCCGTGTTCGGCTCGAACCCGGACAGCCGCTCGTTGACGTAGGGAATGAAGCCCGGCTTGCCCATCTCGCCGTCGTCGACGACGTCGACGCCGAGCTCGGCCTGCTTGCGGACGATGTCCGTCACCGCGGTCCGCACCCGCGCCGCGTAGCCGTCCTGATCGTAAGGCCGCCCGGTCGACTTGGCCTGGATCATCTCGAGCAGGTCGCTCGGGCGGGGCAGACTGCCCGCATGGGTCGTGAGAATCCGGTCGCTGCTGCGCTTCATGCCGACGCTAGCCAGCCGGGCTCACGTACTCGTAGTTGGTTTCCATCGGGACGTAGGCGAGCGACTGCCAGCTACCCACCTTCCGGCTCAGGGCCCACGTGATGGACTTCACCCCGAGCATGACGCCGTGGTGGGCGTCGTAGAGCTTTTGCCCCAGCGTCTGGGTCATACGAGCGCGCTTCTCGGTATCGAACTCTTTCATCGCCGCCTCGATGTCCTCGTCGTACGGCCCGTCGCAGAGCAGGTTGAAGGCCCCCTTGGAATGGAGCACGCGGCTCCAGGCGAGGATCGGCTCGTCGAACGGGGGCGAGCCGTACACCCAGTGCGTCTTGTTGGTCTTCCGGTTCCGGCTCTTGGGGCCGAAGGTACTGGTCATCTCCGGGAAGCGCTTGGGCTTGATGCCGATCTTTTCCCAGTCGAGGGCGACCGCCTCCATGACGTCCGGGCCATCGAGGGCGTAGACCATGACCATGGGATTCACGCGCACCTCGAATCCGCCGGCGTGGCCCGCCTCCGCGAGGAGCCTCTTCGCGCGCTCGGGATCGTAGGCCGGGATCTTCCAGTCCGCGCTGTAGCCGTTGTGGAACGGATAGTAGTAGTACGAGAACGGCGTCTCGGAGCCCTTGCCCTTCCAGAGCGCGTTGATGATCGCCTTCTTGTTGACCGCGAGATTCATCGCCACCCTGACTTTTCGCGCGTTCTCACGACTCTTCGGGTCGTTCCAATCGCCGGCCCACGGGCACGTGGGGCAGAAGTCGTCGCGATCCGCGGTCGTCTGGCCGCTGAGGATGACCCAGTAGCAGGCGGCGTTCGGAACGTCGTGCAGACGGAGGCCCGACTTCGTCGCCTGATCCAGGTAGTCACCGAAGACCACTCCGATGTCGATCTCACCGGCCCGGAGCCCGGACAAGCGCGTGGCCGGGTCGGGGACCCGGCGAATCACCAGCTCCTTGAAGGCGGGGGTCTTGCGCCAGTGGCCCGCGACCGCCTCGAAGCGGTGGTAGTCACCTTGCCGACCCTCGACGTGCCGATAGGGACCCGTGCCGATCGGATGGAGTGCCGCCTTCTCCTCGCCGACCGTCTCGAGATACTTCTTCGGCACCACGTTCTGGTAGCCGACGAACTGCGTGAAGTTCGAGGCGACCTCCCAAACGCGGTTCTTGAAGTGCAGCACCAGCGTCAGCTTGTCGGGCGTCTCGATGCGATCGAGGTTGGTCCGAAAAAACGGCGCGGAGCCGCCCCCCGAGTCCGGCTTGAGGTTCTGCTCGACGGTGAACTTGACGTCCTCGGCGGTGAGCTCGCCCCAGCCCTCGTGGAACTTGACGCCGGAGCGGAGCTTGAACGTCCACGTCCGCAGCTCGTTCGAAGGCTTCCATTCCGTGGCCAGCCCCGGGCGGTATTCGAACGTCTTGGGATCGCGCATGATGAGCGGGTCGTACACGCAGTCCCAGAGGGGCTTCTCGGCCTGGACTGTTCGCCAGGCGAACGGCGTCTCGGTGCCCCACTGCCCGACGGCGACGACGAGGCGGTCGCTGGCTGCCCCGGTGGCGCGTGAGGGGCGAATGAGCGGCGCGCCGATGACGGCGGTGGCGGCGGTTCCGGCTCCCCTCAGGAACGCTCGGCGATTGATCGATCCAGCCATCGTGGTGTCCTCCGAAAGCGCGTGTGGCGGGATGGTAGCGCGTGGCTCGCAAGAGTCAATGGCCCTGTGCGCTCGGACACTCGGCGCGCGTGTCAACGCCAGCGGCGGGCGGCCCGTCGAAGTATCCTGTTGCCGCCGATGGACACCGAGCCATTCGACAC
>Ga0137394_10000882_pt1 | contig 21080 bp, 31 predicted proteins | sample czobulk116metaG_FD_108278 | JGI IMG/M metagenome (GOLD analysis project Ga0137394, IMG submission 108278) | Vadose zone soil microbial communities from Angelo Coast Range Reserve, California, USA - czobulk1.16 metaG | ecosystem: Environmental > Terrestrial > Soil > Vadose zone | place: USA...
AAGAGTTCCCCGAGGGACAAGGGCACGCCTGTGCCCACCTACACGGCCAATTATCCTTCTAGGTGATTGATTAGAAGCGAGTTCAACGCGAGGTTCTTAGGAAGCGAAACAGCAGAAGTACCCGTACTGGAACAATTCTTCAAAAACGGTTCAATTTGAAACGATTCGTTGATTCGGCATCCGGGCACATGAGAATCTGGAGGCGCGGGTGGGATTCGAACCCACGAATGGAGGTTTTGCAGACCTCTGTCAATACATTTTATGTAGCCACAGTATTGGCTATTTCACGTTTCTATGCCCTTCCTATGCCCACTCCGGGGTATACTTGGGCATAGGAGAAAGCCATGCAAAAGGGTTCGATTCGAATCAGTGGCAAGTGGTGGTACTTGAAAGTTCGCGAGAACGTTGTGAAGAACGGACAGACCGTACGCGAAATCATGTACCACAAGCTGGCACCCATTGACCAATATCGGCCTTCCTCAAATGGCGAACCCCCTGCCGCCGTTCGCGCGATGGCGGATGAAAAGCTGGCACCTATCAACTCTGGCAAACGCGAAGGACTGTCCGCCGACTCTTGGAAATCATACCTCGAATCTTACCTCGCTTCCGGTCTCGGTGCTGATGGCCGTCCTGTTCGAAAGGTTACACTCAAATCGTACCGTCGCGACTATCGGGTGATTGCTGACCTGATTCCTGAGATGCAACTGCGCAGCATTCGTACCCCCGACATCAACAAACTTTTCAAGGCGCTCATTGCGAAAGACGGTGACGACATCCGGGCAACGTCCGCGTATCGGAACATTCGCAACTTCCTCAGCGGTGCCTTCCGCACGGCGGTGGGTGACGGGTTGGTGGACTTCAATCCTGTCCGCGATGCGATGGTTGTTAGTGGGAACGATGCTGACACGCACGCCTATACACTGCCAGAAGTCAAGCAACTCATGAAGGTCATCGCGCTCGATGACCCAAAGAGCGGTGATACGTGGAAGCACACGATGCGGGCGGCGTTTATGATTGCGATGTTTACAGGCTTGCGTTTGGAAGAAATCAAGGGATTAAAGTGGGAGGATTACGACCGAAAGAATGGCGTGCTGAACATTCGGCGCACCGTAGTTAATCACAACATTGTTGAGGACACAAAAACCAAGGCATCGAAAGCACCTGTGCCCGTGGTGAAGACCGTTGCTAAGGAATTGGCGGCGCATTTGGAACGTAACTCTGGCGAAGGTTTTATTTTCCACAAGGTCTCGTCAAGCCAGTCGCCCGTCATTTTCGAACACTTAATTATAACCGAAGTTCATCCAGCCTGTGACCGCGCTGGCATCAAGTTCCACGGCTTCCACGCGCTGCGCCGTGGATTGAATACGGTGATGAAGGAGGTGGGCATTGACCATAGCCTCCGGGCCGATATTATGCGCCATACACCTCGCGATGTGACCGATAAGCACTACGGTCGGGCCTCGGTAAAACAAATGCGCGCCGTGCTTGAAAAGGTCGAAGCGGTGTACAACAAAGCAAAGTAGGGCGGAAACCCGCGCCCGTGGCGGAATTCTCGTGCGTCGCTACCCAAAAGAAATGACCCCGGAGTGGTTAGCCCCGGAGGCCGCTTCGACCTACTGCCCGATGCGAAAACTACGGGTAACGGCAGGCAACAACTTTCCTTTGGTGAAGGAGTCGTCGCAAGACCCGTCCGGGTTGGTAGGAAGCTCCCACCCCGCCATCTTCGTTTGACGCACGCGCCACGGTTTCGACGAGATATCAACGGCATAACGATACGATACATAATCGCTCTTATCTTCGTCGGTGATTAGAATGTCGGTACCACCAAACTGTTTGATAACCGCTCGTGCGATGCTCAACGGTTTGGAGTATCCTGCGCTCGCTGCTGCACGCAACGCTGGTAAAATATTGTGGGGGAATCCATCGAATTCAGAATAAACACGGACTACGGTTTTGTTGCCTTGACGTATATCGATTTGTGCTCTTGTGCCCATATTGTGTCCTTCTTTCCCGGCTATGCCGGATTGTTGCGGCTCTTCCACGAGGCCGCTTCGGTGATATCAGTTGCTATACCACTGCAAACTTTTAAGCAGCCTTCTTCGCCAGCTTGCTACGACGGCGATGCGCTACATGAATCGGGCGCGGCGATTTTCGAACCCACTCCACCACCTGCGCCCAGTCGAATAAAAGATGTCTGCCGGGATTGAAAACGGGCATCGGATTCGGGCTGCGGCGACGAATCTTCTCACGCACCCATCCGACATTATTGTGTAAACGACGCGCCACTTCTTCAATCGAAATAAACTGGTCGGCGGGCGCAACAATCGAGATGGGTTGCGACGGCGCGACGATGCGCTTAAGCGTTTCAGGTTTATGAGGCATGAGCCATCCGGGGTTATCTAGGCGCAGTTGCGCCTTGATGGATGGTCCTACTCTATGGTGGGAGTATGGGTTGCTACCGCTTCTAGGAGTGGTTACCTATCGGGAGGTCGTTGTTTGACCTAACTTCTGCGTAGCCCCGTTACCGTCATCGCTCACCTGCATCCAAGTGAACAACTTCCGCTTGACCCATCTGTCTGGGGTCGCCAGCACCCTGCGGCACGGCACTTTATGGGTGCCCCTCGGCTTCAAGGGGCGTCAGTACTGCGCGAGCCAGTCTCGACTCACAGCATAAGACTACACCAGAAGTACTAAAAAGTCAAGCCCTTTTTACGGCCTTCGAGTCTTCCTCTTCACAACGCGGACAACCAACAAAATTGTGGTGCTTGCCAGCATCGTGCAGCATGGCTAGCATCCCGCGCCTGCGAGTCTCGGGCGTCGAGATGGATTCCAGCCACTCGCGATTCTGAGTTGGATGCTCATGAGTTTTTCTTTGCTTCGCGCCCTTCCCACTCTCGGCGTACACGATTCTCGGCTTCAAGTTTCGCTGCCCCGGTTTTGACCCAATCAACTTTCGCAGACCCGGACGACGTTTCTCTATAAACCACGATGTTCTTAGTGGCCTCGAAAATCGCGATGCCGAGTGGTGTGTTATCGGAAAGGATTTTAGGAACTCGCATACAAACTCCTTGAATAAACGGGGTGACATGTGGATGCCGCCCCGGTTTGAGTGTGGACTTGCTACGACGCTAGGTCTTCATCTTCGGCTGCAAATCTTGCGAAGGCTTCTTGAACATCTTGACCAGATTCAAGCAAAGCAACCAAATGTGTTCGGCGTTGCTTCGTCTTCTCCGCGTCCGGTCGGCTGTTTGTGCAAGCCTGATAGCTGTAGACAAGTTCTCGTACAGCCGGACTTGCCTCAACTGGAACTACCGGAGCTTGCTCAACTTGCTCAACTGGTGCGGCTTGCTCGACTACCGAGGCTTGACCCTTGAGGACCGCCACGGCCTGACTAATCTTAATGTCGTCTTCGGCTCCCGGCGCATCAAGTATCTCTAGCGCTGCCTTGATTGCAGCTTGCTCGACAACTACCGGATTTGCTTCTGATTCAGACATAAAATCTCCTTACCGGATGCAAAAGTTTTGTGATGATGGGGAGCGGCAGCCCTGAACTGCCGCACCTTCGCTTACTTCTTCTTCTTAGCCTTACTGCCCAGTGATGCGGTTACGCCACGTTCTCTTAACTGCTCATCGTGGCCGGGGGCCTTGGACGGTTCTCCGTTTGCCTTAAAGCGGGCTTCACGGGCAGAATGCAAGCATTCTTTCCCGCGTTTCTCTCTTTCTTCTACTGTTGACATGGTGATTCACCTTGCCGTGTACACGGCAACTACTACGACTGGATGCGCAATCCGGTCGTTCTCCCGCGATGCGGGAAACTTTGCCTTACAGGTACCAGTTAAGAGATGGCGTACGAGAGGACTTTCTCGTATCTTGCAAGCCTGTATTCCCTCTGCTTCACCCGTAGGCTGCTTTCAGGAATTTTCTTAGATTGTGCCTCTGCGTTTCATGTCTCTCACAAGTTCAATGACCTCTGTTCTTGAAAGGCCCTCGCCCGGAAGTCCCTGCAATCCTTCTGGACCGATTTCACCGCGCTCTCCGCGTGGACCCGGGACATTTGAGACACCCGGTTCACCTTGTAGACCGCGCTCGCCGCGTGGACCGGGCACCGTTGAATCCGCGCCGTTCTTTCCAGGCAACCCGTCAACCGCATCCCGACCTGGTAATCCGGTATCACCTCTAGGCCCGGCAATTTGGCTGTCTCGTCCTGCTGGACCTGGAAGCAAGATTGCCTTGCCGTCCTCGTCCAGGACGCCGCCAGTCTTCAATTCATGAAGAACAATCTGCCGTATGACGGCGGCACTGCTGCCGTATTCCGCTGCAATTTCTCTCCTGGTTTCGTCCACCAGTTGACGGACTGACGCTCTATTGAACTCTTCGCGAATTGCTTGCTTTGCAGCTTCCACAACTTCACGAACGTCGGCATCTTTTCCAGGATGCCCCTGGGGTCCGACCTCCCCTTGAATTCCGCGCCCACCTTCGGGTCCTTTACGGGAGATATGAATTTTTCGGAAGTCGTGATGTTCGCCCAGGAGCGATTGTACTTTCTTTCCCAATTCATCTATCTGCGTTTGCAAATCTACTTCTACCGCTGTAATTACCTGCGATTCTGTTTCTGACATGTCATACCTATAACTTCACCAGTCGCGTATCCCGCGAAGGCTGGTTTCCGTCGCGCTAATTAGTCGCGACAAACTCTTATGCCGTCTTCGGCAAAATCTGAATATCTATAGCGATGGTTCGGCCCTTAAATTCGCCTAGACCATGCTCAATCTTGTCGCCCGGATTCGGTTCCGATTTGTCTGGGAATTGGGAACCGGGACTTCCGGCGAGAACTTGTGCTGCTAAAAATTTTAGGGACTGGAAGCCACAAACGAATCTCTCGATTCGAGCCTTTCGGCACTACCAGCCCCCAACCCACGTCACTCGCGAAAGAACGTGGGAACTTTTAATTTGTTAGGTTTAACGGAATCAAAAATCTCTCGTGGGAGCAGTCTCGAAAAACACGCCAGCCCTCAGAAAATTGCAGGGACCTGCTCTGTCAAGACAGGAAATTGCGGAACAATCATTAGAAAATGGTTCCGTGGCGATTGATTTGAGCATTCTTGCCAAGAATCATCTGCCCGGTGGCTTTACGTCGGCGTTGGTTCAAATCGAGGAGGGCCTTGGTGCTAGCCTTTTTCATCAGATATTCGTCGGCGTCAATCGGCAGTTGCCACGGTTGGAGAACCTCCGGTTTCTCCGGTTTCTCCGGTTCCGGTACAGGTTCCGTGCGCCATTCGAGTTGATTATTCAACGCGACGATGGCGGCATCAACAAGTTTCGGTGTCCAGCCGCCTGCATTTTCAATCCACTCACGGATGAGTTTCCCATTGGCATCGGATTCGACTAATCCAGCATCGCGGACGTAGTCGTTGACGCGTTGAATGGCGAGAGCTTTGTTAACTCGGCGCTGGATGTCCTGCTTCTGCTCGGCTTCCAACTCAGACATATTTTTCGCAGGCATAGGCATATCCTTCTGGGCTTTGGCAAAGGTGATTAAGCGTTGCATGATGTTGAATTGAAAATCAGTTGGCTCCACCTCGCAGATGCCTGAATCCCGTTCGGCTTTGTCCGCAACTAAGCCGTGTAGCGCCGGGTCATGCTGGCGTAATTTATCTAGATGAATATACATGTTTTACTTCTCCTTAAGCCGCTATGACGGCGCGTACTTCTAGTTCTGATTCCGTATTACATCCTCTCGGAAGCCTTTTCCTGTTCTTGGTAACGCTTGTTCACCGTGGCGACGAGGCTGTCGCGGTACGACTTCATCCGCGAAAGGTTATTTTGTTTCTTCGCGTCCTCAAGTGTTGCCTTCCACTTCTTTTGAGCATCTGCCTGCTCCGGGTAATCAAGCGCTCCGGTCCTCTTATGAGGATGATATGCGGAAATAAGTTCTTCGCACTGCGTCACCAGTTTTGCAAATTCAGCTTCATTTTTGGCTTTCTCATCCGCGATTTTGACCTTGGCGGCGCGGTCTTCCTCGATTTTGAGTTGGTTCTCGACTGCCGCAGGCTTGTTCGCACTCTCCTGCAAAATAAGTGCTGCTGGTTTGACGACCCAGCGTAGGGAGGCCATCAGTGCCACAATTGCTTTATAGAAATTGTCGGCAGTCGGCTCCAAGTTGTTGCGCTTGATGAACGCGGTGAGCAGATGCCCATTGTCCGGCACATCAGCTAGAATTGCAGGTTTTGCGCGCTCCCTTGCGGCGTTGAGGTTAGCTACGACCACTTCTAGTGGGTATGACATATTTTCTCCTTGCGGCCTGTGGCCGGATTACTTGATGCCCCTTCTTGAATCGACTTGCTGAGACCCGTACAAACGGACTAATTTCTTGAATTGCCACATGTCGGTTTGCACCAACCCGTTCAAATAGTTAGCGTCCACGGTTACCGTTCGACCATCAAGCCACATAGACTTAGGTAGATTCGGGTAGCCCGCGAATTGACTGGTGTCGCGGTGCGCGTCCGCCACGAGAGATTTGAGAACACTCACCGGGACTGCGGCCATCTTTTGGCGGCTCTTCAACTCAGCCAACTTCTGACGACAGACTTCGAGCGGGAGATGCTTCAAACGATTCTCTTCTTGCTTTAACGAGTATTGGTCTTGGCGGCTGTGAGACGCGAGCAGTTGCAGATATTCCGCCACAACCTTTTCCTTCGCGAGTGCGAGCGACTCGCGGGCGAAATTTGCAAGCTCGCCGGGGTTTTCCAAAAGAATCTCGTTGAATAGTTCTCTAGTCGGAACCAAATCCGGGTTGTTGCCGGACCAGCGCTCAATCACGCCGATGATGGCGCGGTTATTGGCCTCGCAGCGGACGAAATCTTGGTGTTCGGCGTAGACTTCTGCGATGCAGGTCTTCTTTGCGTTCTCCGTGCGGGCGGCTTCGATAGCTGCGGTCTGTTGTTCCTGTGTTCTGAAACTCATGATTGCTCCTGGGTGATTAACACCGTTTTGATTACGTGGATGCTGCCATCTTTGAATCTGAAAACCGCTGGACCGCCACCGCGTCCGCTCTTGAGTTTAACGGCCCCTTCCGGCAGCGAGTCCGGCCACTCCTGGTCACATAACGTACAGAAAAATATTTTGTCGCTCATTAAAGCCTCCAGGGACCTTTGGAACCGAACACCCGCATTCGGGGGTCGGCCTTTCTAGGCTCTGGCGCTGGTTCCAGTGTGGGTGGTGGGGTGTAAATCTCGTTACCGAAGATGCGAGAATATTGCTCTCGCTTGCGAATCTCTTTCGTCTCAGCCTCTTCAATAACTCGTCTTTGTTCCGCTTCTTTTGCGTCATCTTTTATTACATCCGCTTGATGGAGGCTGCGAGCTTCCGCCCACATAAGCGATAACGCAGAGACTCCGTCGTCTTTGGAACCAACTGAATTCCCGCTCCGTTTTCTGCCGTCGAATCTCTCCAGTTGAAGGAGTAGTTGTTCCAATTGCGGGAAGGCATTCGCGAACCACAGACGACCGTCAGAAAGGGGCAGTTCCAAGGATTTCGCGCGGCGTGCGAAAGATTTCTCCGTGTTATCGATGGCAATCCATCGGAAGTAGGGCGCTGGAGTGCTCTTCATAGCACATCCGCGAACCACGTTCTGCCAGAAATCTTCCCAATTTTTATCGCGTTCAGCTACGAAAACGGTTGGACGGTGTTGAACTATCAAGTCCACAGTTTTCTTTACGAGGCCGGATTCTTTGAGTCTTTCCATCTTGCAGTCAACAACTACCAGCGCATTCTTACCTTCCACTGGTTTAATCTGGCCGACAATCAACGCGGACAGGTCGCTGTATTTGGAAACACTGTAAGCGCGGTCCAAGGACATCCAAGTTTGGGCTTCGAATGAATTTCCAAAGAAGCTGGATGGTCTCACTCGATGCCAAAGTTCATCGTGCTCGAACTGAACTTTAAGACCTTCGTCTTCCTCAAGCCAAAGACACATGTACTGCGCCTTGAAGAAGTTGATGCCTTCCGGGGAGCGCATTTCATCGCGCACAAAACGCCAGTTCAACTTCGGCAAGAAACTCAGGACCACGTCCTCTCCGGTCAATTCGAGAAGGTTCTTTCTTCTAGCCTCCGGTTTGATTTCCATAACCGGGTCGATACGAACCGCTAGTGGGCGCTCTGGGTCCTCTTGATTTCTTTGAATCATTACATCGCCTAAATCACCGGGTATCCAAGGCGTTTGTACGTTCAAAATAAATCCCGCTGGTTCGCGAAGTTTGGAAATTGACCCATGCTTCGCTAATGCAGCGGCTCGTTGCTCCTCATTCGACGTTCCGTTATCACGTGAAATCGGGTCATCGAATATGCAATACCAAAATCGACTCCCTGTGTTAGCCGATTCCATCGATGATGATTCACAGGCGCTTTGCGGAAGCCCGAGATGAGCCAGCGGATTCTCGTACACCTGCGACTGCCCAGCATCATCTGCCGGAACGGTAAACTCTCCAAAATATTCCTGAAAGAGCGACGGGTTATTGGGTTGCATCTCCAGATAGCCCTTGAATTCCTTCATCGCTTTCTTGCTGAGCTTGTTGGTCTCGCTTACGACCAGCACCGACGCATCTGGGCAAATAAGTGTGAGGCAGAGCGCATGAATACGCGCCCATGTTGATTTCATCGAATTACGCGCAGCGACCAGCAAAAATCGCTTCTTGTCGCCTTCAATATCAGAACGTTGAGAGTTGAGCCACGCGAGAGCCTCGCGCTGGGTGTATCCGGGACGCAAGCCTTGTGGATTCCAACGAGGGGCGAAGGCCGTCCATTCTTCGTGCTTGCCACCGAAGTCCTCTTTGCCTAACAGTTTCGATAACTCGTATGCCGACGATTTGAGACGGTGGCGGTCTGCCAACCACTGGTCGAAAGAAACGTCGGGCTGTCGCCAAAATCCGTAATCCCACAAAGCGTACAGGTCGCGGCGGTGAAGAATTTCTGCTTCCACCTCACCGTCTTCGACTTCCGGGAATTCTGTGCCGTTCAATGTGGCGCGCAAGCCTTGAGTGAAGAGATGGCGATTGTACGGGATGTTGTCGCCGTCCGTCTTCAAGTTGCGGCAGGCTGCGGGTGCTAGAGTGTTCACGCAAAAGTCAATCACATGTCGATTGCGGAGACCGCGCTCCAGAAGAATTTCGATAGCCTCCTTCTGCTTGATTTTATTGTCGGAACCTGCTTGGTCGCGCTGCTTGGAACGGCTGGTCTTCTTTAGTTTACGGTTGTAGTCTTTGATTGCTTGCGACTCTGCTAAGGTCCGCTCTCCCGCCTTCTTCTTACGCGCGGAGGCAACCAGTACCGCAGCAATTTCTTTTGCAACGGCTGGCGATACCTCTTCTGTCCCGCCTTGCGGCAGGTTTCCTGTCTCAGACATGTTTGGGTTCCTATGCTGCCTGGAGTATTTCTAGTTCTGCGATTACTGGATTAAATTCGTCTCTCGGTACCTGAGAACGAACTGGATTGTGTCTTCTAATTCAGCGATTTGCTTTCTCAGTTCCGTCATCTCAGTAACGAAGTACTCGTACAACTGCACCGGGTCCTTCGTTTTCAACGAACTGTACAACGGGCACACTCTCTTCCTCGATTTCGGAACTCGACCACAACGACATTCGGTGCAACGGTTTTCATGATTTGGAACACAGTATTTTTGAACTTTCATATATCTCCTCTGAAAATTGGGCTACCCCGTACTGTGTATAAAGAGGTGGCCTGTTTCTAGAAAATGGTTGGTGCGGCCCCGGCACTGCCCCGGGTCGGGAAAATGTTGACAGTCAAGAAAAATGAAGTGGTCGTTCACGCGACGCATCCGGATACTTCGAGGAAGATGACGTATGGGGCGACTGCCCCCTGCCTCGAAGAACTTTCTAGGAGTCCCTTTGGCGTTGGAATTGCGAGCGGCAAGCGAACTGTCAAACGTTGGTTCCCGAAATTGCGGGAGACCTGATGTTTTCTGGCTCTAGCATTACTAGTGCATCAACATACAATCGTTGCCAATCCGAATCGTTGCCCGAATGTGGCGCGATGCTTGCGCGCTTGCGGACCTTGACGCGGATGCTGGCACGCGTAAGTCCGTGGTTACTTGCCCTCTGACTTCACAGGCTCAACTGCGAGCGCCACAACTGACGACTTGCTCTGGTCGTAACGTTGAATGAATTGCTGGCAAGCTCGCCGGATGCACCAGGACACCGACAGGTCAAGCTCGGTCGCGATGCGTTCTAGCGCCTTGACGATATCCTCGTCCATTCGAAGCCCAAGTGCGCGGTCGTGTGTTTTCTTCTTTGCCATGCTGCGAGATTATTACAATGTCTATTGTGTGTCAAGGGAATTCAACCGAACGTGTCACAACACGTCGCAAACGCTAATTCGTAAGTTGTTGAAACAAAGTTACATCCAACTCCATGAAACTCACAACGGTGGAGTTGCAAGATAACGCTTGACAAGAAATAGCATCTGTTAGACATTTAGATACAGAAAACGAGGCACCATGAAATACTGGCAACCTGCTGAATTACTTAGGATTCTGGGCGAGGCGAAGAAAAAGTCCGCGAGAAACTTTTGCCTAATCCTCCTGGCCTACAAACACGGGTTGAGAGCAACCGAACTGTGCCGCCTTAAGCTGGCGGACGTTGCTGATGGCCGTCTCGACTGCAAACGACTCAAGGGTTCTCTCCACACGAATCGTCCGCTTGAGTCTGACCCGAATCCTTTGCTTGACGAGAAGCGTGCTCTAGCATCCTGGCTGCGCGAACGCCAGGACCTTGGCAGCGTGTTCTTGTTTACGTCCAGACTCGGCGGCGGGATGACCCGCGATGCGGTCGGTGACATCTTCGAAGACGCTGCGATGCGTGCTGGCATCGAACGCGGTCGCCGTCATCCACATTTGGCGAAACATACCCTCGGCTCCCTGGCTCATCGTTCCGGTGTCGGCCTGCTCGACCTGCAACAACTGCTTGGGCATCGCGACATCAAGGCCACCTCGATGTACACCCATGTGACCCAGGACGAAGCACACGACAAAGCCAAGTCCGCTATGTCGGCCATCTTCGCCTGACCCACTCGACAATCTAATCCAGACCACGCCGCTCGGCTCCCGCTAGGCGGCGTCTCCATTTAACTCTCCCCACACATACCTTTTGCTGCAATCCCCAGCCGATTCTAGGTGGGTATCGCTGTTCTGGTACCTGAGACTACCATTTCCGGTGATAAAGTCGCGTAAGTTGTTGACTTTACAAACTTTATAACATCTTAGTATCTAAGAAGACGTTTGTTGACACATTTGTTACATTTCCGGGCGCTCGGAACAGATTTTTCGCTTGAAAACACGCCTAGCCGCCGAGCCTGCCCCTTGCTATTTATGAGGGGCGTTTAGAGAATCGTCGCCAAAAATATGCCTATACACGGCAATGTACTTTCCTTACCTTTGCCGCTTACACCAAAATATAGCACCTCTATAAGAACAAAGGACTTATTTCGGAGAATCGTCACCAGGGGGTAGTGGAGGTGACAATTCTTGGTGACGATTGGCGACGATTTGGTGACGATTTTCAAGTTTACGCGTCTGACAACGGGGAGACGACTATCGGGTTTCCCGCGCTTAGTCTAAAGACCGACGCGTGCCGAAATTCTGCTAGCGGCTATACTTGTCGCTCTTCCCGTCCCTGCAAACCCACTTGAGCATCTCGGTGTCAATGCAGTTCTTCCAAGCAAGTTTGAACGTGCCGAGACCTCCCGGCAGGCGTTCCGGATGGATAACGCGGCGGCAATCCATCATGCTGCCAGGGTTCGTTTTAGATGTATGTCTCGACCACTGTATAATGGCGTTCTCCATCGCCTGCACATGGGTCCAAGCGTCACCTGGGTTTAATCTCTCCCTGACGGCAATCACGTAGTCGCCAAACTCGATTGCGACTTTAACCAGTTCTGAACCGACCACCAAGGTCGTGCCATTATGGTCTTCTGGCGCGTTCGTTACGGCGAGCACCATCAGCAACTGCTTAACAAATTCCAACACGCGGGTCGCTGCATCTTTAGTGTTATCGAACGAATACCACCACTGTTGAAGCAATGCGGCTGCATCCTCGCTCAGTTGAATGTTTTGTCCCGGCATTTGGAGGATGTTGGCAACACGTTCATAGGCCGCTTGAACCACTGGAATATCCGATTGCAACGGTTGTGGTGGAACAGGTGGATTGTTCGTTGTAATAGGAATGAAGCGACTGCGAAGACCGTCCGCACCGCCTCCGGTTCCGGTCCATAGCATCGGATACTTACGAATAGTGGTGCCCGCTAAGACGGCAAGGTGCGCGTTCTCAACCTTCATCTTTCCGCTGGTTTTCGTTCCACTTCCGGTGCGGTTACTTGAGTGCAGCTTTAGCATCTCAATAAACAAAGTGGATACACGTCCTTGGGATGTTCGTGCTTTTTCAAACACGTCTGATAACTCATCGGGGTCAAGGAGAACCTTCGCAGCCAAGTCTGCGCACCCGCCCATCTCGAAAGCCTTTTTAGAGTCCTTGGCGACTTGAACAAAGTTCTCGACCAAAAATTGGCCGCTATCGGCTGAGGCAATTAAATCCGGTGTACTGCACATGCGCGGCTTTGCATCAGCGAGCATCTTTGTTCTAGTGTTGATGATATCCATCGCGTTGCGGGCTTCATTAATGCTGGCCGTCTTCCCGACGTTCGGCAAACTAACCATTACAGTATAAAACCGTGATTGAAGATGCGGTTCCATCCCGAATGTGTCGATGCCGGAACGTAGAAGACCGAAGTGGGTGAAGAGAGCGGCCTGCTTAAACTCGAATGGCAGACTCGGGAACATCGCACCAGCAAGGTTAGACAGCACTCCCGGCAACTTTGGACACTCTGGAAAACTCTCTGTAACTTCTTTGTCATCGATTCGTAGTTCTGCGGCTTCCTTAGCGGCCTCTTTATCAAGTTGACGGCGAATCAGTTTCGCGTAACGCTCATACTCTTCCGGAGTTACTGGTTTCTTCTTCTGATGCTTGACGCAATACAAGTCAACAAAGTCACGGTCAGCCTCCATTTTTGCTTGTAGTTCTTTATCGCGGGATTCGGCGGCTTCTTGACCCATCTTGTCCGCGTATTGCTTCTCTTCCCAACGGGCATCTTCGAACGCTCGACCGATGAAGTCCTTAGCTTCACTTTCTGGAATATCGTACAGTTCCAGCAACTCCTTAACAGCATTGGCAAACACATCGGTTTGGGATACAACCTTGTTAGCAGCAGTTTGAATCTCTTCGTCAGTTATTTCGTCAGTTATCGTGGCTTCCAGTGCTACAGGCGCAGCCTCTTCCTGCTGCGGCGGCTCTTCAACTGCAACGGCAGTTTGCGCTGGCGCACTTGCGGCAATCAACTTTGTCAAGTGCTCTACTGTTTCCGGCAGGCACTTATCTCTAAATTTTTGGAGAAATTCCTCCGGCGTAAATTTGTTGTCTGCTATCGACGTTTTTGCACGCTCTATTGTGTAAAAATTAGGTGCTGCGTACGGACTGCCAGGGGTGCTCATTGCGCACCTTCCAAAATTTCCGCGAGTATTGCGAGAAGACCCTTTCGGGTAATCACGGGATGGAACAACACATCTGCCCCGGTTCGCGGGATGCCTGAGATGATGTTATTCGCGTGCAGGAAGGTTCGAATAATCTCGTTATCCTTCTCTTGGAAAATGAATCCATATTGTTTGGTCTCGAACCAAACGTTGATTGTGCCTCTTGTCTTCATCTAATTGTCCTGCGTCTCACCTATGGCAAGACGCTCACTTCACCGTCCTTTCTTTTCGGCCTTGAGACTGTGCTCCATCGCCGTGCTGCTAAAATGCTTCCTTCTCAATTTCGGCACGACGAGCTAATTCCGCCCGCTCTGCCAAGATTCTCTCCCGACCAGCATCGGTCCACATCTGCCAGCATCCTTCTCGGATATCTTCGTGTTTCCCACCGTGGCCCGCCTTTTTCTGGCATACGTAACTATCAAACGTCGCCCCGCAAATGTCCTTCACCGTCTTCATCTCGCCATCCCTTAACCATCAAATTTCCTCGTCTCGAATAAGGGATTGGCCCTAAAGACTCAAGGTCCTGCCACTGTGAACCGCTATTGTTGAACTTCGAACAAACTCGAAACTATCTCCCGAATCTTCTCAGGCGTCAGCCTGCCGTCTTGTATCTTCTCAACCAGCACGCGCACCATGTTCGCATTCGATGGCAGCGCGAACGGCTCACATGCTGCACGCAATTCAACTAGTCGGTAACTCGCGGTCAGCAATTCAGCCTCCCGAGGCCCACTGAGATTCACGATGGAGTTGTACGCTGCGCTCAACGTGCTCGGCTTCACGCCACACACGATTGCGAACGCGGCACGGCTGATTCCCGCAGCGCGAACGTTCTCGTCGATTCTCGCCAGCGTCACAGATGCCATCATTCCTCGTACAACAGAATTTCGAGTCAAAATAATAGACGCAGGATTCTGGGGTAGAACCCTGCGCCGGAAAAACATGTGAAGGAGGTGCTAAATGTAACGGCTCGCTTTTTCGCTTCCTTCGACGTTCTCCCGCAACCTTGGCGTTTTCAATCAACTACAACCTATCGAGGGTCGTAACTCTCGGCATCATCGGTGATGTTTTTGAGGCTCGTGAAGCCCGAGTCGGCCCCGCCCGGGTTAACCGAGTCCCAGTCCTTCTTCGGCGCTTCCTTGTCAAAATCCTCCAACGCGCGACGGCGGGAGGCTCCGGTTTTCAGGTTGTATCGGTAGCCAGCCCCGTGAATCACGCCGTTGTAGCACGCGCCGCCTGTCTTCAACGCGAGCGCGTTCTCTGTTTCATCGGCTTCAACTTCCGATTCTGTTGCAGCGAGCGCGGCTTGCACGAACGGCATCAATCCAAGAAGGTTCAGCAAATCTTTACGAGGACGAAGAACGCCGTGGAACACCGCCGCCTTAATGACCGCGTTCTCCCAACGCTGCCAGTACGTCCACGCGCCTTTCTTTTCGAGCAAGCGAAGCGCGTCGGCATCCAAGCGCATCACGACTTCGTAGCGGCTCACATCGTAGATGCCGGACTCGGTGACATCGCACACCAAGTCGTGCGTGTCGTACATCGTCCCCTCAAAGGTCTTTGGTTTGCCTTTAATGTAATACGCCTCGCCCTTGTCCGTGAACGTCATGCAGTCGTCAACCACGTCGCGGAAGTACACGGGCTGCGTCTGATAGCACCAAACTTTCTCTCGATAGTTACCAGCGCGGAGCGCGGCGCGGTAGCGAGACAACTTCGCGTTCGAACGCGCCATGCGACCAGTCTCTTCTCTCTTGAACTTCTCACGGGTGGGTTTGTCGAGGACATCATCCTCTGCGCGGCGAATCTTCATCACGCGCACCGAGAGTCCGTCGATGATTGCTTTCGACGCCGCGATAATCTTTTTCAGGCGTTCAATGCGGTGCTGCAACATCTCCGCTGGCAGGAGGAAGTCCGCCTGCTGGAACACCAACTTCTCACCGACCCTCGTGGTGGGGGTCTCTTCGAAGAGCGCAATCAAGTCTTCCGGTTCGAGCATCAGCGTGGAGCGCATCGACTGGAATAGAACGGGAGACTTGTTCTCTTTCGACGCGGCTGCTATCTCACTCAACTCCGCATCGGTCAACGGCACCAGTTCCGGCAGTGACGACACCACTGGCGTTTCGGCTGGCTCCGGTGGGAGTCCGACCATTCCGGTGAATGCGCGTTGAACTTTGGGGCGTTGCATCATGCTGCCGCCTTTCTTGTCCTGACCTTGACAAGAATGTGGGCGATAGCATCAGGGTAAAAGTTCCAGACATCGAAGTGACGATGCACTTGTTCGCCGTGTTTGTGCTTCGAGCGAGGGTGTAGAACCTCGTATAGTTTAAGGAAGGCTTCTTCGTTCTCGTGAAGTAGGTCCCACGCCGCTTTCAAGTGGCGGTTGCACCACTCCTCCTCGTTTTTGGTGAATCTGACACCCTCCGGCATCAACTCATGGACGGTGTTTAAATCGCCCGTGCCCTCTTCGTTAGCAAGACCTTTCTCTTTCGGCCCGTGCACTTTGTAGAAGTTCTCGGTGACTTTCTCTGTCCAGTAAACGACGCCGAGGTCTTTCTGGAAGTATCGTTCGGCTGCTAGACCTGCGAGTGCGAGTACGGTGCGTTGTTCTACAGATATCTTCTTTTCGTATCCATCTTCGTAGTAAACGGCACCGTTCCCGTTTTTGTAGTCCATTTCGATTCCACAGTCTTCCTCAAGTGAGAGGCCGAACGCAGCGGCGACAATCGCATGACCTGCTTCGTGCAAGGCTAATGAAATTCGTCTCATGCCGCCCTCGCCTTGCGGCGCTCGTCAGCACGCTCCACGGCCTGCTCGCCCAGTTCGGTGAGGAAGTCGTCCAAATGTTCGCGGAGCACGATGTACGCGGCACACACGCCAGTGCCGGGGCCTCCAACTGCGGGAAGCATGCCAGCACGAATCAACTCTTCGATGTAGAAGGGAGAGAGGCCACTGTAGGACGCAGCGGCTTCGATGCGCAAGCCGCGCACGATGCTGGGAGATGTGCCGCTGGTTTGTGCGGCGTCAATCTTGGAATTTATTTTGCGACCCATAGCGAATCCCTCGCGCTCAAGGACTCGCCGTCTGGCAAGGTCAACTGCTGCGCTGGCTACCCGTTCCCTCGTGGTTGTCGCTGTGGACGTTCAAGGGGTCGCAGGATGTGAATAAGTTCTAACTTTCAATGTCAAGACTAGCACAGTCCGGGTGGAAAGTCAAGCTCATAATGCGGGCCGCTTGTCAAGGGGAATCTTTGTGGGAACCCCTGCCCCCGCGCCTGACCCGCGAGCATCCCATCGGGCCCACACACGCCGCTCGTACTCGCTGGCGCTCCCGTTCCGGCACGGGTCGCCAGAAGCCCGCTAACACCCATTCCCCGGCTCACTCGGCAAGCGGGACCGATGCGGGCCAGCATCCGCGTCGTTTAACTTCAAGACTCTGTCGATTCTGCCTTGAAGTAGGCGACCACGTTCGTAATGAGATGATAGGCTTCGTGTGATTTCTCATCAGCGACAGAACGCAGAAGCTGAACAAATGATTCTGCGTCTTTCACAACAAAGCACCCAGACGAGTTGGCGTGAGGGAGCCGACGATGCGCATCAAAACACTATATTCTGTCGTGAGCAATTGGCTGAGGTGGAAGATGTCGAGATTTCCTCTGCCCGACGATTTGGCTGCGATTCACGACGATGTCATTGCATACGCTTCCACCGTACAAAACTGTGTTGCGGGGCAGGGTGGATGCCAGTCTCTGTCTTCTGAGGCCCTAAACGTCCTAGCGTTCAGTGCAATTCTGGACCATCGTGGCATTCGCACGCTATGCGAAGAAGGGTGGGATAAATGAGCAAAACAATGGCGAGTCTGTTTTTAGTCCTCGGGTTTGCCTTTCTTGCCGTGTATGCTGTGTCCGTTTGGGTTCATCGAAACGACAATCGATTCAGAGAGGTCGGTGGTTCGATGGGAGGGGCCATTGATACTCGTACTGGACAGTTGTGTCGTACTGTCCGTCCAAACGAACCATCGCAGGCGATGCCATTTTGCGGAGACTTACAATAAATCTCTTGCCCCTGTCTCACTGACATCATCAGCAAGCCAATAGATTGGATAGAGTGTAAAATTCACGGCTCAACGACTTTCAGCGGATACCCTTGAAGAGGTCCCCCGGCTTCACCCGCAGCCCTCTCGCTAATTTTTCGATGTTAATCATGACGCCTCGCCGGTCGCACCCAGCCGTTTGGGCTTCCGCAACTTACGTGCTGCCAGAATCTTCTCACGATACTCTGCTCGTGTTTCTGCGACGGCTGCGAGAACTTGTTCCAGTGTCGGCATCTTGCCCTCGCGCTGCAATTTTTCCACCTCTGCTTTGAACTGAGTTGGTCCCAGTTTCGGTTCCGTCATTTTGTCCTCCCCAACGCCTCCCTGATTAACTCTTCGGCGCTCTCAGTCGGCACCGCGATTTCGAAAACAGGACTGCGCGTGGCCTTCATGAGGCAGGACGACTCAAGCACGGCCAGTGATAGCCTCTTTGCTCTCTCATGAAAGCGGGTCTTGTGCTGCTCCGTGTACACCAACTCAACCTGTGGTTGCGGAGGAGGAGTCTCCTGCACTGGCGGTGGCTCCTGTCCGGCAGGGTGCTGGGCAGGACGTACGGGATGTTTTCGAATCGCCTCGAAGGCATCCATAATCCGGCGCTTCGTCTCTTCCAACCCATGACCCGTCTGGATAGGCGCACCGCTTTCCGAAACCCTCACCGTAGCGGTGCCGGTAGGACTGCTCCCACTTTCAAATCCAGTTTTCGGCTTCAATTACCCCTCCTAGTTTTCAATCCACCGACAGGCGTGCGAAGCAAGCGCATGACTTCTTTGAAGGAAGCACGTTTGTTCTTCGGCACGCTCTTCGATTCCTGCGCCAACATCAGACCGATTTGATCGAGCGTCATTTCCATTAGTTGACCACCACCTTCGGCTCCGTCTCCTCCGTCTTCGGCTCCAAGTCCCACAAAATCTCCCGGCTAACCAACCGCGACACGGCTGAAAAAGTTGCGTGAAATCCGCCCAGCGTCTCCTCCTCGCCCCATATCGCAAAGGCCAGATGTATCAATTCGCCCAGCCGTATTCGAGGAAGGTCTCCCACCTGGCATCCGAGGAAGTTCGCGAGTCTCTTCTCCAAACGGGCGCGAATCTTTTCCGCAGCGAGTTGTTTATCCACGGGCCACAACCAGCCCGTCATCTTGTAAGCCGACGAGGATTGCCCACACATACCTCGGCTCCACAACGACAGCATTTCCAAATGTGATTCGATCTGAGGGGAGGTGAGACTCAATCCAATCGAAAGAAGCGGGAGAAACGGGACGGAGGAGAAATATGGAACCGTGGTTCTCACAGAGAAAATCAACCGTTGGTGAACTACCTGAAGCTACAAAGGAATCGTTATGCGAAGACATCATTCCTCCAGTTGAGAGAAGATGCCCTCGAAATATTGGGAAGGACTAAGGTGGGTTTTGCCCCCTACAGGCCGTATCCCTTCTTTCGAAGGTTAGCACCGTGGCCTTTTCTCGGCTCGGTTGCTGGACGGCTGAAATCGCCGTCACTCTTGATACGAATGGAAGTATACCACACTTGGTGAAAAACGGTCCCAGGAATTGTTCGACCGTGGACTGGCGACGGTTATTACTGGTGCGGCATGGACTCTTTCAATGACGCGTAGCGGCTGCAATACGCTTGACGTCGATGCGAGCAACGTAACGGGTTGCGGCAGGATGGCTTGTCACGGTGCCGTCCACAGCAGCGCCCACGCCAGTTGGAGGAGCTGGACCGAGAGAATCGAGGTATAGGTCTTGCATCTCGCTCATCTGCTTCAATGACAAATTGTATGTCAGTGGCTTATAGCCTGGTGCTTCGATCTGCATTGATCCAGCTAATCTGGGGTCGAAGCCTTCGATTGAGAATGCGTATCGGCCCAGCGAATCGGTTTTCTGCTCGTCATTGAATGATGAAACATGGAGTCGAACGATTACGTTTTCAAGAAGGCGCTTAGCCCCGCTGTCGAGGACTTGCCCGTTTACGGAGACAATATCCTTTGGTTTCTCCGTTAGCTTTTGCTGGATAACGAAAATCAAGACAGCCGTGAGGACGCTTCCAATGATGCCGAGCGCCCAATTCCTAAATGAAGACGCGGAGGACATAAGTCTCCGTCCAAGCTAGGCCGGATATTTGACAGAACGTAACATAACGGGAACAGGTACGCAACGAAGCGGAGTTCAACGGTGGGGCGCGAAAACAGGAGTGACGGCTAGTACTGGAAGGCGAAAGGACGGCGCGAATCGGGCGAGGACAAGCGCGAGTTCGAAGAGGTCCTCAAGCAGGACTGGCTGGAGTTCGACCGACAGAGAAAATAATGGGCGCGGCGTTCATCGACTAGAACACGGCCCGGCAAGTCTAGTCGGCCGAAGGAGCCGACGGCGTCATCTAATCAGTCTCCTGAGGCGGCCCTATTCGCTAATGGACTATTTGGCCCGCCCAGAAGAGAGCGATTGGTTTGGCCAGGGCAGAGAGAAGCCGCGTGGAGCGACGCCTGGCAGAGTGACTGGGAGCTTGGCGTGATTCTGGATTTCGCCGAAGAGCGCCTTTACGGCACTGACCTCAGAAGTAGTGGCCATCGCGTACGTGCAAATGTAAGTTTGAATCTGCGGAAAGCTCTCGATTAAATAAGGACTTCCGAGGGCGATCACCGCAGTCTTATCGGGATACTTCGTAATGATCTCTCGAAAGAGCCTGCCGCTCGGACCAGCCAACCCAAAGAAGGTCATATGCGTGCCGTTGACGTTGACATCTCGTGCGGCTCTAAGGATTACGTAAGCTCCGATGACAATTTTCTCAGCGTCGCTCACGGCCGCAAGCACTTCGGGCGCGAGCCCAGCCGAGAAACGCCCATCGAAATAGAAAACCTGGGCGTCAGGATGACGAGCCTTTACCGCTTTTTCGAATTCGTGTCCGCTTCCCGCCTCGAATGCCTCAGACAATAGGAGAACGACCAACTTGTGTTTAGTTTGGGGAATCATAGGTGTTGAGGTGCGTGCGGCCGAACACTCGGCGCATTCGAGAGGAAGCATTCTTCCGTTATCCCTTACAAGCGTGACCGCGTCGTCCGTTACATGCTGAGCGAAGCTGATATCGTTTGGATCATTCGTGACCCCGACAGCTTGATTGAGGTCAACGAAGCGCGATTCGTATAGCCCGACGGAAGCCTTCATCTCCAGGATCTTTCGGACGGATTCATCGATACGCGATTCGGGGATCTCACCGCTCCGGATTGCTTCGATGATGGCTTGAAAAGCGCCGTCCAAATCCGTGGGCACCATAATTACATCATTTCCGGCCATGACTGCGTCCACGGCAGCACGAGCCGTCGGGCTGCCCTTTTGTGGATCATACAGCCCTGTCAAGCCGCGCATCTCCAATGCATCGGTTAGAACGACTCCCTTGAAACCAAGCTG
>Ga0137394_10000883_pt1 | contig 21079 bp, 31 predicted proteins | sample czobulk116metaG_FD_108278 | JGI IMG/M metagenome (GOLD analysis project Ga0137394, IMG submission 108278) | Vadose zone soil microbial communities from Angelo Coast Range Reserve, California, USA - czobulk1.16 metaG | ecosystem: Environmental > Terrestrial > Soil > Vadose zone | place: USA...
AGAACGATATGTGTTTTGAGGGGAGGTAGACGAAATGCCACTGGTGTACGAATGTCCCGATGGCAAGCTTTCGACATCTCCACTATCTGAAGTGGCGGTGGTGCGGCTCGCAGCGGAACCACTACGATTCCGCATGGCAAGTCCCACTCCCAATGACTTCATCTGTGGATCGAAGCCATCCAATTCCGCTGCACGGGCAGCTGCCTGGGCAAATACGCGTCGAGCCTTCTTGTTGTGCTCCACTTGTGCTCGAGCAGTACTTTCGAGCGTGTCACGGATACTGTAGCTGTTCCCACAGAAACAGAATCGCATTTTCAGATGGAGACAGTGGCAAAATGTGATAACATACGAGTATGCGTAATCTGAGGGCGAGTATCCCTGATTGTTCTTTGCGGCGAATTGGCACCCTCGTTCGATCAACAATTGCACGATCTATGTCATGGTCGAACGTCGATAACGCATCCCAGGTGAGATAATGATATTGTTACGCACAGGAATGTGTCCCCAAGCGCTTGCACTTGATCACAGTGTCACTAAAACCTCACGTTTGAACGCATTCAAGACGTACTGATGCAGTGGCGTATTTCCGTCGTTGTCGGACAAGTCGAAGTCAGCCCCTAGATCGCAGAGCATCTAGGGACAGAATGTTGAAGGACGAATAAGAGGAAAACGACACAAAGACACACCTGACACAACTCCTCATTGCCTTTCGAAGCTACGACGTGCAACGCGGTTTTCCCCGACGAATCTGACCAGTCTAGTATGAACGGGTATCGGTTGTGATACAACCTTGCCATCCGAAGGGCAGCGCCCATAAAATCAAGGTCTGAAGGACCGTATATTAGAGCCAGAGGTGGCTTCAGGTCCGCAAGTAGAATGAGGATCGTGCTGTTCTCTGAATCCTATAAAGAGCTGACGTGAGAGAGAGTTATAGAAGGGTGAATATTGTCGGTCGTACCCTGCTAAGCTCGTCGTCGTCGTGCCCGGCATCGAGCAAAAATTCGAACATTTCCTCATTACCCTCCGCCGCAGCCCACGCCAATGATGTGTACCGTTTCGGGCCAGGATCAGGGTTTCGCATATCAATGCGTTGGATAAGACGCTTGACGAGAAAGAGGTTGTTTTCTACACCAATGTCAACATGATACGGGGGGAAATGGTCAAGAAACTACCTCTGACGGCCTTTCTTAGGCGTGCGCTGGTGTCTCTTTCGGCCATGACGTGGTCTTGATGAGAACAGGTGGAGAATAATCAACAACAGCGCTCGCGGGCATCCCATCAGGTCTGCTCCAGTGATGCCTAATTAGAATCACGTGATAGGCTTTGTATCGTTTCTGTCATTCGCCACACGCAATTGTCCCGGTTTGTCCAAATGCCCAAAGTCATCTCGAGATCTGCAGTCTCAACTTCTGCCGATGGTACTGTCCCCCAACTTTCCTTCAAATAACATTTTTTTTCTCACTCCTTCTAGCCCTGCCAACGGCATCCTCGGCGGCCGCGTTGAAAGTGTATTGTGGGTCGGCCCTTTAATCTCACTTGAGTCGTGCTCACCGAGACACCGCAGACTGCATATGCGGCGAATTCATAGCAAGTGTCTCCTTGGAACGATCTGTACAGTACTCATGGTCAATCCCAGCTCGTAATTGATGCTGCCCTGTCATCGCTACCACGACGGCAGACAGACGATGCAACCATAGTCCGCTCTCAAGACAAGGATGGTGCCAAGGCAAAAGCTTTCAAGCTGAATGCGAAGCCTTGCGAGCCCATACTCATCGAAAGGTTCGTCCCTGTCCTTGCTTGTTCACACTGACTGACCTTGTCAAGGTCACGAGGTGGACATGAACGGCAATATAGATTTCAATGCCCTAGATGCATGCTACCTGTGGCGTATCAACCTAATCCTCCTCCAGCAGCAGCCGGACCGTTCTTGTATATCTTCAAAGGCGCTTTGACCCAAGTACAAGGACAGCTGCCCCCTGATGCCTTCCATGACGAAGAACCTCTCGATACAACATCGGATAAATCCGCACAACCAGATGCAATTCACGAGTAAAACTTGAATATATAGCTATAAGACAATACAATTGCAGGCACATTGATATAAAGGACGGGGGCCGTTAGTTGAATTTCGGGTTCCATGGGGCTGTCAAATGATTCACATCTAGCGCAATATGGATCAGCAAGGAACCAATGGGAAGCACAATGAGAAGAGTAGAGGGGTGTACGTTGTGCTCAGTTACCGTTGTAGAAGAAACAGTCACGACAGCAGGGGCCAGACGTGGCCCGTTGCCGTTCGTACAGTGTGAATATGATTGTCATCAGGGTGTATATGCCGAAAGGAATGAAAGAAGTGTGTAGTATGATTTATAGTTTCTCACCTTGGAAAACACAGTTGCACGATTTGGGGCACGGCCTCAGCCCGAGTTTTCTGCATACGACGCAAGAGCGGGTCGAAGAAAAAGGTCTTGCCGTATTTGCATTTATTATTGCAGCTGCACGTGCTTCGAATGGACAAAGTGACTCTATGTATTCCACTAGTCAATGCCCTCCTTGATAAGGTCGTAGAAAATGTCGCGTTGTATTTCTCTCAATTGACAATATGATTTATACTGCATAAGTTGTACTATACAAAGCAGAGATAGCAAACAGACAGACGAACAAATAAGCATGGGATGGAAAACGATTCGCTTACGTCATCCGGAGCGATGTGTCAAACAACGTCAAGACGCGCCTCTGTCACGGTCATTTGCCACCATCATGGACCTCCCGTCGTCCCGCGAGCTGGAGCTGGAGGCCCTCTTGCGCAAAAAAGACTCTCAGCTCGCGGACTTGACCGTATGTTCCCTTGTCTGGCGTCTATTATCATGTTCACTAATCACCCTGTCGTCTGGCGGTGCGTACGTAGGACGAGGTCAACACCCTCCGCCAGTATCTCTCGACTCAGCCTAATCCCTCTCTTACCGAGCCCTTGTCTTTGCCACACGCACTCATATCCCTGCTCCTGACTCACATTGATGCCGCCTCGGCGGAAACCGGCTTTAGGTCATCATCCAGTACCGTCAATACCGCCCTTGCGCAGCGTGCCAAGCTTCTGCAAGAGGAAAATGATGAGCTTTATGAGTTGCTGAAGAGTAGCGAGACTGGAAAACTAAAGGAGGAAGTGCGCGGTTTAAGACGAGCAGTCAGCAAGCTGGAGACGGCGCTCCGAGGTATGTGAAGCGTGCAATAACGTGGACCCCGATGTTAAGATTGACATTATGCCTTGGGCACGTCCGCAGAGTCCCACCAGGTCATTCGGTCGCTATCGTAAGTCTCATCTGCTTCCTTGGCTCCAGAGAGCTCACACGTGTTCCAGAGACGAGCTAGACAAATCCTACGAGATTGTAAAACCACCCACCCGTCCAGTGAACGCGTCGTCTCGTCATACGCATCAAGTAGCTCCGCATGTGCAAACACCAACTAGCGGCAATCCCAATGGAAACGGACATGGGAGCGGCGGTGGGGGCGGAACCGTTAACAAGCTCCCTCCTACCGCACCTCGTGCACATAAAAAGCCGCGTCTATCCGAGGCGCGCGCGTCCCCTGCTACCTCTAGTAATGCTCTCCCACGTATCCAAACACAGACACGCGGTCGCTCCTCGTCCCGTCACATGGACTCGCCTGAAAACTCACCACTGCAGTCTCCGGACACCCGGAAGGCTCCCGGTGGGAAGGTGGAAATGGCCATGGATGAGGAACCAGAGCGGGTGCGTGACCATGGACGGGACCGTGACCGCGATCGAGACCGAGAACGAGGTCGGAGCCGCGAAAAGGAACGCGAATCCGAGCGACGGTCTCGTCATCGATCTCCCGCAGCTCAACGCGAGCCTCGAGAGCGCGAACGAAACAAGGAGCGCGACCACGATCGTGAGCGGGACCGTCCTCGGGAACGAGAGAGAGATAGAGACCGGACTTCTCGACGTGGCGGTGGGCACGGCCGTAAGGGCCGTTCGGGGGGCGGGGGCGGTGGTAGCGGATACAGTGGAGTCGATCGCGACCGGACATTGGCCGAGAGGATGGGACTCTAACATATTCTCTCGCATCAATAACGGACCTGCATGGATGAACTCACGGCCATTTATGGACCAGTCAACATAGTGTATCCGGTACGGACCCCTTTTATTCTCACAATGCACACTATTGTAGCCCTAGCTGACCCATCTTCCTTTTGGACTCGTGTGCATGGCTATGTAGTCTGTATTAATTTCCTTGTTGTCGAGTTGCTGTCCAATGTGTATATTCAACACCAATTGCGTCGTCCCCCTATCTTTATCAACAATGTACAGCACCTCCATCGGCATTGCTGTGTATTAGGTTAGTGATGCGCCCCAATATCCCTCTTACTCACACCGCCTCTCGTAGGTCATGGAGCTCATATGCCCCTCTATCGACTAGTGCGGTGTTCCTGTTTGGTTGGTGCAAGGCACTTTTGGGACGGACTGGGCCCGATCGGTACAGTAAAGGCGCTGTGATTTCCGTGGCAACAACACCTGTTAAAAGACGAACTGTTTGTGCCAAAACGGAGCCATGCGCGCTCGTTAATGCAACGATTTGTGGGTCAGAGTGCCTCTGGGCATGGGCCCCTCTTGGCATCGTTACTTTCACTGTGCTTGTTCCTTCTTTGGTATTTGCAATTTACGGGGAGGCAAGCAAGGGACGAGAATCGTGGCGACGCCCCCGGTGTTTCAAGCGCCGGTGGCCCGTGCCAAATAACTGTCAAACTGGCGCTTTCCATCCTCAGATGTTTTCCTTTTTTGGCAAGTGGAATACCTTTGTGAACTGGGTGCATGATCAAGGGTTAGTTATTCGCATTTGACTCATCCCCCGCTTCAAGTACGAGCCTCACTCACTCACCCCCACGACTCGAACCCCTCCATCACCCCCGGCTGCTGGCGTTCTCGCGCCGCGGTGATCCGCGGGATGAACGATGAACGCGATGAACCCCCGCACGCTTGGTGTTTCGTACTGTGTCCCTTCCTCTGTCAGCAAGTGCGCTCGCCCCGTCGCTGGTCCGTCTGTCCCGTCTGTCCCGTCCGCGATTCGCACATCGCACATGTTACACACGCGCTTCCCCACCCACCCCCCTTACTCTTACTTGTGCCGCCGGCCAGCAGGTTCGTTTCAAAAACGAAGCTTCTTCTTCGAGAGGGGTCAATCAAAAAGGATGGCCGCCACATAACTTCGTTCTTCTGCCGCGTGGTGCCAAAGTCTGATAACAGTATACACATACACCGCTCAACGGCCCCTTTATTCATTATCTTCATTATTTATTCATGTGTGGCTACGCTGATCAATTAATTACATTCATCGAAAGGGGGGAAGGCGCCCGTCCCATTGTCTGGTTTGAATGGATAGAGTGACTGCAGTACTAGTCGGAGTGCAGCCTGAGCGCGTTGCTTAGTCGACGGCAAAGCAGTCTCTGTCGCGGTTCACGCGATACGAGTCATGGTTGCGTGCGGCCACTCGTTTCCATTGTTTCATATGTTTCATGATCCATTCTCTCTCGATGGGGCAGATCAAGACCGCGGCTCTTTTTTTGGGCGTCTGGCATCGGTAAGTTAAAAAAGGTTTTTGTGTCGCCGTGGCTCGCACTACTCGTAAGAACCTTACAGTAAAAGAACTCAGACTCACTCATGACTCGGGGTACCCGACGACGTTTATGACCAGCGTGACTCGCCGCCGCTCTCGACTTTTCGAAGAGAGAAATGAAATTCGAGAGCCGTAAATCACGCGGTGGCTCGCAAGCTGTCAAATAACAGCACGAAACGGAGCGTCGCGCCGAAATGAGCGTCAAGCACACGCTACAAATCGCCGATGGCGATGGGGGGAACCAGGAACCGAAGCAAAAAGAAAAGAGGCAATCGCATCCCTCGTGGCTCGTTAATTTTATTTTTAGCCGCCACTCCGCCCTTCATTCACAAACAGTTTTGCCGTGCGAGCGTCGAGCGCCACGTGAACTCCATGTGTGTGCGCACAGCCTCAGCGTTTCTTGCAACCACTTGTGAACTGCCGAGGGCGCTAGGTAACCGTGGGCGACTTGGTTCGTTCCGGTCGGACCTTGCGCGGGTGCTACTTGTGTAAATGCGATGACGCACGGGAAAGTCGCGTTTGCCAGATCTGCGGGCGTCAGTCAATGCGCGGGCGCCGTCGAGTTGCCCGCAATCACGCGACTACGGTACACGGTACACGGTACTGACACGGACCATTTACTGTAAAAACATGACGAAATCACAAAGCGCCAAGGGCACTCATCAGGTCATCCGTTGCAGGTGTTTGCAAGTTCCGGGTCGGTCAACCGTCAAAGGGTAATTTCGGGAACTGACAATGGGCGGCCTGATCAAAAATTCCAACAACCGAAACGTCGCGAGTTTTTTTTCCTTTAGGTCTGATGCAATCTTCAGATTCAATCAGTAGTAAATCTACGTGACGACGAGCTAGTATGGGGCAATGGAAAAACATGGTTTGAGAGGTGAAAATGCAATGGCAGCAGGCTAAGAATTAGGTAAAAGTATACAGTGAGGTAGTTTCGTGAATGAGTAGCAGGGGGGAATGGTTTGTGAAAAGGGGACAAGTGTACAATGGGTCTGATGCATAATGTAGAAGATCGAAAGGGCTACAATTTTGGGCCTGACAAATCAACCATGGCCGTCCGACCTGGCCAAAGGCTCGACGGTGATACGAGGGTGCAATTATTGGCCATCATGGACGGCGACGAGCCGAATACATGTCATCGCATCTGATGACCTGGATTTCCGTAATAAACGTGATTGAGAAGATGATAAGTCGCGGATGCGGGCCGTGGGAATGAGGCGGTTCGTCGACCGCGGCTGAAGAACAGGATTGTTCCCGGGGCTCACACCCAAAAAGTGTGTAGGGATAGGTGGGACCGGCGGAGGAGTTCCAGGCCTACCCGGACTCGGGGGTGGCGACCGAGGGCGCGACCTTGAGCGAGGATAGGCCGTGGAGATTGGGGTGGGTCGGCGTCTGTGATCCTGCTGATTTGGTCTTTCGGTGATGGGAGAGGACGGGGAGAGCGGGGACGTGCTCCTCGCTCGTCTGGCACCAAAGTCATCGCCGTCCAGCCATAGGCTCAGATCGAGCGGAGGGGGTGCTTGGGCACGAGGAGCGTGAATGGGCGAACCTGAGATTGCAGGTCTGCCGAGGGGGGATGGCGGTTTGGTTTGGGACGAGGCGGCGTTGTTGATGCGCGGACGCGACTGCTGGCGATGGAGGGGGGGCGAAGGCAAGGGCGTGGGCAGAAGCTGAGGAGATGGCAAACGCGGAGGGGGAGAAAGGCAGCGAGTGGCGTGATCCATGGCGAATTGGAGGTGAGGGCGAGTGCGAGTGAGCGTCAATCATGGTTGAGAGGACGATTTTATAAAGAGGAGAGAGGTCGAGACAATGGGCGAGAGCGGATTATGAGAGTTTGAGTTGAGTTGACGGTAACGCGGCGGCGAGGGCTCATCTGTCCAAATCGGTAAGAATGAAATAAATTAGGCGCTTGCTTGCTTAGCGGATCTCGATCGTCTTCCCACCCATGTCGACCCAGATTTCGCCCGTTTTTTCCGAGAAACGACAAAGGCAATGAATTTCGGAGGGCATCTTCTCAGAATTGGGAACAAATGGCACCTGTTTCAACCCCCCCTTTGGACGATCTTCTTCCTTTGCCGCCTTCTCATTATATTTATATTGTCCCCACAACTGGATCAGCTCACTTCGCGTGCCAAGGTGTTCAACTTGTCAGTTCGGAGCGGCAAACGACCCTGAAAACGAGTCACTGCCGTACGGTCAAGACTCGCGCGCGAGTCAACTTTGCCTCCCTTTGACTTTTTGGTTCCCTGTCATCCGGTCCATCTACACTCCCTATACCCGGCGAGATTGCAACGTGTCTATGGATGTCACAATGATCGTCTATCCGAGGGGTTGATGCACCTGGTCTCGTGGTTTGCCACCATTTTTCGAGCTCCACCAGAGAAATGCCAGTCAAACTAACTATCCCGAGACGGATTCTCCAGCGTTCATTGCATTCTCTCTCTCTCTGACGTCCCAAGGCGATCCTCACTGCCGTCACAATATCAATAGGGTTACGGAGCGATGGGAATACGATTCCGCCTTGCTTCCAAGCTGTTCGTACGCCACCCGGAGCCTTTTGTGCCACATGATCTCTACTTTACTATGCAACTTGCTAGCCAGTTTCGTATCCCCGTGCTTCTTTTACAATCCCTTTCTTCGCAACCCGCCTCTGGCCAACAATGCCTCTTTCTACAAAGGCCACTCTCGCAACTCATTTCAATCCCGCCCGTCTCCAGCCTGAATTCACATCATTTCATTGCGGCGGCATGTACTCCCGCACCTTTCCAACCCAGCTCTTTCGTCTTGGCCCACCCTGGTGGTGACCTTCCTCCTTTTTTTTGCTTGTGCTGTCCTTGCTCTTTCTTTTTCGCAGCAATATGTCTTTCCCCGTCTTCTGGTTTCTGTCACTTTTTCTGTCATTGTTGCTTTCGTCCTTTGCTTTACCTGTAGCACCACCTTCAATCTCCCGCAGTCATGGGCAGGCGTTCATGGACAGCGATTTCAATAAGGGAGCGTCTGTTTCAACGGTTGTCGCGGAAACAGCTCCACTCCACAGTGCTCAGTTACCCCCGCCATCTCCCGGTAGTCCCGTGCTCTTCTTGCCTCAGGGTCCCTCCGCCGGATCTAGTGTCGTCGCTTCCGTTTCGCCCGAGTCGGATCCAGCTGTGGCTCATCCCAACGTCACTCAGGATCCGTCCAGTTCTCCGACACCCCTGATGATGGCTTACTATCCCGCCTGGGTCGCCGAGACCTTCCCACCCGAGCGAATCAATTTCTCACTTTTTGACTGGATAGATTTTGCGTTTGCGGTGCCAAACGCCAACTATACGCTCGATTGGGATGGTTCAGAGAAAGCCCCCGATATCCTCTCGCGCTTAGTAGATCTGGCGCATCAACGAGGTACGAAGGTCAAGTTGAGTATCGGAGGATGGGGCGGTAGCAAGTATGTCGATCGTTGCGCAGTCGTCTTGTTCTGACCTATCTCGCTTCAGGTGGTTCTCGCCTACGCTAGCAAGCGACATCAGCCGCCAAACTTTTGTTGGTAACATCGCAGAGGCCTATGGCCAATATCACCTCGACGGAGTCGACATCGACTGGGAATATCCTGGCGAACCAGGAGATCCGCGGAATTACGTCGATTCAAACGATGCGGCCAATTTTCTCGAGTTTCTCAAGTTACTGCGCGCCACGCTTCCTTCGACTGCGCGGATCAGCGCAGCCGTTCAGACGACCCCGTTTACGGATGTAAACGGGCAGTCCATGAACCATGCGAAAGCTTTCGCGGACGTTCTGGATTGGATATTGATCATGAATTACGACACGTGGGGGCGTGCGTTCTCTCCAATTCCTTCTCTTCGAGCTTGTCCCCTCAAACGCGGCTTCAGCTTCATCCAATCCCGGATCCAACGCACCCCTTGACGACGGCTGCCAAAACTCAACAGTACCGGCGGCAAATGCCGCCGCCGCGATAAACGCGTGGACCGCGGCGGGCTTTGCCCCACGGCAGCTCGCTCTCGGCGTTCCGTCCTACGGATACATCTCGCGTTCGAGCACAGCACACTTGCGCCAGCGTGATCTGAATGTGACACCTCCTTATCCTTATGTGCAAGCGGTCACAGAGGAAGGTCGGGACAGTGGGTCGGTGCAATTCCGTGGGCTCGTGGATCAGGGCGTGCTCCGCAGGGATCCCCTCGGGTCAGGGGGTTACCTCGGCGGCGGTGGGTTCACCCGCGAGTGGGACCCGTGCTCGAGTACGCCGTTCCTGCGCTCCGAGTTCGTAGATCAGGTTATCGCGTACGACGACGTCCAAAGCCTTGGACTCAAGTCAGCGCTTGCCAAGGAGCGGAAACTTATCGGGGTCAACATGTTTGACCTTCACGGTGACACCGACCAATGGGACCTTGTTGATTCTGTCAGGCTGAGCCTTGGTCTATAGTTCAATCATCCTTGTGTCCTTGTACTCCTGTCATTCTACCGTCGTCCTGTACCTGTGCCTCTTATTTTCCCAAGGCAGTTCCCGAAAGTCATCATAACTTGCCGCCAGGAATTTGCACGTGTGCCCCAACATACAATCGAGGCATTTGCACAACAGCGTGCCTTGGCATGTAACCCAGGTTTTTGTAAGTCGGACACCGGACATCTGAGAAATTTCGAGAGTGATAATACAAGACGTTTCAATTTTGAACCAGTCTACATGTATATGATACAGAATTAACCCTAAAATAGCTATATGGGGCGGGAATCATTTGTCCAGGCGAGAGGATATATGAAGGTAAGGAACGACATGACGCCTATTTAGAATCAAGGTGAGGCGGTCAAAAAAATTGATAATGATAACAGTGGTCCTGTATAGAGGTGATGTCCATGGAGTTTTCGGATTTGGCGTAGACCGCGGCCTGTCCCCTTGCACGGTTCCATGGCTGTGGGACGGGGGGGGTCCCTTCTAGGGTGTCCTCGACACGCACCATATGGCGCTAGCGACATCGAGAAAAAATAAATCATAATGCGATGCGCGTATCTCAACTTGATTGATGGCAGAGCGTGCGCCCGTGAGAGTGAATTATGATAGCCGGCGCTCCGTCACTTCGAAACTGTCGAGAGGGGTGGTCGGTGGCGGCGGCGGCGGTAATTGAATTGGAAAAAAATAAATATACGACTAGTGTGGTGTGTGTGTGTGTGTGTGTGGTGGTTGCCGTTCGTGATGGATTGTCGATGATAAGGATGGATGGGATGGATGGATGATGGCATTCATTACGCGCGCCGCCGAGATTCTAATCCGTTTATAGGCCGCGGAAAAATGTCCTCAAGGTCTCCATGAACGAAAGCGATCTGCCGCTGGCACCCCGCGCCGTCGTCTCCTCGTTTGTCGCGTGCGACGACGTTGTGGATGATGCTGATGACGATGATGGCGATGACGAGGATGACGACGGACGGGCGAAGATGAGGGTGGCCAAATCCTCGTATTTCGCGTGGGTGTCCCGCGGGTTCTGGCCGAAGAGACCGAAGGCACACGGCGCCGCAGTGGACGTGGGGAACAGAGAGAAGGGAGCCGAGGAGGACGAGGACATTCTGGAGCGTTTTGGTTGTTTAGTACTCGTCGAGTTGTGCGTGTGTGATATCTCTGTCGCGTAACGCTGGTGGGGCAGGCAGGGTTGGGTAAAAAGGGTGCGGGCATGCGAGGGACACGCTCTCTTGGCTTATATTCCCGTTCAGATGGTGATATCGCATTGGGAGACCTCTTTGTTCTATATCGGGAATAGTGCAGCTTACAACTGGCGTTATCGCTATCACGTGCCGTGTTCACGTCAGTTTCGGCTGGACCGTGCACGGGCAACTCTACGCTCTACGTGCACTGGCAGTACAGTAGTCCCACAAGATGATGATGCACGGAACAAGACCACGGGCCAATGTGCCAGCTTACAAGTATCCTTGTAGCACACAACGTGTTTTTCGGACCTTTGTATATTCCAATAATATTCGTCGTTATATCTACGGTTGCGAGAGGTGGTTACCTTGTATGGGTACCTCGGACTCCCTTATGTTGAGTTATGCATGGATCCGCTGCCCGAGTACCTTTTTTCGAACCAGATTAAAAAGCCCTCTCTTGGTGAATACGACTGTGCTTCTGTCACAACTAATACTGTCTAGCTCGATTATAGTACACACCCTTTATGTATGAGTTTGTCCGACCGTGCTTGTTGGCATCTTTCTCCGTATCGTTCTGGGAAGATTTGTAACGAATACATTTTATTTAAACGGAGAAGTGGGTGACGACGTATGACATTGTCAACAAGGCACATCCGCCCTTTATCGGCACCGGAGGCGGAAAGTGGACGGAACGACCCTCAAGCTTCGGGTGTTCTAGCCAGCCCTAATACTGCACTGTAGCTTCCCGGAAATCCGTCGTACCCTTGCAACTGTCCCGGCAATCACGGGCATTCGTAGCTTATAACGTATCTCTTCTAATATGAACAGAAACGGTAATATCACTCTAGTACGCGCTCCTCGTTCATTGGCATATTATGGAATAGGGCCATGAGATGTTTGCTGCAGGGCCAGGCGTTCTTCTGGCATTGCAATTTTTTTCCCTCCTGATTGACCGACGATGAGCCCTAACCTTCACACTTCGTTCAGGATCCCAATTCATTTACCCTATGGCCGTTTGTTTTTTCCAGTCGAAGATCTGTGCACATCATACCTGTTCAGTCAAATGTCGGCAAACATCTATCCTCGTTCAAAGTCTCGGAACCGGATTGCGAGGCGCGCACAGCCTTGTTTAGGCTTTGCATTTACAGCTGGATCAGTAGCGCCCACCGACGATTCGGCGAAGGATGTGACGCCACAAATATCAGTTGTGGAAAATGGATTACTGATAATTACAGATGTAAATGTGTGTAGACAAGACCATAAGTTCCAAGAGGTAATCACTTGGACCCGGGGTTCTTGTAACGCCTCAGCGCCCTATCCCGAGCTTCCTTATGGTCGATCAACGGTCTTGGGTACCCCAGCCTATCCGCCAGCTTGGCTGGGGGGTTATGTATTTCGGGTCCAAAAACCTTGCGAAGCTCGGGAACAAAAGTGCGAATATAATCGCCGCTTGGATCAGCCTTTTCACTTTGAGAGTAAGGATTAAAAATGCGAAAGTATGGCTGCGGGTCTGTGCCAGTGCTTGCACTCCATTGCCAACCACCGTTGTTAGAGGCGAGATCGCCGTCTATGAACTGTTGCATGAAGTGCTGTGGGTGCGGGGAGGGTTTGATTTGTTCACAATCTGAGATCATGATGAGATTAAGCATCACCTACTCTCTCGCCAAGACGCCAGTCAATCATAAGGTCCTTCGTCAGATACATTGCGGCAATCATGCGCACGCGATTGTGCATCCAGCCTAGAGTAGCGGGATTCTAAGTCAGACTTCATTAAGGTGGATACTTTCGGATAACACACCCATCGTATTGCCTTGACGGATCGCAGCGTCCACTATGGGCACTCCCGTCCGGCCCGACCTCCAAGCGTCGAGATGTTCTGGATTTGACTCCCACTGCACGCCTGCGTACTTCTCTTGGAATGGGCGCCCCATCGAAACGCGTGGAAAGGCGGCAAGAACATGTGTGTAGAAATCACGCCACGCTGGGAGAACGTGATACCTAAGTAGGGCAGAGATGGGAGACCACGAAGATAGTTACCAATCTCCTGTATCCACATTCCGACGCCAGAGTCGCGATTGGTTTGCACCTTTTTCGAACCTAGAAATTCGAGCGCAGCACGAACACATTCTCTCGCAGAGATGACACCCGCAGCAAGGTAAGGACTAACAAGATAGTCATTAGTCGCGATAATCCGTGCATGTTCCTTCATATACCTTAGACGGCTTGTTGTATCCCCATCAGCGCGGTCTCTCTCTTTATTATAGACCATTGCTCTGCTTCGTTTTTCAGAAGTTTCTGCACCTTCCCCTAGAGGATTAGCAATGCCCAGGTGGGCGTTCCTGGACTTTGTGCGGAAAAAGAGGCGCAGCATCTTTTCCCCTGCATAAGGCACTGTATGTTCACTGTTGAATTGGGCGCACCTCGCGCGCAGTATCTGTTCCTGCAGGCCAAACAATTGCCATCCTATCTTTATCGGGACATTTAAAGCCATCGACATCAGAAGGAACTTCGCTAGCAAAGAGCCGCTGGAAAATCGGATGATCTTTCACGGATGGAGAGTTTGCATCCGGGGTTGCCGCCTCAGTTAGATACTTGCCTATGTCCGCGTTTATTACGGATAACCATTGGCGTTGAAATGGTGAATATACCTGTTGTTCCGGGTCTACTAGTGTTATTGCTTGAGCCTACACGAAACTTACCGCATAAGGTTTACCCTGTTTCGTGGACAGCGAGCCTGGCTCAACAACCAGCTTGTCGTGAACAAAAGTAGTGATGATTCCGTGGTCCTTTGCGAGCTTGCAAACGGCTATGTCACGGCGGAGTTCGTCAACCTCGTACTCGATGTTGGCGTATACCCGAATGGCGTTCACTGATTGCAGGAACGAGATGACATGTGAGGGCAGTGTTCGGCGTTCCGAATGAAGGGATACATGAAGTGGTATATTGAGCTTCACGAGAGAACTCTAGACAGTCAAAGCTCTGAATGCGCTCTGAACTCGCAGAAATAGGTGCAGACCTTGAGGACAGAGAGATTTCGGAGAGTAAAATCGATCCGACGAGCGCTCCTGTCGTGAGCGGCATAGTCCTGTGGGCTCAAGACAAAAAATACGAGAAGTGGGATGTGATCTTCTAGCGCCCGAGCGGACGCGTGGGCAAGCGCACGATTGTCACAGACTAGCGGCAAATTTTGAGAAGACCAAAGAAGGAAGCGAGGTGCTCTCACTTCGCATGTCCTCCATTCTCATCCAGTATGCGACCGCGTCCCCTGTCTCTGGAGACTCTGAGGGGGCATTTTTCATCTTTCGGAGAAGTATTCCTAAAGGAGGATCTGCGTCGGCGGCAGCAGCAGCTCCAGGAGATGCGACATCGAGAACGTTGAAAGAGTGTCCAAGGTGTGGTTTCTTCGAAGGTGGGGGTGAGTGTGACAAAGCACGTTTGACCATGGTGAACAGGATGAAAGAAATCGGAACGGATGGGTTCCATTGATACTGATATGCCTGTATTGACGTCATGCCATTGACACACACGTGACCGCGATTGGAACGTGGTTTTGGAAGAACGACACGACTTCCGCACCGTCGGATGCTTTTGAACTTTCACAGATTTCCAGCAGACCGCAGACCCAGCGATTGGAGTATTCTGTTCTAGCGCGTCACCTTCTCTGCTTGGATACTTTGGACGAGAACGGGCCATCAAATCCCGCATCGCCGAGTCGAGTAATGCTGAATGAGTGGATCTCAATCCATTGCCTCCTTCGATTGGGTGCAAAAGGCGTGGTCGAGGAACTTGGTCGGCCAGGATGAACAGGCTCTAGAACCTCATTGTGGAATATGAAACGAGGGAATCGATGTATGGCACAGTACACCCGCATCCGCGGGAATACACACACTTGCATAGCACGCACTAGAGCGGAATAGGAACGGTATGCGCCTGATTCCTGGCAGATACTGGGCCATTTCATTAGTTATCATCAGAGAGAGTAACATGTTGCTCATGTGATCAACGGCATCGCTGGGAAATAGTCTTCGAGAGAAACGTATGTGTACGGCCGACTCAAAGGTCAAAGTCATCATCGTCACCATGATGAGTCTGGCGTAGGCGGGTTCCATGAGCTACCACAGCACGTGCATTGTTGACAACCGGCACTAAGTGAGGATCTTTTCCGATGACGCCTTGCATCGTATATTAGAGTTATGTGCGTAGACGGCAAGAGAGCCGAACCTGTATGTAGAAGCCGGAGCTCTAGGGTGGCAGTGCTGAAACTATCCACGTTTCCAAGTTCCTCGAAACCGATGATTCTGATTGCCAAGTCAAAAGAGAAAAAATGACAGTTAGCCGCGACACATGCCTGTCTTTGGAGACGCCCTTTATAAAGCAGATCACACAGGGTAAGACTTTGACTCCCAGCTTTTCTACAAGGAACGGTGCATTTTCTACAAAGACACGCAAGAACCTCGTGTTGAAGTACTTCGGTGCCAGAGCCTGAACTATACGATCAGAGTCCGAGGTCAAGCGGCAATAGCGAAAACCATACGGCTAGGTGCTTATCCATGATTGCGCAACGACGGAAATTGCCATGGTAGAAATGGATTATGCACAGTGGTTCAGACCTATGAAGCAGCCGACGTTATAGGCTCTCAACATATACAGCAGAAAAAGAGAACTTACGCACTCGTCCGGATGATCTCCTTCTCGTCAGTCAGCTCGGAATACTTTCCATGCATTTCCTCCCGCATCTGCTTTAGGTGTTCCATCCTGAGCACGCGTCAAAAATATGTGCCCAATCAGATATTCATCAGGTTGTGGACGAGACGCAACAAGTGGTAACAGTTTGCCGTACTCGCGTTGCAACTTTTTGAGGCCCTGTTCTCGGAGGGGCCCGTCGGAGTCCTCTATTTCTGCTTCTAACTCTGCAAACAGCTCGTCGTCATCGAGGGCATCTGTGTCTGGGTCCGAGCGACTGGACGGGGCTATGGAGGCGGATGGCGCGCGAAGCTGGGCGGTGAGATGGGCGACCTTTGCGTTCTGAGGGGTCGAATTACTGCGGAATAAGATGGGAATGAGAATTGGATGTATGCAACGCCAATACTCACAACGAGTTGTCGTTGAAGGTGGACATGGTTCTAGTGAAGAGTGCGGATAGCCGAACCGGAAAAGGAAAGTCGACATCTCTCACTTCGTCATGAAGATAGTCAGTAAGCATATCGTCAAGGGCTCGGTGCGTCTCTATATCCCAACGCAGTGCTGCAGTCGAACACTATCTAGGGATATATCAAAGTCCGCCCAGAAGAGGATGAGGACATGTGGCATCTGTATAACCTCATTCGAGAGGTAAAGCTTATTCGTACCACTACCTAGACCTGGATTCAGAGTCAGAGTTAGGGTGATAATATACGCGCCCCAGCCATACGGTGTGACTTTTTTTGCATCATACCCCCGTCTCGGTCCCAACTTCTAATCCTTTTCCTAAAAGCCGTGTGCAAAGCGTATCCGCGACTGGGTCCTCGGAATCGCACCGCGTCCGCACAACACTAACGCTTCAGGTGACCCGAATAGAGTTCACCCCGCCAGTAACTCCAACAGCAGGAGCAGGCACCGCCAATCCTGCTGCTGCGTCGGCGCCGCCCGTCGAGCCGACGGCGTCGCTGCAGATCACGGGACGCGTCGTAGAGGAGAACGAGCACGTCAAGATGGGTGCGTTCCACACGTTGGATGTAGAGGCGAACCGGGATGTACGGATTGAGAAGCCAGAGTGGGACAGCATCTCCCTCGAGCGGATTAAAGAGGCGTCGCAACCTGGACGCGGCGCAGAGGTCGGCGCCATCGTATGTGGCGAAGGTACACCTTCTCTCTACCACTGCTACTACCACCGGTATGGAAGTGTGTGAAAGAACAAGCTGATGTCCTCCCTCCCCCGGCTGTTACTAGGCACGGCGGCGTTTTGTCTTCTCTCTCAGCACATGACCGTCGTGCTCCAGCGCATCGAGGTCCCTGTACCGCGCAAGCGCGCTGGGTCTGCGACGGCCCACGAAAAGGGCCTGGCGCGTTTTTATGACACCCTCTACCAGTCGTTCCTGCGGCATATCCCATACGCGAATCCCACTCTTCGTGCGATCGTCATTGCGAGCCCCGGATGGGTGCGGGATGCCGTCTTCGATTATATCATGACCCAAGCGACACAAGCGGGGAACAAGGCGCTGCTTGGTGCCCGGCAGAAGTTCATGCGCGTGCATGTGAATAGTCCGCACGTACATAGTCTGGTAGAGGTGCTGAAGAGCCCCGAGGTTCGTGCTTCTCATCGATTTACGTGAAAATGCCATTTACGCTTACTTTGTTACCAGGTTGTTTCTCAATTGAAGGAGACCAAATTTGCCAGAGAAGGAGTCATGCTCGATAGGTATGAATACGAATGGCTGGCCAAGTCCTTGATCCTTAATAAATATATATCATTATTTCCCCCAGTTTCTTCAAGATGCTTGCCTCCGACGAGCAGCGGGCATGGTATGGCCCGGATCACGTTTCGCTTGCTGTTGATCGTGGCGCTGTTGGAACGCTGCTCATTTCTGACGAGCTCTTCCGAGCGGGCGATCCTGAAGTCAGAAAGCGATATGTTTCACTCGTAGAGGATGTGCGAGAGAAGAGGGGAGAGGTTCTCATATTTTCTAGCATGCATGAAAGTGGACAGCGTAAGTATCATACTGTTGATGAACCATATCCATGAATGATCCTGTTGCGCAGAGCTCAATCAAATCACTGGCATTGCTGCCATCTTGACTTTTCCACTGGACATCGAAGTCGTAGAAGCGGAAGAGAGGGAGGCCGAGGAAGAAGAGAAGAGGCAAAAGGCAGGAACAAACGAAGACCACTAGACGTTGTCGTGGGAAGGGGTGTAAGAGGCCCCGCATAGAAGACGTGCTTCTCAGCGACCGCTAAACAGTACTGTGCACGACCAGTAATTGATGCACATCACGGCCCATGTCATAGGAGATATTGGCTGATCTCCCAAAAATAAACAGGCGGATGAAGCTAAGATACCAGGGGAATCAATTGCATTGTACCGTATTGGCTGTGTAACTATGGGTACCTAGTGATCGGAGGAACTGTGGGCGCATGGGTCGAGAGTATCTCTGTTATATAGGCAGATAATACAGTGATTCAAAGGTAAAGGAGAAGGTCAGATAAAAGGAGCGAACGACCAGAATATCATCATCGTATAACGCGCAATTTCCTACCATTGACATCACCCGTTGAAAGGTCAACAAATTTGCCCGTGTCTTCGACGATTATGAAAGAAAATATTGGAATATCCGGTGTAATTTGTCAAGTACTTCGCCGGTGTCTGCAAATGCGCCCTGGGCCATCAATTCAACGAGTGTGTAAAGCTGTTCCTGGAATGCACTCCTGTCGTAGGGTCTCCGGGTTCCTACGTTCATGAGAATCGCCAGTGTTTCTGTGAAAGAGGTAGCATGCTCGGCCACAAGGTCACCCTGCTGACCTGACAGGACGCTGTAAACGAAGGCTTTGAGGTTCATACGGTCCCGTGTGGCGATGTCCGAGTTGAATATCGTGTTTGACGTTTCCCCAGTAACGTCTCGTAGCCAAACTAGGTCTGGCTCCTCGAGCAGTTCTCTGTGCAGGAGGCATCTCGCGAGCAACGCGCACATGGAGCGAGAAACAACGCGGATGCCAGGGTCACTGTCAGCCCACATTGCGTGCATACGGGTGATGACTGCGAAGTTGCTCCGCATGATTTCGACGTCGACATCGGAATCCGGGACGGCGGCGGCTTGGGTGATGCGGTGGATAGTGTGTAGACACACTAGCAGACGGGCCTTGTGTTCATCCCGGTTGAGTCCGGCGACCGACCCCGGTCCACAGCTTCGTAGGAGAGTGTCAAGATGTCGACGGAAAATGGTTCCCCCGGGTCCGTTGGGATCACGTATGAGCCGAACGGCGGTTTCTTCGGGAACACATGCGAAGAACTCTTGTGCTCTGCTTTCTTCAACTAGCTCAGGAAGTCCGAGCCACCAGGTGATCGCGTCGGAGTCAACATTGTCTGATGCTTCTAGTGCTTCATTTACGACGACCTTCCGAAACCCGTCCTGGAGAAGCCTCCCGTACTTTTGGACAGCGTCGTCGAAGAACCTCAACAGCGAGCTGATGACGCGTTCGAGTTGTCTGGAGGAATTGTCCACACGTAGATGATCCGGCAAGTTATACAATCGCCGGAGAACCGAATGAACTGAGTGGTGGAATGAGAAGAGAGCAGTGTGGAATGAATACCACCATAAGCTTGACAACGGAGTACTAAATGGGCAATCGCGATGGATGAAAGGAAGAACGGTTAGGACGATATACACCACAGCAAAGACGCCGACGAATAGGGTGACAATGAGGGCCACGGCTTTGTGGATTGTGTAAAAGAGTATCACCAGGCCGGCAAAAAACAAAAACACTGAATAGTGAAGGAGTGCGGGAGCCGTTTCGACTAAATCGCGCACGTTGAACCTCAAGGTGCCGAAGAACAAAAATGAGCGAACGCGCGCGCGCTCGTTCGGCATGCCTAGGGTCTGGGGGTCTTGGACGTATCCGCGTGCCCATTGTTGGAGTAATGTCGCAAACAGGGCTGACATCAGGCTGAGTAACAGGCTTATCATCCACATTGCAATGACCCAGATCATGAATACGCTGGGAGAAAATGATTGGTCATTCTGCGGTGCAGAACAGGTGCCGTTCCTGAAATTGGGAAGTTGCTGAGAGATTTGGCAAAGAAGATCTACTGTCTGGTCACTACTATCGGGAGACAATTTCTTGTAGAATTCGATGATAAATGCGCCAACGGTTGCGGAGAAAATACTGGTCTTGTGGTTTGTCATTGCGATGAACAGAGGGTCAGGTAGATTGAGGACGTACGAAGACAAGTATACCGTTTGAGTCCTCTTTCCACGAGTCGGCGGTACGGTTATCATACTTTTCGGCTTCCTGCATATACTCAGTCCACATCCTTTTTGCTGACTCCTTCTGGACTGTGGCTTGGCGTGGAATGTCCTGTATGTGCTCTTCGGGTGTTGTGGGTCGGAATAGCTCGTCGAAGCGAGCAGGTAACACTTGGGTTCCCATCTGTAATTGCTGGGCCATAATTCAGAAGCTAAGAAAAGGCGGGTGCTGTGGTATGTCACTGGAAAAGGCTCCGCGTACTATAATAGTACATATTTGGAAAAAATAACTGTAAAACCAATGACAACTCCAGTTTTCAGAAGGTCCATAAAACTTTCTGCCTTTCACACTACCGTACTGTAGTGCAGTACTAAGCTGACAGGAGGTGTCCTTCGGCTGTCGCGTCTTGGATTTGTGCGGTATTTCGTTAACCACTTGCATGGCCAGGGTTCGGAACTTGAAGTTTTTTTCTCATCCGCCATCTGCCCACGATCATGATGTGTCTCCCGATCACTGGCGCTCACATACACGGGTACGATTCTCATTCCAAGCTTGTGTGTACGCCTCTTGTTCTTGTATCTCTCCGAGGGATTGTATAAAAACGTCCATCTAAGTCGTACAAACGCCCCTATCACTTCTACGCCCCGCCTTCCTTCTCCCTCTCTCCCGGGTGCTTTGCCTCCATGTGTCGATTGAGGTTACTCTGGCGAATATACTTTTTGGGACATAGTGGACATTTTCGCCAATCCCTTTCCTTCTGGTGAGCGGACGATCTGCAGTGCCTCTGGAGGGTGCAGCGGTCAGAAAATGCTCGCCCTCCACAGCCCGAACACTTCCACTTTCTGTCCTCATACAGCATCAGGCGGGCCCACCTCTCCTTATC
>Ga0137394_10000884_pt1 | contig 21066 bp, 17 predicted proteins | sample czobulk116metaG_FD_108278 | JGI IMG/M metagenome (GOLD analysis project Ga0137394, IMG submission 108278) | Vadose zone soil microbial communities from Angelo Coast Range Reserve, California, USA - czobulk1.16 metaG | ecosystem: Environmental > Terrestrial > Soil > Vadose zone | place: USA...
CGTCGTCGTGCGTCCCGACCGAGGACCGGTGTGGATTCCCGATGCACGCCTGTATCGGATCGAGTCTCGCGGCGGCGATCTTATTGGTCAGTTCTATCTTGACCTCTACGCGCGGGAGCACAAGCAGGGCGGCGCGTGGCAGGACGACGCACGCAATCGACGCCGCACCGCGAGCGGCGTTTCCACGCCGGTTTCATTCCTGACCTGCAATTTCAGTCGTCCGGTCGGCGGCAAGCCGGCGCTATTCACGCACGACGAGGTCCTCACGCTGTTCCATGAGTTTGGTCACGGACTGCATCACCTGCTCACGCAGGTTGATGAAGTCGGCGTCGCCGGCATCCGCGGTGTGGAGTGGGATGCGGTAGAGCTGCCAAGTCAGTTCATGGAGAACTTCGCGTGGGAATGGGAGGTACTGCAGCTGTTGACCGAGCACGTCGACACGGGAGCACCACTGCCGCGCGCGCTGTTCGACAAGATGATCGCGGCGAAGAACTTTCAAAGCGGGCTTTGGATGGCGCGCCAACTGGAGTTCGCGCTATTCGACATACGGGTGCACCACGAACTCGACCCGTCGAACGCCGACGTACCGGACGTCGCGCGGCTCATCGATGCCGTGCGGCGCGAGGTGGCCGTGGTTCCGCAGCCCGATTACATGCGGCCGGCACATGCCTTCACGCACATTTTCTCCGGCGGCTATGCGGCGGGCTACTACAGCTACAAATGGGCCGAAGTGCTGTCCGCTGACTGCTACGCGGCGTTCGAAGAGTCCGGCCACGCGCTCGACGCGAAGATCGGCGAACGTTTCCTGGCTTCGATCCTTGCGGTAGGTGGAAGCCGTCCGGCAATGGATTCGTTCGTCGAATTCCGCGGCCGGCGGCCGCAGATAGATGCGCTGCTGCGGCACAGCGGAATGGCAAGCTGAAGAGGATCGCCAGAATGAGCCAATCGACACGATCGGTCACATCGAAGCGAGGTGCACTCGCGCTCGCGGCTGTTGCCGCGTGCGTACTGGGCAGCGCCAATGCGCAATACCGGTGGACCGATGCCAATGGCCGCACCGTGTATGGCGACAATCCGCCGCGCGAGGCGCACAACGTCCAGCGCGTCGACGCGCGTGGTGCCAGCGGCGAGGCGGACGGGCTCGCTGGGCTGCCGTTCGAATCGCGCCGAGCGGCGCAGCAGTTCCCGGTGCTTCTTTACACGACAGCCAATTGCCAGGCCTGCGATTCCGGGCGCGAGCTGCTACGTGCGCGAGGTATTCCGTATGGCGAGCGGACTATCGGCAGCAAGGAAGACAGCGACCAATTGGAAAAACTCGGCCTCGGCAATCGCCTCCCGGTGTTGACTGTCGGGCGCCAGGTCCAGCGCGAGTTCGAGACCAACGCATGGCACGCTGCTCTCGACGCCGCAGGATATCCGCGCGCTGCGCAGCTACCGCGTGGTTGGACGGCGCCGCCCGTCCCCTTGACACCGCGAGTCGTAGCGCCGCGCCCTGCCTCGGGCGACGACAAACCCGCCGGCACCGAACAACCGACCAAGTGAGCCGATGGCCTTCAGCGTCGCTACATGGAACGTCAATTCGCTCAAGATCCGGCTGCCGCATCTGACCGACTGGCTCGCCCTGCATCCGAGCGACATCGTTTGCCTGCAGGAGACCAAGCTCACTGACGAAAACTTCCCAGCGGTCGCTTTGCAGGCGGCGGGTTACGAAAGCGTGTTCGCCGGGCAGAAGACATACAACGGCATCGCCATTCTCGTAAAACAGGGCACGGTGCCGGCGCCAACCGATGTGCAAGTCAACCTGCCGAATTTCGCCGATGAACAGAAGCGTTTGCTGGCCATCACGCTCGACGGCTTGCGCGTCGTTTGCGCCTACGTCCCGAATGGCCAGGCGGTCGGAACGGAGAAATATCAGTACAAGCTCAACTGGCTTGCCGCACTCAAGGAATGGCTGCGCGACGAAATGTCGCGTTATGAACGCCTGCTGATCGCCGGTGACTTCAATATCGCACCCGAGCCGCGCGACGTGCACGATCCGGCCGCCTGGGAGGGTCAAGTCCTTTTTTCCGAGCCGGAGCGCGCGGCCTTTCGCAGCTTGCTCGATCTGGGATTGCGCGACGCGTTTCGCTTGTTCGAACAGCCCGAGCGCAGCTACACGTGGTGGGATTACCGCATGCTGGCGTTCCGCCGCAAAATGGGCTTGCGCATCGATCACATCCTGCTCTCGCCCTTGCTGGCGCCGGCCTGCGCTGCGTGCTCGATCGACGTTGAACCGCGCCGGCGTGATCAACCGAGCGATCACGCACCGGTTCTTGCTACGGTGATCTGAGCCGGCAGGGCTCGTGCGATCACGGTGCGCCCGTGACGTCCGGCCCTGGTTAGCGCACCTTGTCGGTTGGTTGGGCGGCTAACGCGGGTACGCCGTGCGCGCGCGGGCGCTTGAAGAACCGCGCTTCGAGCGCATCGATGTACGAGTAGATGACCGGCACGACGACCAGGGTCAGGAACGTCGATGTAATCACACCGCCGATGATGGCCCGGCCCATCGGTGCCTGCTGCTCGGCACCCTCACCCAACCCGAGCGCCAACGGAAGCATGCCGAAGATCATGGCTGCGGTCGTCATGAGGATCGGCCGCAACCGCGTCTGCCCCGCCGCGAGCAGCGCATCGAAGCGCGTGAGGCCGTTACGCTGACCCTGGTTGGCGAAGTCGACCAGCAGGATCGCGTTCTTGGTTACCAAACCCATCAGAAACACGATGCCGATCATCGAAAAGATGTTCAGCGTGGTATGGGTGATCAGCAGGGCGAGCATCACACCGACGATCGAGAGCGGCAAGGACACCATGATCGCGATCGGCTGCAAAAAACTGCCGAACTGCGATGCAAGCACGATATAGATGAAGATCACCGCCAATGTGAGCGCGCCGAAGATTGCCTTGCTCACTTCCTGCTGGTCGCGGATCTGGCCGCCCACGTCGAAGCGCAGGCCCGGCGGCAATGTGTACGACTTCACCAGTTCCTGGACCTCGGTGCCAACGTCGCCGGCAGGACGGCCTTGCACATTGGCAAACAACGCCACGCGCCGCTGCAGGTCCTGGCGCCGGATGTTCTCGGGGTTGTACGTGCGCTCGATGGTCGCGATCGAACGCAGAGGAATCACTTCGCCGGAGCCGTCGGCCAAGGTGCGCCCGGTCGCGATGTTCATGCCGGCAATGTCGTCGACGATGGTGCGGCGATCGCGCGGGATTTGCGTAATCACTTCGTAGTTCTGACCGTCCGGCGCCAACCAGTAGCCGGACAGCTCGCCGCCCACCATTGCGCGCATCGTGCTGCCAAGCTGCGCGTGCGTGATCCCGTATTCGGCGGCTAGTTCGGGCTTCAGCCGCACTGACAGCGCGGGCGTACCTTCCTTGACGGTGACATCGATGTCGGTGACGCCGCGAATCGACTGCATCTTGCCCTTGAAGTCGTTGATCACGCGCGTCATCGCGGCATCGTCGTTGCCAAGCAGCGCGACGTAGATTGGACCACCCCAGCCCACCTGCATGACCACACCTGGGACGCTGGCCACGCTCGCGCGAATCGCTTCTTCCAGCTTCTTCTGCGACCGGTCGCGTCCGTTGCGCGGCACCAGTTTGAGATTGATGCGGCCGGTATTGCGCGCCCCGTCGGTACCGATGCCGGTGTCGATGATCTCGATTTCCTTGAATTGACGCAGCACCTCTTCGACGCGCTTGACGCGTTCGTCGGCGTACTCCAGGGACGACCCGACCGGCATCGTCAGACGCACGCTGGTAAAGCTCTGATCGACTTCAGGCATCAGTTCGCCGCCGACCAGACCGGCGATGGGAATGCTCGCGGCGAAGCTGGCCACGGCAATGGCCAGGGTGGTCTTGCGATGGGTCAGGGCAAGACCCATTAGCTGGCCATAGATCTGATGCCAGCTCTCCACCCAGCCTTCGAACTGGCGCAGCACCGGTCCAATGATCGGCAACTGGCGTGCACCCTCAGGTGGATCACGCCAGATCGCCGAGAGCATTGGATCGAGCGTAAAGCTGACAAACAGCGACACTAGAACGGCAACCGCGACCGTGATGCCGAAGGGATAGAAGAACTTGCCGACGATGCCGCTCATGAAAGCGATCGGCACGAATACCGCAACGATCGAGAACGTGGTGGCAAGAACGGCAAGGCCGATTTCCTCAGTGCCCTCGCGCGCCGCTGTGTAGTGGTCCTTGCCCATCTGCAGGTGGCGCACGATGTTCTCGCGCACGACGATGGCGTCGTCGATCAGCAGACCGATGCACAGCGACAACGCCATCAGCGTCATGTAGTTGAGCGTGAATCCGAACGTGAACAGAGCGATGAAGGTGGCAATCACCGCGATCGGAAGTGTCAGCCCGGTAATCACCGTGCTGCGCCAGGATCCAAGGAACAGGAACACGATCAGCACGGTGAGAAGCGCACCCTCGATGATCGTGTGCTTGACGTTGTTGACCGAGTTCTCGACGAAATCCGACATCGCCCAGAGCAGCTTCAGTTCCGCCCCTGGCGGCAGCTGCTGCCGTACGTCTTGCGCGGCGACTTTGAGTTGCCGCCCCACTTCAACGATGTTCGCATCCTGCGCCTTGAACACCCAGACGCCGACGGCCGGCTGACCGTTGATGCGCGTGATCGACAGGCGCTCGGCTTCGGCATCCACCACCTCCGCGACCTGGGAGAGCAAAATCGCGGCGCCGTTCTTGCGTGCAACGATGATCTTGTTGAAATCCGCCGGCGTCGACATGCGGCCGTCGACGCGCACGATCGACTCGACCGTGTTGTTCGAAATCGTTCCCACCGGCACGCTGACGTTCGCGTTGCGCAGCGCCTGCACGACCTGGTCGACCGTCAGGCCGAATGCAGTTAGTCGCGCGGGATCGACACGGATCTGCACCTGGCGGGTGACGGTGCCGCCGAGGTCGACGCGGCCGACGCCGTTGATGCGTTCGAACGCCTTCTGTACCACCTGCTCCGCAAGCGTCGTGAGTTGGCGCTGCGTCAGTCGCGACCCGACGAGCACGAAAGAGCCAACCGGCTGGTCGTTCTCGCTTCCGCCGCGCTGTACGACAGGATCCTTGGCGTCGCGTGGGAACCCAGCACGGATCTGCGCCAGTTTGTCTCGCACCTCCTGCGTCGCGCGAGTTGAATCGACCTCGAGCCGGAACTCGACCCACGTAAACGAGCGGCCTTCATCGGAGCGGGAAAGAATGCGCTTGACGCCGGCGACAGTGTTGACCGCGTTCTCGATCGGTTTCGCAATGTCGTTTTCGACCTGTTCCGGCGACGCACCGGGATACATGACCGCGATCTGTACCGCGGGCGGCGCGACGTCCGGCATCGGTTCGACACCGAGCCGGGCGTAGGAAAAAAGGCCAAGTACCGTGAGCGCCACCATGACCATGGTTGCGAAGACGGGGTGATTGATGGCGACACGCGTCATCCACATGGCGAGTCCTCCTCAATCAGTTAGCGAGCGGACGTAGGTCGTCCTTGTCAGCCACCTTCGCAGCCGCCGGTGCCCCACCGACAATCTTTGCGGCGAGCCCATCACGCAGGTTGTCGAACTTGGTCGCAATGACGCGATCGGTCGAATCCAGCCCGTTCACAATCTCTACGATTTGCGCCCGTTCATCACGCCGGCCGACGGTGACGACCCTTTTCACAAGCTTGCTGTCGGCGATGGTCCATACGATGCTCTGTCCCGCTTCGCTCTGAATCGCGGAAATCGGCAGCGCAGCGACCTCCCTGTCTCGTTGCACGCGTAGCCGCACGCGCGCAAACATGCCCGCCTTGAGCAGCGAGTTCTCATTCGGCAACGCGACGTAGACATTGATGGTGCGCGATCCGGGCTCGGCCGCGGGATTGATGCGCTCGACCCGACCGATGAACGTGCGGTCAGCCAGACCTTCAATCTCGACCTCGGCGCGTGCGCTCGTCGTGACCTGCGGGATGTCTGACACAGCGGCCTGCGCCTGCACTTCGAGCTGCGCCAAGTCGACGATCGACATCAAAGGCGCGTCAAACGCGACCTTTTCGCCGGGTTGAACGTGCCGCTTCGACACCAGACCGCTGATCGGCGCATGCACGACCGCGTCGCTGACCAAAAGTCTGCTTTGCTCGAATTGCGCCTGCGCTGCGGCCACCGCGGCGACTTGCGCTCGGTGCGCAGCATCGGCGGTGTCGAAGGCGTTCTGGGAAATGAAGTTTTGCTTCACCAACTGCGCGTTGACTTCGCGCGTGCGCTCGGTTTGTGCAAGCTGCGCGCGCGCCGATTCCAGCGTCGCCTGGCGTTCAGCCAGCTGCATGCGCAGCTGAGCCGTGTCGAATTCGGCCAGAACCTGACCCGCACGCACGCGATCGCCTTCGCGCACTGACACCATGCGGACTTCCGCGGAGACCTTGGACCGCACCGTGGCCTGCGAAACGGCCTGCACCGTCCCGGGCAACAAAAGCTCGGAGGACAGCACGCGCGGTGCGAGCTGGACCAGGTCGCGCGCGGCAAACTCCAGCGGCGGCATCTCTTTCTTCTTTTCCGCCGCCTTTGCGTTCGATTTCGAGATGCTTTGAAAAACGGACGCTCCGATCCCGCCAATCCCGAGCACGAGCAGTCCGACCAGCCACCATCTTGTACGTTTTGTCATTCGGTTCCCCCCGACCGGTTTGCGCCGCGGTAGCGGCCGGCCCATCTTGCGGAGCTGTCCGACGCGCAGGTCGCGGCGTCACGCTGGTCCGCCCGGCCTGGTGCATTGATGAGACGGCGCGCATTATCGGCGCCCCGCGGGTCCATCCGCGCGGAGAGTGCGACGAACTGCTTGTTGCAGCGACGAACTGCAGGGGGAAAGGGGGGAGCCGCTTGGCCAGACCGACCAAGCTACCGGTCAGTCCTCGAGGCCAAGTTCCTGGATCTTGCGGGTGATGGTGTTGCGCCCGACGCCCAGACGGGTAGCCGCTTCGATTCGTCGGCCGTGAGTGATCCGCAACGCAGTGCGGATGACAGCTGCTTCATATTCGCGCGTAAGCGCGTTCATGACTTCCGTCTCACCGCCGCGCAGTCGCCGCTCGACTTCAGCAACCAGCATGGCGAGCCAGTCCGCGGCATTGACTGGCTGCGCGATGGGGCCTGCCGTGCGCGCCTCCGCCGGCGCGGTCGCGGCAAGGGCAGCAATCGGCGCCGGATCCGCTTCGTGGCGGATCTCAAACGGCAGATCGTCGATCTTGACCACCTGAGCCGGCGCAAGCACGGTGAGCCAATGACACAGATTTTCGAGCTGGCGCACGTTGCCGGGCAGGGGCAGCTGGCTGATGAATTTGAGCGCCTCAGGAGAGAGGCGCTTTGGCTCGACGCCCAACTCCCGCGCGCTCTTAGCCAGAAAATGGCGTGCAAGCAGCGCGATGTCTTCGCGCCGTTCGCGCAACGGCGGCAGCCGCAAGCGGATGACGTTCAGGCGGTGGTAAAGATCCTCGCGGAACAGGCCCTGGCGAACGCGTTCATCGAGATTCTGATGGGTGGCTGCGATCACCCGGACATCGGCTTTGATCGGTTCATGCCCGCCGACCCGGTAGTAAAAACCGTCGGACAGGACGCGCAGCAAGCGTGTCTGCAGTTCCGCCGGCATGTCGCCAATTTCATCCAGAAACAGCGTTCCGCCCTCGGCCTGCTCAAAGCGGCCGCGGCGCATCGCCTGCGCTCCCGTGAAAGCGCCGCGCTCATGGCCGAACAACTCGCTCTCGAGCAGGTCGCGCGGGATTGCGGCCATGTTGAGCGCGATGAACGGCCGCGCCGATCGAGTGCTGTGCTTGTGCAGCGCCCGTGCGACCACCTCCTTGCCGCTGCCGGACTCTCCAGTGATAAGGATTGTGACGTTGGACTGCGACAGGCGACCGATGGCGCGGAAAACCTCCTGCATGGCCGGCGCCTGGCCGAGGATCTCCGGCACTTCGGTGGGCGCTTCGTCGGAATGCGCCTCGCGCAAACTTTCGTCGACTGCGCGCCGAATCAGTTCAACGGCACGATCGACGTCGAAGGGCTTCGGAAGGTATTCGAACGCGCCACCCTGGAAAGCAGCAACCGCACTTTCGAGGTCGGAAAATGCCGTCATGATGATCACCGGAAGCGCCGGATGCTTGCGCTTGACGGTACGCAGCAGCTCGATGCCGCTTTCTCCGGGCATGCGGATGTCCGAGACGAGTACCTGCGGACTTCCCCGGTCGAGTTCTGCGAGCACCTCCTGGGCCGCACCGAAGGCGCGGCATGGAAGATTCTCGCGAGCAAGTGCTTTTTCGAGCACCCAGCGAATCGACCGGTCGTCATCGACGATCCAGATCGGCTTCATGTTTCCGTTCGCCTCGATCATCTTTAGTCAGTGCTCATCCGGCAAGTGCATCGCGTCGCGGCTCGAGCAGCGGCAGGACGATGCGAAAGTCGGTTCGCTCGGGCCGGCTGTCGAACTCGATCATTCCGTCGTTCTGTAGGACGAATGTCTGAGCAAGGGTAAGTCCCAGTCCACTTCCGCCCTCGCGCCCGGAAACCAGTGGATAAAAAACGTGTGGCTTCAAACCTTCTGGAATGCCAGGACCGTTGTCGATCACATGCAATTCGAGTGCCAGCCGATAGTGACGGCGCGCTAGCGTGACGTGACGAGCGACGCGCGTGGTGAGAATGATCTCCGCATCGCCGCCCGCGATCCGCGCGGCGAGCGCTTGCGCAGCGTTGCGGACCACGTTGAGCACGGCCTGGATCAGCTGCTCTTTGTCGCCGCGCAGCTCCGGTGCGGACGCGTCATAGTCGCGTGTGACCGTCAAGCCGCGGGGAAATTCGGCCAGGATCACCGAGCGCACCCTCTCGGTCACTTCGTGCATGCTGAATTCGGCTATCACACGCGGGCTACGATGCGGCTCGAGCAGCCGATCGACCAGTGCCTGCAGGCGATCGGCCTCGGCGATGACCACGCGCGTGTATTCCCGTTGCTCGCGCGTCGGCAACTCGCTTTCGAGCAGTTGCGCCGCGCCGCGGATGCCGCCAAGCGGGTTCTTGATCTCGTGCGCCAGGTTGCGCAGCAGGCGGCGATTGGCCTCGGACAGATCGAGGTTGTGCTCCTCGCGCGACACCTTGAGCTGTTGTTCGATCTCTATCAGCTCGAGCAGCATCGGTGTGTTTTCGTCGTACAACGCGGTCGCGATGGCCTGCACTGGAAGCGGCTCACGCAACGGGCGCCGTAGTTCCAAGAGCTGGCGCCGCTGGCCGAGATCGTTGGCGCGTGCGGCGGTGAGCATGCGGTCAATCACGATCTCGTCGGTGAAGAGGCGGGGGACAAGTTGCCCGACCAGGATGCGACGCGAGACCTCGAACAGATGCTCGGCCGACTGATTCGCGAAAACCACACGCGCATCGGCGTCGATCACCATGACTGCGGTCGAGAGCAACTCGAGTCCCGCATACCGCGCCGCCTGTTCGGGCGCCGGCTTGCGCAGCGACAACCAGCGGGTAGGTCCGCTCATGGCAATCGCACTTCAACCGGCCGCAGCCGGCACGCTACGGGTCTTACTGACGCAACGAGGCGATTTCGCGGCGCAACGCTACGATGTTGTTCTCGCCGCGCTGGATGTCTTCCTGCATGCGCTGGACGCGTTCCTGATACCGCGCATAGTTGCGCTCGTCGCCACGCCGTTCCGGCTCGCCGTTGTTGAACTCTTCGCGCAGGCGTGCCACACGATCCTCTTCGGCACGCAACTCGTCCTCGAGAATCCTGCGCCGATCGCCGTCGCGCGAGCGTTGCGTATCGCCATCCACACGCGGGTAGTTGGCCGGCGTTGCCCGCTGCTCCACGGGATTGGCAGCTACGTTGCGTGGGGGCTGGCGCGGCGCCGGCACCGAGGTCACCGGGCCGACATCCTGGCGCTTGCAGCCCTTGGTATTGCCAGCGTTGGTGAAAGTCTTGCGTCCCTCGTCGTCGACGCAAAGGAAAATTTCGTTCTCCGCGCGCGCCATAGGGCCGAGCAAACCGGAGCCCAGCAATGCGGCCGAAAGAGCGAGCAGGCGAAGTTTCATCGGGCGATCCACGCGCACAAACGCGGCCACGAGTGTACGGCAGCCGTGTGGCGGCAAGTATCCCCGCTATCGCCGGTGTAGACCGCGATTCTCGCGGTAATTCAAACGCTTGCCTTAGCGTCATCATGGGGCGGACGCACAAAGGGGCGGAAAAACCGCCCCTTTGTTCTATCCAAAGCGGTTGTTCGACTACGAGCTGTAGTACATGTCGAACTCGACCGGATGCGTGGTCATGCGGAATCTTGTTACCTCTTCCATCTTGAGCCCGATGTAGGCATCGATCATGTCGCTGCTGAACACACCACCGCGCGTCAGAAACTCGCGGTCGCGGTCGAGATTGTCGAGCGCCTCGTCGAGCGATGCACATGGATGCGGCACCTTTGCAGCCTCCTCCGGCTCGAGGTCGTAGAGGTTCTTGTCCATCGGATCGCCCGGATGAATCTTGTTCTGTACGCCATCCAGGCCCGCCATCAGCATGGCAGCGAACGCAAGATACGAATTTGCGGTCGGATCCGGGAAACGCACCTCGACACGCCGGCCCTTGGGATTGCTGACGTAGGGGATACGACATGCCGCAGAACGATTGCGCGCCGAATAGGCGAGATTGATCGGAGCCTCGAAACCCGGGACCAGGCGCTTGTATGAATTGGTGCCTGGGTTCGTGATCGCGTTCAAAGCCTTGGCGTGCTTGATGATCCCGCCGATGTAGAAGAGCGCGAAGTCGGACAGGCCCGCATAACCGTTTCCTGCGAAAAGGTTCGTGCCTTCCTTCCAGACCGATTGGTGCACGTGCATCCCTGAACCGTTGTCACCAACCACCGGTTTGGGCATGAACGTCGCGGTCTTGCCATAGCTCGCCGCTACGTTCCAGATCGTGTACTTCAGGATCTGCATCCAATCCGCGCGCTTGACCAGGGTAGTGAACTTGGTGCCGATTTCGTTCTGCCCCGGCGCAGCAACCTCGTGGTGATGAACTTCCACTTCCACGCCCTGCTGCTCGAGCAAGAGGCAGATCTCGGAACGGATGTCCTGCAGCGAATCGGTAGGCGGAACCGGGAAGTAGCCGCCCTTGACTGGCGGCCTGTGGGCTAGGTTGCCCGCTTCATACTCGATTCCGCTCGACCATGGCGCTTCTTCGGACTTGATCTTCACCGAGCAGCCCGACATGTCGACGTTCCACGTGACCGAATCGAAAATGAAGAATTCGGGCTCCGGACCAAAGTAGGCGGTATCTCCGAGACCCGACGACTTCAGGTAAGCCTCGGCACGCCGCGCAAGCGAACGCGGATCGCGGTCGTAGCCCTTGCCGGTCAAGGGCTCGATGACGTCGCAAGTGATGATCAGCGTGTTCTCTTCGCGGAATGGGTCCATCCGGGCAGAGGACGCATCGGGCATCAACAACATGTCCGATGCCTCGATCCCCTTCCAACCCGCGATCGAAGAACCGTCGAAGGCGTGGCCGGACTCGAACTTGTCGTCGTCAAACGCCTTGGTCGGCACGGAAACGTGCTGCTCCTTGCCCTTGGTGTCCGTGAACCGCAGATCGACGAACTTCACTTCGTTGTCCGCAATCATTTTCATGACGTCTTTAGGCGTCGTCGTCGCCATCGATTCCTCTCCTCGCTCGCAGATGATTGAAAGTCGCTACTCGGCCTTGCCGTCGGCCCAGCCGCCGCGCCGCGTCGATTATTTAGCAGGAAATGTGCCGTTGCGGCATAGCTAGCAGGCCCAATCACGCACCCGCGCTGTGCAAAAGCGCTTCGTGCATTGGTTTCTGGGCGGTCGGGTCAGGGGCTGTCGGCCTTTCTCCGGGCAGAGAGGAGGCATTGTGCACCAATAACGGGCTTAATAGCACCAAATAGGTGCCAACTAACGGTTGGCTGGGGGAAGAAAGATCGCCTGCAGATCGCTTAGAAATCGTCTGCCCAGGTCGGTCGGCGCGAGGCGTTGGTCGTCGTCAACGAGAAGGCCGCGCGCCACGGCTTTGCCGAGCCCTGCATCGATCTGCGAGATTGGCATGCCGGTCCGCTCGGCGAAAAGAGAAACAGCAACACCGTCGTTCAGGCGCAGCGCGTTCAGCATGAACTCGAAGGGAAGGTCCGCACGCCCGACCTCCTTTGACTCCGCCACGAAGGAGGCCGACTTTGCGTTGATGAGATACGACTCGGGCTGGCGCAAGCGAACCTGGCGCAGAATCCTGTGCGGGAAAGAGATCTTGCTGTGCGCCCCTGCGCCGATGCCAAGGTAGTCGCCGAACATCCAATAGTTGAGGTTATGACGGCAGGTGCGGCCGGTTCTCGCATACGCGGAGACTTCGTAGTGAACATATCCTGCGTCCGCCATCTGGGTTTCGATCCATCCGAACATTTCAGCAGTCGCGTCCTCATCGGGCAGCACGGGCGGGTACTTGCCGAACACCGTGTTCGGCTCAAGCGTCAGCTGATAGAGCGAGAGGTGCGGTGGATCGAACGCGAACGCTTGCCGCACGTCCGCTTGCAGTTGCTGGACCTCCTGCCCTGGAAGGCCGTACATCAGGTCCAGATTGAAGTTATCGAACAAGCGCTGCGCCGACGCCGCCGCGGCGAGCGCCTGGGCCTTATCGTGCACGCGGCCGAGGGAACGCAGCTTTGATTCGTCGAACGACTGGATGCCGATGGACAGGCGATTGACTCCGGCCGCGCGAAAGGCGGCAAACTTGTCGGCCTCGAAGGTGCCGGGATTGGCCTCCAAAGTGATCTCGCAATCCGCCTGCAACGGAAGGAGCGCACGGATATCAGACAACAGCGCTTCGATTCCGGCAGCGGAAAACACGCTCGGCGTTCCACCACCGATAAATACCGACACGATCGGCCGACCCCAGATCAGCGGAAGCGAAGTTTCGAGATCGATGCGCAACGCCTCCAGGTATGCCGCTTCGGGAATCGCATCAATTCCGCCGCGATGCTCGTGCGAGTTGAAGTCGCAGTACGGGCACTTGCGCATGCACCAGGGGATGTGCACGTACAGTGATAGCGGCGGCAAGCTCGGCAGCGACAGAACGCCAGGCCTCAAGTAGTGCTGCACCGAGGGGCGCTCGGCCTGCGACAAGTCCTCGGCCAGGCTGATCTTCACCATTGCCCTGCAAGTCGAAGCTGCTGCACCAGTTGTGCCAAGGCCTGACCACGATGGCTGATCCGGTTCTTGTGCGCAGGCTCGAGCTCGGCAGCGGTACAACCGAGATCCTCGAGCCAGAAGTGCGGGTCATAGCCAAAGCCATTCGATCCTCGGGGCGTATCGATGATCGAGCCTGACCAACGCGCCTGCGCCACAATCGGATCCGGATCGGAAGCCGAACGAAGCGCCACCAGGACGCAGGTGTAGTGGGCGGCCCGATTAGCGACATTGTGCAGCCGACGCAACAGCTCTGCGTTGTTCTGCGCGTCGGTGGCTCCCTCACCGGCAAACCGTGCCGACCGAACGCCGGGCGCTCCATCGAGCGCTGCGCAGCAGACACCCGAGTCGTCGGCAAGTGCCGGCAGCCCTGTTTTTGCCGATGCGTGTCGCGCCTTTGCGAGCGCGTTTTCGACGAACGTCTGAAACGGCTCATCGGCCGCGCGCACGCCCAGGATCGATTGGGCGACCAATTCCAGACCAAGCGGAGCCAGCATCACCGCGAACTCGCGTTGCTTGCCCGGATTGTCAGAGGCGAGGATGAAGCGCCGCACGCTCTTATCAAGCAAAACCGAGGGCGGCCTTCTGCGCGACCACCAAGCGACTGATGCCTACCCGCGCCAAACCTAGCATGCGCTCCAGTTCCTGTGCGCTGAATGGGGCGCCCTCCGCCGTGGCCTGAACTTCGATAAACGCTCCCGATCCCGTCATCACGACGTTCATGTCCGTTTCGCATGAGGAGTCTTCGGCGTAATCGAGGTCGAGCAGCGCTGTGCCGCCGTGGAGGCCAACCGAAACCGCGGCGACGAAGTCGCGAATCGGAAGAGTCGTCAGGCCACCGCGCTCGCGTAACCAGGTGAGCGCATCGTGGACTGCAACGAAGGCGCCGGTGATCGATGCGGTACGCGTGCCGCCGTCGGCCTGGATGACGTCGCAGTCAATCACCAGTGTGCGTTCCCCAAGCTGGCGCAGGTCCACTACGGAACGCAAGCTGCGCCCGATGAGGCGTTGAATCTCCAGCGTGCGCCCGCCTTGTTTACCGCGCGCGGCTTCGCGTTCGTTGCGGGTGCCGGTCGAGCGCGGGAGCATGCCGTACTCGGCCGTCAACCATCCGGAGCCCTTGCCCTTGAGAAACCCAGGCACTTTGTCGTCGATCGAGACGGTGCACAACACGCGCGTTTCGCCGAATTCGACCAGCACCGAGCCTTCAGCGTGGCGCGTATAGCGGCGCGTCAATCGCACGGGCCGCATTTCATCCGCACGACGACCCGCGGCACGTTCGCTGGTCATGAGAGCGACTACCCGCGGTGACTACTTCTTGTCGTCAACGAGCTTGGTCGAACGCTGGATCGCGCGCTGGATCTCGGCCACCGCCTCGTCGATCTTGTCCTCGGTGAGTTCCTCGTCCGCACCCAGATCGCCATGGCGTGGAAACTGGATTGTCGAGGCCACTGCACCATCCGGCATGACCAGGGTGGACACCGGCGCCTCGGTCGGCGGCACCATGTCGACCGACTCGGTACCGGCCCAAGTCATGGCGACTGCGGTGCAATTGTCGGCATCGTTGCCGCCGTTTGCGAGCGCGACTTCCATCAACTCCGGCACGGCGCGCATCACCGTCTTGCCGCCAAAACCCTCGGCGATCTGGCGGTCGTTCAACGTCCCCCAGAGCCCGTCCGAGCACAACAGCAGAGTGTCGCCATTGCGCAGAGCCACCGGGCGGCTGATCTCGACCGTCGGCGCGACGTAGGCCCCGATGCAGTTGAAGATGCGATTGCGCTCCGGGTGGTCTTTGGCGTCTTCGGGCCGGATAAGGCCGGAGGAGACGAGGTGATGAACCCGCGAATGATCGATCGTGCGTTCGACGATGCGCGAGCCGCGGATCAGATACAAGCGCGAATCACCGGCGTGAGCCCAGCACGCGATTCCCTGCTGCACCACGCATGCGACGACGGTCGTACGCGGCGCCTCCGGCAGGCTGTGTTCGGCGCGATAGCGATGAAGTTCGCGATGCGCGGCGAGCACCGAATCTTCGAGGAAACGAGCCGGATCGGGTAAGTGAGGCTTGGCGTCGCGCTGATAGATCGCCGCCATGGTCTGCAGCGTGATCTGCGCCGCAACCTCGCCGCGCGCATGTCCGCCCATGCCATCTGCCACCACCAGCAGGAGCGAGTCGCGCGTGTAAAGGTACCCCATGCGGTCCTGGTTGACCCGCCGGCCGCCCTTCTTGCTCTCCTGATAGATGGAAAACCGCACGCGCGCTCAGAACCAGGTGATGTTGTGATCTTTCATGAACCGGGTCACGCGCTCCCGCGCATGGCGAATGCGTGCGCCAGCCCGCTCGGCAAACGAGAACTCGGGTTTGTCTGGAACGTTGTTCACAAGTTCCTTTTGGACTGCATAAACCGTTTGCGGCCGCTCGAGCGAATTCAGGCGCAGGCAGCGCTCAACCATCGAAATCAGCTGCGACGAATACAAGCCGCGAAAACTGCGCAGGATCTGCGGCATCTTGTCATCCTTCAGCCTCTGATCCGATTCCTGCGGCGGCATCCCCGACATGCACGCGTAGATGCACGCGCCGATGCTGTAGACGTCGGTCCAGGGACCGAGTTCGGCATCGCGCTTGTACAGTTCCGGTGCGGCAAACCCTGGCGTGTACATCGGATACGTCTTGCTGATGTCCCGCTGCAGTGTCTGCCGCGCGGCGCCAAAGTCCAGCAGGATAGGCGTTCCATCCATGCGCAGATAGACGTTCGCCGGCTTCACGTCCAGGTGGAGCAGACGATTGGAGTGCACCTCGCGCAGACCATTCATGACCTGCGTGTAGACGCGGCGGATGAAACGTTCGGAAAGTACGTCCTTCTGATCCTTGCTGCGGTTGCGTAGCACGTGCTCCTGCAGCGAGCGCCCAGATTCGTAGTGCATCACCATGTACACCGTGTCATTGGCGCGAAAGAAGTTCAGCACCCGCACGATGTTCGGATGGTAGATCGACGCAAGAGCGCGGCCTTCCTCGAAGAAGCACTTCAGGCCAATGCGATAGGTGTTGAGATTCTCCGGCGCGACATAGGGTGAAAACTCGCCGGTCTTGCGTTGTGCAAGTGCCGCCGGCATGTATTCCTTGATCGCAACCGACTGGCCCTGTTCGTCCGTGGCCAGATAGACGATCGAAAATCCGCCGCTGGATATCTTCTTTACAATTCGGTACCCGCCGACTTCGAGGCCTTCGGGAAGTGCTGCGTTATTTTGCGCGGCCATTGACGTGGGGACCGTCGGCTAACGGAAGGGGAGCGGGACAAACGAAAATCGGGGCCGATTCTAGCCAAACGAGCCTCGTATCAGCCCCCCTTCAAACCACGGATAAGCGCACATATTTCGCGCCTCATGGCCTCAATCTCAAGCATGACCGGCTTCGCAGCGGTCACACGGTCGACCGAAATGGGCGCTCTGCTCATCGAAATTCGGTCCGTGAATTCGCGCTTCCTTGATCTCAGTTTGCGCATTCCCGATGAGTTGCGATCGCTCGAAGCGGTGGTACGCGAGAGCATCGCGGCGCGGATCGCGCGCGGCAAGCTGGATTTCCGCGTCGCCCTGCAACGCCAAGGCGCTGTCCAGCAGGTAGCGCTCGATGCGGAAGCGCTGGCAGCGCTCGCGCGCCTCGCCTCGGAAGTGCAGCGCGTGACCGGGGCAGCACCACTTTCTACGGGCGAGATCCTGGCATGGGAGGGCGTGCTGTCGTCACCCGGCATCGACCCGGAACAATTGCGCGCCGAAGCCGGTATTGCGCTTGGCGAGGCGCTGAGCGCGCTGCAGGGGTCAAGAGAGCGCGAAGGCGCAGCGCTCGCGGCGGCATTGCTGCAGCGGTGCGACGGCATCGACTCGATCGTTGCCCAGGTCCGCGCGCGTGCGCCCGACCTGCTGGCCGTACTGGAACGCAAGCTTGCGGAACGGCTCGAAAAAGCGCTTGTGCCGGCACTCGGCGGAAGCGGCACCCTGACACGCGAGGAGATCGCGGATCGGATTCGGCAGGAGGTTACGCTCTATGGCCTGCGTGCCGATGTCGAGGAGGAATTGAACCGCCTCACCACGCACGTGAATGAAGTGCGGCGCATTCTGCGAGAAGGCGGCACTGTCGGACGACGGCTCGATTTCCTCATGCAGGAGCTCAATCGGGAAGCCAACACGCTGGGCTCCAAGGCCTCCGCCATCGAAATGACGCAGGCGGCGGTCGAATTGAAGCTGCTGATCGAGCAGATGCGCGAGCAGATCCAGAACCTGGAGTGAGACGATGGCGCATGGATCCCAACCCGCCGAAGCCTTTGCGGGCAACATCTTCCTGGTTGTCGCGCCCTCCGGGGCCGGCAAGTCGACTCTCGTCAACGCGCTGCTGGCACAGGAGACTGATATCTCCTTGTCCGTTTCGTATACGACGCGCCCGGCACGTCCAGGGGACCAGGACGGGCGCGAGTATCACTTTGTCACCGTCGCCGACTTCAAGGCTCGGCGCGCACGCGGCGAATTCCTCGAGAGCGCCGAGGTACACGGCAATTTCTACGCGACCTCGCGTCTATGGATAGAAGAGCGCATGCGGGAAGGCCATGACGTCCTGCTGGAGATCGACTGGCAGGGGGCACGGCAGGTAAAACTCGCCTTTGCGCATGCCGTCGGGATCTTCATCCTCCCTCCTTCGATCGATGCGCTTGCGGAGCGCCTGCATAGGCGCGGCCAGGACCCGGCCCAGGTCATCGATCGCAGGCTGCTGGCCGCGGGCAGCGAAATCGCCCACGCACCCGAGTTCGACTACGTCATCATCAACGAGGACTTTGACCTCGCGTTAGCGCAACTCACCTCCATAGTCACCGCCACGCGCCTGCGCTACGCCAGCCAGGCAGCGCGCCATCACTCGTTGTTCGTCCAGCTCGGCATTCCCGCCTGACAACGCTGCGCCCCTCCTGGGCAAGGCTTCGCTACAATCGGAGCGAACTTCCTAGGAATCGCAGACATGGCACGCATCACAGTCGAAGACTGTCTAAAACACATCCCGAATCGGTTCCAGCTCACACTTGCCGCGGCCTATCGCGCGCGCCAGCTTGCCCAGGGCCACGCGCCCAAGATAGAGACGAAAGACAAACCCGCAGTGGCCGCGTTGCGTGAGATCGCCCTGCAAAAGGTGGGCATCGAGATGCTGCGCAAAGTCCCGACCTGACGGTTACTTGTCGTTGCGACGCGAAAACGGCCGGGCTAGCGTTGCCGAACTGACTTCTCCCCCGCATGGCAACCTCGAACCCGACCGCACCCGAACTAGCGAGTAACTATTCGCCCGCCGGGCTTGCGCGACGCGCTGCCTATGCGCTGCGCCGCGCCGGCAAGGTGGTCTGGCGCGGCGACGGTTCTCCGGCAGACGCTTCCACGGCCGTCGTCACGTTTGCTGCGCTGACGGACCGCCTCAAGCGCTACCTCAGCAGTGCGGACATCCAGCGCATCAAGGAAGCCTATCGGTTCTCGGACGCCGCGCATCTCGGCCAGTTTCGCAAAAGCGGCGAGCCGTACATCACCCATCCGATTGCAGTCGCCGAAGTGCTGGTGGACTGGAAACTCGATGCTGCGGCGATCCAGGCCGCCTTGCTGCATGACGTTCTGGAGGATTCCGGCGTAGCCAAGCAGGAACTCGCCTCGCGGTTCGGCCCCATCGTTGCCGAACTCGTCGATGGTGTCTCGAAGCTGGATCGGCTGCGTTTCGATTCGAACGAAGAGCAGCAGGCGGAAAGCTTCCGCAAGATGCTGCTTGCGATGGCGCGCGACGTTCGCGTCATCCTCATCAAGCTGGCTGATCGCCTGCACAACGTGCGCACGCTGGATGCGATGGAGTTGGAAAAGCGTCGCCGCATCGCGCGCGAGACGCTGGACATCTACGCGCCAATCGCGCACCGCCTCGGGTTGAACGCGATCTACCGCGAGCTGCTGGAACAAAGTTTTGCGCGCCTGCATCCACTGCGCTATCAGACCTTGCAGAAGGCTGTGCTTGCCGCGCGCGGCAACCGGCGCGAGGTGCTCGGCAAGATCTTCGAGGCGGTGCGCCGCGCTTTGACCGCCGCCAAGATCAAGGCGGAGGTCTATGGCCGTGAAAAGACGATTTACGGCATCTATCACAAGATGGCCGAAAAACGTCTTTCGTTCTCGGAGGTGCTCGATATCTACGGGCTGCGCATCGTCGTGCCAAACCGCGCCGATTGTTATCTCGCCCTTGGTGTGTTGCACGCCTTGTTCAAACCGGTGCCCGGCCGGTTTAAGGACTACATCGCAATTCCCAAGGTCAACGGCTATCAGTCGCTACATACCACCTTGATCGGTCCTTACGCAGCGCCGGTCGAGTTCCAGATCCGCACCCAGGAAATGCATCACGTGGCCGAATCGGGCGTGGCCGCGCACTGGCTCTACAAGGAAGACGACAGCTCGCTCTCTGAGTTGCAGTCGCGCACCCATCAGTGGCTGCAATCGCTGCTCGAAATCCAGAGCCAAACGGGCGACTCCGCTGAACTGATGGAGAACATCAAGGTCGACCTTTTCCCGGACAAGGTATACGTGTTCACGCCGAAGGGAAAGATCGTGTCGCTGCCGCGTGGTGCGACACCGATCGACTTTGCTTACAGCATCCACACCGATGTTGGTAACCGCTGCGTAGCCGTGCGCATCAACGGCGACGTGCAGCCATTGCGCACGGAGTTGCGCAATGGTGACGTCGTTGAGATCGTAACGGGACCCGTTGCGCGACCCAACCCGAGTTGGCTGGGATTCGTTCGGACGGGGCGTGCACGCGCAGAGATCCGCCACTTTTTGCGCACGATGAAGCGCGAGGAATCGATCGCGCTCGGGGAGAATCTGCTGGCGCGGGCTACGCAGCAGCTCAACTTCTCGATCTCAGAGGTCGCACAGGGCCGCTGGGATGCACTTGTGCGCGACGGTCAGGCCAAGGATCGGGACGAGATCCTGGCCGATATCGGGCTCGGCCGGCGACTCGCCGTCGTTGTCGCACGCCAACTGGCAATGGGAGCCGCTCCAGCCGAAGACAGCAGCAGCGAAAACGGATCGGACCGCGGGCGCGCTGCCATACCGGCCTTGGCGCCGGTCGTAATCCGCGGAACTGAGGGCATGGCGCTTCAGATGGCCAAGTGCTGCTCACCGATCCCGGGGGACGAGATCGTCGGTCACATGCGCAAAGACCAAGGGCTCGCCGTGCATCAGACCGACTGCGCGTATGCCGCACGGGCGCGCCGTGCCGACCCTGAGCGCTGGGTCGATCTCCAGTGGGCCGATGACACCGCCGGCCTTTACTCGGTCAACCTCGATCTCAGCGCCGCCAACGAACGCGGCGTGCTAGGTCGTATCGCGGTGGCACTTGCCGAAGCCGACTCGAACATCCTAAGCGTCCACCTCGAGGACGAGAACGCCGAGCAGGCACTGATCCACTTCAAGCTGCAAGTCCATGATCGGCGCCACCTTGCGCGCCTCATGCGCACGGTGCGGCGGATCAAGCAGGTCTCGCGCCTCGCGCGCGTGCGCGCAGGGCGCAGCCAGCCTAGCGAAGACGGCGAAGGGCGTGGTTGAGAGCGCCTACTCGGGCGCGCTTTACCTGTACCGGACCTCGAGCACGTCGAGCGTTTCCTCTCCGGCCGGCGTTCTCAACACCACGGTGTCGCCTTCGCGCGCCTTGACCAGGGCCCGCGCGATCGGAGAGATCCAGCTTACGTGTCCCTGTGCGACGTCGACTTCGTCGATCCCAACAATCTTGATCTCGCGCTCTTCCCCGCCGGCAATGGCGTAACGC
>Ga0137394_10000885_pt1 | contig 21062 bp, 22 predicted proteins | sample czobulk116metaG_FD_108278 | JGI IMG/M metagenome (GOLD analysis project Ga0137394, IMG submission 108278) | Vadose zone soil microbial communities from Angelo Coast Range Reserve, California, USA - czobulk1.16 metaG | ecosystem: Environmental > Terrestrial > Soil > Vadose zone | place: USA...
CTCTTCCCGGATCCCGATTCACCCAGGAGGCAGACGACGCGGCCGCGCGCCAGCGCGAAGGAAACGCCGCTTACGGCTTCGACGCCGCCGCCCTGGCCACGGAATTTGACAGAGAGATCCACGACCTCGAGGAGCGTGGTTTGTGGCGCCGTAGCCAAGTCCTGGACTGGCGGAGTGCGCGTCACGGTGGGGCGTGCGTGCAGCCACCATGCCACGCGGCGCGGGAGGCCGAAGGGCGGCGACGCCGCCACTTATCGCAACGATGACGGAATCGCGGCTGCTCATCATCATGGCAGACGTCGTTCGCGTGCCAGAGAAATCGGCACATCACGCAGCTGCAATCGCCACGGGATGGGGGGAGGCCTGCACGATACGATCCCTGAGTCGTCTCAGCCCCTTCCGGAACATCGGAAGCGCCCGCGATCGAGTCGCTCGCCGGCTGACGTCAGGGCGACGGGCGCTGGCTGACCTGGACGGCGGAAGGATCGGACGGGTTCGGCTCGACGAGCAGGATGCTTTCGTCGGAGGCCGATTGTGGACCCGTCTCGCGACTGACCCGAAAGCGGATCTGGGGCAAACGCGCGACGGCCTGGCGGAGCGCCTGTTGCCAGCGGACGCCGATCTTCACGAGGTCGGGATCCGTCGCCGCGAAGCGGCGTTGCCGGGTGATCTCCAGCTCGTCGACTCCGTAGGCGAGCAGGTCGATAGGCGGTCCGACGGTAACGTTCGAGCGCATCGTCGAGTCCAGCGAGAGCAGCGCGTACTTCGCCGCTTCCTCGAGCGTCGTCTTCTCGAACCGGATGCCGCGGTCCAGGATGGGGCGGCCGTACTTCGTCTCGCCGATCTGTAAATAAGGCGAGTCCTCGCTGGCCTGGAGCGGATTGCCCTGCGGATAGACGATGAAGAGCCCCGGCGGCTCGCCGCGCACCTGACCGCCGAGGATCAGGTTGACGTTGAACTTGAACTCGTCGCGCTCCAGCGCCGCGCGGTCCATGTCCGACACGCGCCGCACTTCCTCGCCGATGACGCGCGCGGCGTCGTAGAGCGACGGCGCTTGCGCCAGCCCCTTGCCGTCGGCGAAATCGCGCCGCAGCTGCGTGATGATCGACTGTGTGCAGGAGAGGCTGCCGCTGCTGAGCAGGATGAAGACGCGCTCGCCGGGCTGGGCAAACACGTGCATCTTGCACGCGACGTTCACCTGATCGTGACCCGCGTTCGTGCGCGAGTCGGAGGCCATCACGAGCCCGTGGCGGGTCCAGATGCCGACGCAATAGGTCACCCGGCCATGGTAGCAGAGGCCGCGAGAAAGCCGTGGTACCGTGAATCATGCAAATCCGGATCGGCTACGAGCTCGCCTTCGAGGTGTCCCGGCCCACCCCGATGCAGCTCATGCTCTACGTGCATCCGGATCAGGCCGGCGCCCTGCGGCATCCCGAGAAGATCGTCGTGGAGCCCGAAATCCCCGTGGAGGACTTCATCGACGGGTTCGGTAACCGCGCCGCGCGCATCCTGGCGCCCGGGGGCTCGGTCCGGATCCGGTACGACAACGTGATCGACGACCCGGGGAGCCCGGACGTGCCGTTCCAGGGCTTGCGGCTGACGCCCGTGCACGAGATGCCAGCGGAGTGCTGGCGCTTCCTCCTCGCGAGCCGGTATTGCGAGGTGGACCACATGGGCGACATCGCGTGGGGCCTCTTCGGGAGCACGCCGGAGTCGTCGGAGCGGGTACAGGCGGTGGTGGAGTGGGTGCACGCGAACGTCACGTTCGGCTACGAGTTCGCGCGCCGGACCAAGTCGGCGCGCGACGTCTACCTCGAGCGCCAGGGCGTGTGCCGGGACTTCCAGCACCTCGCCATCACATTCCTGCGAGCGCTCAACATCCCCGCGCGCTATACGACCGGCTTTCTCGGGGACATCGGCGTGCCGGTCTCGGCGAGTCCGATGGACTTCTCGGCCTGGGCCGAGGCCTACCTGGACGGCGCGTGGTATCCGATCGACGCCCGGCACAATCAGGCGCGCATCGGCCGCGTGGTGATGGCGCGCGGCCGCGACGCGGTCGACGTCGCGCTGACGACGTCGTTCGGCGCGGCGACGCTCATGCAGTTCACCGTGTGGACTGACGAGATCGCTGCCGCCGCCGCCTGAGTCGTTGCCCGGCATAGCAGGGTCGCCTCGGGGTCATTTCGTGGTTTGGGCGATAGGGAAATGGCAGCGTACCCGGCAGGATCATCACGTTTTCATTGTCGTAAGACCTCGGGATGGTGGGGGTAGGCCTGCACGATACGATCGATTAGTCGTCTCGTGTAGAATGCGTCATTTCTCTTTTCCACCAGAACCGGGACACGACCGGCGAAAAAGGACCCTCCGGTCACGCGTTTCCGACACTGTCCGGGGTTCCTAACCCGCGAAACGATTGAACGTTGATCGTGATGGCTCTCGTGATGCGGGCCAGTAACGATCGCTGAACGTCTCGCGCCGCCGTCCTAGGACGATCACAACGGCCGCGCCAGGACGATAACGCCTCGCTGACGCCACTCTCTTACACCGGACGTGGCCGCTTCCCAGCCAACCCGAGCATCTGCCGCTCGATGGTGTACCGGATGAGTCCTGTGGTATTGCGAACGCCGAGTTTGTTCTTGAGGCGCTCGCGGTGCGTCTCGACGGTGCGGGCGCCGATGCCCAGGCGACGGGACACCACACGGCTCGTCAGCCCCTGGGACACCAAGTGGAGCACCTCACGCTCCCGAGCACTTAACATCTCGTACGTATCCGCCACACCGTGTTCCGCTCGCTCCACCCAGCAAGACCGCCTGGTCAACGAACTGCGCATCACCGGCATCGCCACCGTGGCCGCCGCCAATCGCTATCTCCGCGACGAGTTCCTGCCGGCCTTCAATGCCGAGTTCCAACGGCCCCCAGCGGACCCTGGCCCGGCGTTTGTGCCGCTGGGCCGGGTCGACCTCGAGCAGATCCTCTGCGTCGAAGCTGAGCGCGTGGTCGGTCGTGACAATGTCGTTGTGGCCGACGGTGTCCCGCTGCAGTTGGCGAAGCAGCCCGGCCGTCGCACCTGCGCTGGCCTGCGGGTGCTCGTTCGTCGTCACCTCGACGGCCATCACTCGGTCTGGTACGGAGGCCGCTGCCTCGGCCACTACAACCCCCTGGGCCAGCCGGTCCGAGCGGCGTGATGGCTTCGTGCCGTTACCGAAGCGGCCAGATCACGGTGTCAAACAGTTGCGGTCAAGTCACGTATCAACAACAGCGGCGGTCTGACAACCGGCAATGGGTGTCAAGCTGAGAGCTATATCGATCCGCTTCTCTTCGAAAACTTCGGCATGCCACTTCATCTGTTTGGAATCTCTGAAATTGCTCGAGGCGTAGGCACGGGAAAAGAGTTTTGTCGGCAACGCATCAGAACTGGCGGACAGGCTTTCCAACCTGTCAGATAGCGTTGGCTTTTGGCTAATCTGCGTCGTAGTTCATTGAGATCCATCCCAAGTAGCGTTATGAATACTGTACGAGCGTAGCTTAACGACTCTGACTCTAAGGAGCCCGGCCAATGCCAGCCAATCTCTCCGCCATGCTTCGTTCCGTGCTGAAGGCGAAACAGACCGCTTCGTCGCTCGAGTTTCGGCTTCTACAGGAAATGGCGCGAACATTGCCCACGGCAACTGCGAATGGGTCATCCATGAACGCTTCAAGGGTCACGCGCCGCCGGTCGCTCAAATGCCCACGCTGCGACCGCCGATTCGCAATGCCCGTTCATCTGGGACGGCATCTCTCGGCGACGCATGGCAAGAAAAAGAAAAAAGCGGCCTAGTGCCAGCGCGACTGAAAAACCTGGTCGGCCCGTGCGACCGTGGTCGGCTCTTCCCACTGCGCCGAGTACGGCGCCGACAAGACCGTCAAGCATTGGCCGGCCTGTGGCGCTTGTTCGCCTCCTTTATCGGATGCCAGGGAGCGGCGCCGTCAGTCCCGACGACGAGCTGGATACCAGCATGCTGAAGTCTACGACGGAGATCTGAATCCGTTCGTCGACGAGGCCGTGGCGCACTTCACGGTCGGCGAGCTCCATACCCTGACACGGTTCTACAGCTTCGAGCGACGGACAGAGCGTCTTGGGGAAACTCGCCAGCTTCACCCGCCATCCCGAGCGTGAGTTCTCGGTGGCCATCGACGCCGAATTCCGAGGCTCGGCCGCCGGATGCTCGTCACCGCGACGATGGTCAGCAGGTCGAAATGGAAAGCCTGCTTGTTCGACTTTCGATCGGGATGACGGTCATCATTGCGGCCGACGGCGATCACGGCGTGACCGTCGAGACGCTGACTCAATGGCCGACGTTCCTGGACCGGGCCGAGGAGTCCAGGATTGAGAGGCTGAGGTCAGGCCGCTGCTGGAACAAACCAAAACCACGGGAGGAAGCCAGACCGGTGCAGCTGGGCCACGAGTACACGACCTTGACCGGGACCTGAAGCGGTGGCCGCCATCGCGTTCTCCCTTCCCGCTGTCGCGCGTACGTCACGGTGAGGGCACGGCGGCGACCCTCGCAAAGGCTGGCAGCCCACCTCGGCTGGAGGTGCCGATGGTAGCATCCGCTACCAGACAAGGAGGCGGCCATGGCCAAGGACGCGGTCGAGGTGCCCACGCAGCGCAAACCCATCGGTCCCTTCAGCTATGCGACCCGGGCAAACGGGATGCTCTACGTCTCCGGCTGCATCGGCGTGGACGACACCTGGAAGGTGGTCGGGCCTGATGTCACAAGCCAGACGCGGCGCACGCTCGAAATCATCAAGACCATCCTGGACGCGGCTAAGGTGCCGCTCGCCAACGTGGTAAAGACGACCACGTACCTCACCAGCGCCGCCGACTACAAGGCGTTCAACGAGGTACGCCGAGCCTTTTTCCCGGAGCCCTATCCGGCCAGCACTGTCGTGGTCGCCAAGGAGCTAGTGGTGAAGGACGCGGTGGTCGAGATCGAGGCGATCGCCCAGCTGCCGTGACGGTGTGTTGTGAAGAGGCGGAACGGTTGAGGGAGCATCACGCGGCCCATTCAGCAGCGCGTGAGGAACGAAGCACCGCGCACGCTCGAAGCGCGCCACGCCCGCGATCCTCGCCGCCTCGACCATCTGATGGTCTGGCCCATCCTCAAACGCTACGCCGATAGAGGCGTTGATGCTGGATCGCCGGCAGTTCCCTGGCCGGAATTGCGAGTGTCATCGCCGAACCTGAGCCCCCTGCAATTCGACCAGAGGATTCCATCATGTCGATCGAGGACACGAAGATCACACAGCTCCCATCGGCCCTTCCAGCGATCCTCCTCGACACCGAGACGCTCGGGTTCAAGATGGCGTCGGAGCCGCAGATCGGATCCCTCCTGCGCACCCTCGCCGCCTCCAAGCCGGGCGGTCGATTGCTCGAGCTCGGCACCGGCACTGGCGTCGGCACGGCTTGGCTCCTCGATGGGATGGATGCGGCCGCGCGGCTGGAGACGGTCGATAATGACGACACTCGGAGACTGGAGCACGGTCACAATGCGAATCTTCAGGCCGGAAGTCGAGTCCGTTCTTAAAACACTGGGAGTGCTGTCGCTCGTTGCGCTGGTGCTGGCCCCTATCGCATGGGGCTACGAGCAACGGCGTCAGGCGCGCGCGTGGCAGTCGGTCGCGTGCGCGTATCGGCTGCGCGACCTGGCCCAGCGGGCGCCGATCATTCGCGTGGACTACGTGGCCGATCCCTGCGGCGTCCTGCACTGGCCGCGCATTACAGTACATCGAGACGGGGGCGGGGCAGCGTCCCCCGCCCCGTCCTACGCTACGGCGCTTGAGCGGAGTAGGGACCCGTCAGGGGTGGGTCATCGTTGAAGACCCACACGGCACCGACGCCGCCGAGTGCGGTCAGTGCCCGTTACACCGCGATACCGACGCGCTTCATCCAGTCACCCCCCCTTCTGACGTAAGCAAGGCGGGGACGGATGCGGCACCTCTGAGGGACGCCCCACGCGAAACGCGCGCGTTCTCTGCATCGGCCGCTCAGAAAGGCCCACGAGCACTCTGGCGAGCTCGGCGCCTTCCTCACCGCGGTCGATTGGCCTCGCAAGGCCCAGTTCGGCCGAGGTGGCCCGCCGGCCGGGAACAGGGAAGCGGCTCGCTCAGGCCCGAAGCAGGCGGGCCCCGCCGCAGTCGGCGTGCCCGAGCCCGCTGCCCTCAACGAAGATGCCGACGTCCTGCATCCCGACCACCCGCGTGCCACACTTGGCGCAGTTCCTGCCGGCCTTTTCCCAACCGGCGTAGCAGCCCCCGCACACAGACGCGCGCCGCGCATCCTGGCCGCGGCGTGCTTCCCGCTTGGACACGCGCGCCTTGCACAACTCGCACGTCACCTTGCCGAGTCCGAACATGTCGATCTCCTCCTCGTCAGAGCATGAAGTGGTGGTGCCAACATTCCGGCTCAGTCTCACGAAAGTCTCGCCGCCGTGGCGACTCGGACGACGCGAGCGAGGAGACTAGACGCGAGGGGGAACGAACGGAGGACGGGAGACGAGCGACGGCACAAGGATGGGATCCCAGGCGGCGATGTCTCCCGCCAGCCTCAACACAACTGGCGTAAAGACGGTCGCCAGAATCCCGGGCGTCGTCTTAGACGTGAACGTCGACGAATCCGTCTGCTGCGTCTTCGCATGGCGCGGGTGCTTGTTCCAGATCTGGAGCGCGACGTCACCAGCGGCAATGCTGAGAAAAGGCGCCACCAGGAGGAAGAGGGCCAGCCGGATAACGATGATCCGTGGCGTCATGGCGGTGTCTGACCGATATTCCCCGCCGAGCGCCCCATGTCGGACCTTAGATCTTGTTCCTGCCCGAGGTGCTCGTACTGATCGACCCAGGCGCGCGCGCTTCGCGAAGGGCCGCCTCGTCGGCCGCGCCCTCACTGGTGACCGTCCTGATCCGAAGAGATGCACTCTTCGAAAACGCGCCGGAACCCCTGAGGCGGTCGGCCGTCCAGCGGGCCAGCCACCGGCCGGATTCGCCTTCGCTTGAGGTGGCCTTGATTCGATAGCCGCGGTACTCGATGATTTCTACCGCGCTGTCCTATACCCGATCGCTGAGCGATTCACAACTGGTGCGCATTTCGCCGGAATGAAGCCGGAGGTTCGTCACGCGCCACCCGCGACATCGGGAGGTCCGTCGAGCGTCACTCGCTAGGCGGTCGCTAGGCGTCTTATCGAACTCCTCGTGACACTACCGCTGAACCTCGCCGAGCGTCAGGGGTTACGCGTTGATCAGCTCCTTGTTGTTTCGGATGCCGGGGACGCCCGACGCGCGGCGCCCCCATCGCGCCAACCCGACACCCGCTGTCGCGATCGCGTACCAGTGCAAGAAGAAGACCGGCCTTCCCGGTGCCGCCAGCCCGGTGAGGCGCGGGCTGAACGAGTGGGCCAATCAGAGGGTTTATCAGCGCGCGGGGCGGTGATGTGCGCCGGCGCGTCCACTCACGCCGGCTGCCAATTTTGTGATCGCTGCTGAAATCACAAGCACGAATCGCTTGCGGGCGTCGAGCGGACGGGCGTTGCCTGCCGTTCGCTCCGCTCGAGTGGAACATCCTGTCTTCGTCGCAGCGTCATAGCACTGAACAACGGACCGCCGCATAGTGGCGCGGAGCTTCGCGCGAGCCTTCACACTCGACATGCCGGCCGGCTTCAGCATGCGCTATCGGCCGTCTGATAACTGTCTTGAAGGGCCAGCGCCGCGTCGAGAGCCTCACCGCTCAATCTTGACGGGACCGATCGCGAAGGCGACGCTCCAACACGCGATCGACGAGCGGAAGAAGATCCGGCAGGCTGGATCGTTCGACTAACAACGCCGTGGCGCGCGCTCGCGGCAAATTGTGCTTCGGAGCCACGGGGGCCGGCGGCGACGATCGGCTCGAAGGCGGGCGCGCGACGCGTTGGATACGTTGGCTTCCTCCCCATGACACCGACGTTTGCCGTTCCTGCTCGTGCGGGCAGCACCGAGACGCTTCTGCCCGACAGATCAGCGTGGGTTCAGTGGAATCGCGCTCACGGGTGCGAGGCCAATCCACGGCCAACTAGTTCTCGCGAATGGCAAAGAGGACCGATCGCTGGGCACCCGCGCACGTGGCAGTTAGGTTGCACTCGCTGGCCACCGCCAGTCGTCATTGGGGACAGGGTGAGGGGCTTAGCGTCCAGAAGGCTCGGGCGGAAGCTTCGAGATCCTGTCCTTGATTGAGCCTACAGGAGGAGGGTGGATCATGAACTGGGACTCGTCATTCCCCGCAAGGCGCGGACTCGTGGCGCTCGCTATGGCGGCCTTGGCGCTGGCGACGGTGGCGAAGCCGGCCCTCGCGCAGAAAGCCGAGCCGTGTATCGCCGGCTCGTGGGAGCTGAGCGGCCCCCTCGCGCACACCGGGTTGGCCATCCGCATGGGCCTTGAGGTTGCCGTCGACGAGATCAACGAGTCGGGCGGCGTCCTCGGCAAGAAGCTCCGGGTGATCGCGTACGACGACCAGGGCGAGCCCGCGCGTGCGGTCGATAACACCCGGCGCATCGGTGAGAAGGACAACTGCATCATCATGATCGGTGGCGCCCGGACGCCCAACGCCCTCGCCATCCGGCCCGTGCTCTCCGAGATCGGGCTTCCGTGGATGGGGGTCATCTCAGCCGGCACGCGCGTGGTCGAGTGGGAGACCGGGACAAACGAGTGGATGTTCCGCACCTCGATGAAAGACCGGTGGGTGGCGCCCTTCCTGATCGAGTACGCGCTCAAGCGGAGCAAGAGCGGCAAGATCGGGATGATGTACGAGGCCACGGGCTGGGGCCAGGGCGCCGTGCCGGACGTGGAGGCGGCGGCAAAGGCCCGCAAGATCCGACTCGTAGGCAAGGAGACGTTCAACCTCGCCGACCAGGACATGAGCGCCCAGCTGATCCGGCTGCGCGACTCCGGCGCCGACGCCCTCATCTTCTATTCGGTCGACCGCGAAGCCAACGCTGTCCTGAAATCCATGGACCGGATCGGCTACAAGCCAGTGATCGTGAGCGCCTGGGGCATCACGGGTCAGCTCGGCCAGACGGCAGGGCCCCTGGCCGAGGGTGTGCTGGTGGCAGGGACCTTCGCGTGGACGGGCGATCTGAGCCCACGCGCCACGAAGGTGTGGGAGCGGATCAAGACGAAGTTCAAGCTGTCCACCCCGGGGGACCTGCTCCTTCCCAGCGCGACGGCGAACTCCTACGACGCCGGTTACATCATCGCCGAGGCTCTGAAGATCGCCGGCGACTACGACCGCACGAAGCTGCGCGACGCCTTCTTCAAGGTGCGCTACGAGGGCATCATCGCGAAGTACGATCCGGCCTTCGAGAAGTCGATGGAGCGGCACGACGCGATCATCCCGAGCCACTACAAGATGCTGACCTACCACAAGGGCTTGCTGATGACGCTCGAGCAGACACCCTACGCGCTCAAGAAGTGACGGGAACTGAACGAGGCTGAACGCGGGGGTCGCGCCGGGCGCGGCCCTCGCGTGGGAGCGTCATGGGGGAAGTCCTCCAGTACTTCGTGACCGGCCTGTCACTCGGGGGCATCTACGCCCTCGTCGCGCTCGGCTTTTATGTCATGTGGGAGGCGACCCGGGCGGCGAACTTCAGTCACGGCGACGTCTACATGTTCGGGGCCGTGCTGACCGTGGTGCTCTACGGGTCGGGCTTTCCTCTTCTCCTCGCCGCGGCGCTGAGCGTGGCGGCGTGCGCACTCGGCGGCGCACTGATCGAACGGGTCCTCATCCGGCCGTTCAACCGGGAGCCCAATGCGATCGGCTGGATGCTCACGACCATCGCGGTGGGGATCGTGCTCGAGAGCGGCACGACGATCGCCTACGGAACGCTCGGCCGCCCGTTGCCCACAGCGCTGGCGCGGCAGCCGCTCCGCTTCGGTGGGGCCGGGATCTATCCCCAGGAGTTGCTGCTGCCTCTCGCGGCTGTCGCAGCCATGGTGGCTCTCGAAATGTTCTACCGCCGAACCATCCTCGGTCGCGCCATGCGGGCGGTGGCGTTCAACCCAACGGTCGCCGGCCTGATGGGCATCAACGTGAGGCGGATCGCAGCCATCGCCTACGCCATGGCGGCCGCGGTGGCGGCGGTGGCGGGGATCCTGATTGCGCCCGTCGTCGAGGCCACCCCGAGCATGGGAACCCTGATCGGATTGAAGGCCTTCGGGGTGGCTATCGTCGCCGGCATCTCGAATGCGCGCGGCGTAGTGGCCGTGGGGATCGCCTACGGGATCCTTGAGAAATTCATCGAGGGCTACATCAGCACAGGAGCGCGCAACGCCGTGGGCTTCACCGTGATGATCCTGATGTTGCTGGCATTCCCTCAGGGCCTGTTCGGCCGCAAGGAGGTCGCGAAGGTATGACTCCGCGGCGGCAGTTCCTGGCTGTCCTCGTCTTGGGACTGGGGTTCCTGACGGTGTTCCGTCTGCTCGAGCCAACGAACTATCAGATCGGCCTCCTGATGCGCTGCATGATCCTGATGATCGTCACCATCGGGCTCAACATCCTGATCGGGCACGCCGGCCTCGTCTCGCTCGGACAGGCCGCGCTATACGGCGTGGGCTCGTACGTCGCGGCGTGGCTTGCCCTCAAGGCGGCGCTGCCCTTCCTCGCCGCCATGGGGGCGGGGATCCTCGCCACCGCGTTCTTCGGCGCCGCCCTCGCCTATCCGACCGTTCGTGTCCGCGGCGTCTATCTGGCCGTGATCACCATCGCCTTCGGGCTCGTCTTCGAGAACATCCTCGTCGAATGGCTGTCGGTCACGGGCGGCACACAGGGGCTCATCGGCATCCCGCGCGGCCGGGTGTTCGGGGTGTTGCTCACCCGGCCGATCTACTTCTGGGTTGTCTCGGGCTGCCTGATCATGGCCTTCATCGTCCAGTACACGATAATTCATTCCCGCTATGGGCGCGCCATGCGGGCGACCGCGCAGAGCGAGAACGCGGCGCGTGCGCTCGGGATCAACGTCACGAACATCCGGATCCTCGCTTTCGTGATCTCGGCGATCCTGGCTGGCCTCGCCGGCGGCCTCTACACGTTCCTGAACCTGTTCGTGAACTACGAGACGTTCACCTTCCTGCACTCCGTCGGTTTCCTCCTGATGGTCATCCTGGGAGGCACCGGCACGCTGCTCGGTCCCGTCGTCGGTACCTCGGCGCTCACCTATGTCGTCGAGGTGCTCCAGAACGTCCGTGAATGGCAGGTCTTCGCCTACGGCCTGCTCTTGGCCCTGATCATGTTCGTGATGCCGCGGGGAGTCGTGGGGTCACTGGAGGACGCGGTCCGACGATTCTGGACCAGGCGGGGCGGCCGCGAGTCCCGGGCTTGGCCGAACCGCGGCGCCCCGTTACCCGACCTGCTGGGCGCGCGGCCCTCGTTCGAGGGGCCGGCGCTGGAGATCCGGGGCCTCACGCTTCGCTTCGGGGGTTTGACGGCGGTGAACGCGGTTTCCCTATGCGTGGAACCGGGCACCGTCCACGCGCTCATCGGCCCGAACGGGGCGGGAAAGTCGAGCCTCCTCAATCTGATCTCGGGCTTCTACGTGCCGACTGAGGGCGAGATCATCTTCGATGCGAAGGGGATCGCCGGGCTGCCGAGCCACGTCCTCGCGCGCCGAGGAATCGCCCGGACCTTTCAGAACACCGAACTGTTCGGTCAGATGACCGCGCTCGAGAACGTGCTCGTCGGTTTGCACCAGCACTACCGCAGCACGCTCGTCGAGACGCTGTTCCGGCTCCCGCGTTGGGTGCGCGAGGAGCGCCGCTTTCTCGCCCAGGCCACCCAGCTGCTCGACTTCGTCGGGCTCTCTGACTATGCGGACGAGGAGGCTCGCAATCTGCCCTTTGGCCATCAGCGCCGGTTGGAGATCGCGCGTGCGCTGGCCTTGCGCCCCAGGCTCCTGCTCCTCGACGAGCCGGCCGCCGGCCTGACTCACGGCGAGATCGAGGACCTCACCGCCACCATCCGGCTCCTCACCGATCACGGGGTGACGGTGATCCTGGTCGAGCACCATGTGGAGATGGTGATGACCATCTCCGACCACGTCACCGTTCTCGACTACGGCGAGGTGATCGCGTCGGGCCGTGCGGCTGCGGTGCAGGACGACCCGCGGGTGATCGAGGCCTATTTCGGCACAGGCGGGATCGACGTGCGGCGGCCGCTGGCGGCCTCGGTGGGAGGGTGACGCGGCCATGACCGCCCCACTGCTCGAGATCGATGGCCTCAAGGTCGCGTACGGCCGGATCGAGGCCGTTCGAGGCGTCGACCTGAGGGTCGGAGCGGGCGAGTTCGTAGGAATCATCGGCGCCAACGGCGCGGGCAAGACCTCCACCCTGCGGGCGGTCACCGGCGTGGTGGCGCCAGCAGGCGGTGCCATCAACTTCGACGGCCGCGCCGTGGGCGGTCGACCCAGTCATGTGATGGTCGCCCTCGGCATCGCCATGGTGCCCGAGGGGCGCCAGGTCTTTGCCGACCAGACCGTCTACGACAACCTCCTGCTCGGCGCCTACGTCCGCATCGGGCGGGACGACGCCGGCGTGACCCGGGATGTGGAGCGCGTGCTCGAGTTGTTTCCAAGACTCCGGGAGAGAGTGGGCCAGCAGGCCGGCTCCCTGTCGGGGGGCGAGCAGCAGATGCTGGCCATCGCGCGGGGCTTGCTCTCACGCCCGAAGCTCCTGGTGGTGGACGAGTTGTCGCTTGGCCTCGCCCCGAAGGTCCTTGACCTGCTGTTTCCCGTCCTGGTCGATCTCAATCGGCAGGGACTGTCCATCCTGCTCGTCGACCAGATGGCGTCGTACGCGCTGCAGGTGACGCATCGGACCTACGTCATGGAACACGGCCGCGTCCTTATCCAAGGTCCGTCGGCGGCGCTGGCCAACGACGCGCGCGTCCTCGGCGCCTATCTCGGGCGCCGCGACGCGGCCTGACGACGCGATGCCCGGGCGCCCCTCATCGCGCGGCGGCTCTCACCCTCCAGGGAGGACATCATGACCACTCGCATCGTCGACCTGTCCTTGCGCCTGACTGACAACATGCCGGCGCACAAGTTGTTCCAGCGCCCGATGATCATTCCGCACATGACGCACGAGAACACGAAGAGTTTCGGCCTCGGCGTTCCTGGGGATCCGATGAGCTTCGCCACCGTCTACATGGGCATGCTGGATCACATCGGCACCCACGTCGACGCCTTCTATCACGTGAACCCGGCCGGGCTCACCGTCGACAAGATGCCGCTCGAGATGTTCATTGGCAAGGCCGTGTGCTTCGACCTCCGGCACATTCCCGACCTCGCCGACATCGACGTGAAGGACATGGAAGAAGCGGAGAAGAAAGCGAGTGTCAAGGTTGACGGGCACATCGTTCTCCTGAACACAGGCCTTCACGAGCGCTGGTATCCGAAGCCCGAGGTCGTCTGGAAGAACCCCGGAATCACCGCGGCGGCGACGCACTGGCTCGCCGACCGGGGCTCGAAGCTGCATGGGGTCGAGGGGCCGTCGACGGACCGCCCGACCGACAACTTCTTTCCCAACCACCGGGTGTGCCGTGACCGCAAGATCGCGCACTATGAGTGGCTGGTCAACCTGGACCAGCTCGTGGGGAAGGGCGAGTTCCAGTTCTCGGGCGTCCCCATCGCACTCGGCGACGGCAGTGGCGCCCCCGTGCGTGCGTATGCCGTCCTGAACTAGATGGAGGAGACCGAAGGCGGCGACGGGCGCGTCCCCATCACGCTGCTCACCGGGTTCCTGGGCGCCGGCAAGACCACGCTGGTCAACCGACTCCTGTCGGATCCTGCGAGCGGTCGGGTCGCCGTGATCGTGAACGAGTTCGGCGAGGTGGGCATCGACGGCGCGCTGATCCAGCGGGCGTCCGAGGACATGCTAGAGCTGCGCAACGGATGCATCTGCTGCTCGGCGCGCGACGGGCTCCTCGACGCCCTTCGCAATCTGTTTCTCCGCAAGCTCGGCGCCCTCGAGCCGAAGATCGAGTTCGACAGGATCCTCGTCGAAACCACCGGCATCGCCGATCCGACGCCCCTCGCCCGGCTCCTGTACACCGACCTGAACATGAACCTGAGCTACCGCCTCGACGCGGTGGTGACCGTGGTCGACCTGAAGCACATCACTTCGCAGCTCGCCGCGACGTCCGAGGCCGGGCGGCAGATCGCGCTCGCCGACCGGATCCTCTTCACCAAGCGCGATCTCGTCTCCGAGGACGAGGGGCGTAAGGCGCGGGCCGTGGTCACCGCGCTGAACCCGATCGCGTCGACCATGGATGTTTCGTTCGGGGAGATCGCCGCCTCGCGCGTGTTCGACCTCGACCTGTTCGATCCGAAGATGAAGGGCGAGGCCGTGGGCGAGTGGATCGGGGCGGTGGCGACCGAGGCCGAGCGATCGTCAACGTCCCGACATGATGAGGTGAGCGCCGTGTGCTCGCGGGACCCGAGGGCCGTCGACTGGGAGCGCTTTCTCCGGTTCCTGTGGACTCTCCAGCAGCGGTGCGGGGAGAACCTCTTTCGGGTGAAGGCGCTCGCCCATGTGGCGAACGTCGACAGGCCGGTGATATTCCAGGGCGTGCAGTCGACGTTCAGTCCGCCGACCTACGCTGACCGCTGGCCGGACGGCACACCGGAGTCACGCCTGGTCGTGATCGGTCGCGGGCTCGACCGCGAGGCGATCTTGGCGGGCTTTGCGGAATGCCTGGCCGAGGGCGAGCCCGTCTTCGATCGGAGCCGAGGGGCAGTGTGAGCGACGATCTGGCGAGCGCGACCGCCCTCGAGCTCTCGCAGATGATTCGGACGAAGCGCGTTTCGCCCGTGGAGGTGGTCACCGCCGCGCTCGTGCGCCTTGAGCGGCTCGAACCGTCGCTCAACGCGTTCGTAACCGTCACGCCCGATCTGGCTCTTGAGGGCGCGCGACGAGCGGAGGCGACTCTCATGGCCGGTGGTGGTGACCTGCCGCCGCTCCTGGGCCTGCCAGTCTCAGTGAAGGATCTCATCGCGGTGAAAGACGTGAGGGCGACCTTCGGATCGCGGACGCTCGCCAGGGCCGTCGCCGGGTTCGACGCCCCAGTGGTCGAGCGGCTCCGCGCCAGTGGCGCGTGCATCGTCGGCAAGACCACGACGAGCGAGTTCGGATGCAAGGCCGTCGGCGACAGCCCGCTCACGGGCATCACGCGCAATCCCTGGCACCTCGGCAAGACCCCCGGCGGCTCGAGCTGTGGTGCGGCCGCCAGCGTGGCCGCCGGAGTTACGCCGTTTGCGCTGGGAACCGACGGTGGCGGGTCGATTCGCATCCCGGCCGCCCTGACCGGGCTGTTCGGGATCAAGGCCCAGTTCGGACGGGTGCCGGTCTTTCCCACGAGCGCGACGCCGACACTCGCGCACGTCGCCCCCATCGCGCGATCTGTGAGGGACGCCGCGTGGCTGCTCATGTCGATCGCGGGGTTCGACGGACGGGACCCCGCCGCGGTCGCCGAGCCCATCCCCGATTTCCTCGGGGCGTGCGACGCGCCGGTCGACGGGATGCGGATCGCGTGGAGCGAGACGCTCGGCTACGCGCTCCCGACGGCGGAAGTATCCGGCCTGACGAGATCGGCGGTCGAGGTCTTCGAGCGCCTCGGCTGCCGTGTGGAGCCGATTTCGCACGTGATGGACGACCCGATCGACATTTGGATGTCAGAGTTCTATGCTGGCGCCGGGACCCGCCTGCGCCGCGCGCTGATCGAGACACGAGACCTCCTCGACCCCGCGGTGGCCGAAATCCTCGAGCGGGCCCTGGAGCAGTCACTCGAGAACTACTACGCGATGGTCTTCAAGCGCTACGAATTCCGGGAGACAATGCGGTCACTCTTCCAGCGCTACGACCTGCTGGTCTCGCCGACGCTGCCGGTCGCGGCCTTCGACGTCGGCAGGAACTGCCCGCCGGAGCTTCCGGATCGTGGCCTCGTCTCGTGGGTTTCGTATACCTACCCTTTCAACCTGACCGGTCAGCCGGCGGCGTCGATCCCGTGCGGGCTCACCACGGGCGGCCTTCCGGTGGGCCTTCAGCTCGTGGCGCGGGTCAATCGCGAGGTCGATATCTTTCGCGCGGCCGCGGCATTCGAGGCGGCCCGTCCGTTTCCACGCCTCGCCGAGTCCGCGCTGAGCGGAGAGCGGGCATGACATGGTTCACGGCCCCCGTGATCTTTCACACCCCGAGCTACGAGCCCCAACCGCCCGTCGCATCCGACGACCACGTCCGGCGAACACTTGCGAGGCCAGTTCGTCCGCACTCAGACTCAGGCCGTGGCGTCGTGACGGCCCTACTTGGCGAGAGAACTGTTGTACAAGACGCTATGCACACGTCCCCGACTCATGGAGGTCCAACATGGCGATCACTCCCCAGACGGTCACGATGGTGAACGACGCGGTCCAGGGGATCCCGCTGCCGGATGTCCGGATCCAGGAGCTGCCGATGGAGCTGAACCAGCTCCGGGCGGCGTCCGTCGGCAACCGGGCTCGACTGGACTTCGACGCGGACCCGAGCGACTTCCGGCGGCTGCTTCACGCGACCAAGGGCTGAGCGCGATGAGCGCCACGCTCCCGTTCCTGACGCTCACAGAGGTCGCGGATGCGATCACGTCGAAGAAGGTGTCGTCGTTTGAGGTCGTGCGCGCGTGCGTCGAGCGCATCGAGCGCCTGGACCCGAAGCTCCACTTCTTCATCTGGTCGGAGCCCGAGGAGGCGCTTGCTGCGGCCCGGGCGGCGGACGCGCGACTGGCGGCCGGAGGGCCCATCGGTCTGCTCCACGGCGTGCCGCTGGCGCACAAGGACATGTTCTACGTCGCCGGCAAGCGCTCGACGTGCGGCTCGAAGGTCCGGCGCGACTTCCGGCCCACGTACACGGCGACGGTGATGGAGCGATTGGCGGCGGCCGGCGCCGTCAACCTGGGCGGCCTGGCTATGGTCGAGTTCGCTATGGGTCCGCACGGCTACAACGCGCACCTCGAGCAATGCCGGAACCCGTGGAATCCGGAGTACATCCCGTGCGGCTCGTCGAGCGGCTCGGGCGTGGCGGTCGGGGCGCGCGCGGTGTACGGAGCGCTCGGCTCGGACACGGGTGGATCGATCCGCTGTCCGGCCGCCGTCGCCGGGGTGGTCGGGATCTGCCCGACGTACTCGCGCGTCAGCCGATACGGCGTGATGCAGATGTCCACGTCCCTCGACTGCGTCGGCCCGCTAGCGCGCACCGTCCGGGACTGCGCTCGGATGCTGCACGTGATTGCTGGGCCCGACGGACTCGACGCCAGTGCCAGCGACGAGCCGGTACCGGACTGGGAGGCGACGTTGGGTGACACCCTGCGCGGGGTGCGGGTCGGCGTGCCCGAGGGCTACTTCTACGACGGCGTCGTCGACGAGATCCGAACGGCGCTGACGGCCAGCCTGAACGTGCTCGGGACACTGGGCGCCGACATCGTGCATGTGAAGGTGCCGCCGTCGCTCTACGAGGTCGCGGAGCTCCAACCCGTCGTGATGAAGTCGGAAGGCGCAGCGAACCACAGCCGCTGGATGCGCGAGCGTCCGGCGGACTACTCCGACCAGGTCCGCAACCGGCTACAGGCGGGCTTCTTCATCCCGGCAACGGACTACATCCAGGCGATCAAGGTTCGCACGCAGTTCCTCGCGGAGTTCGTGGACGCAGTGTTCACCCGCGTGGACGTCCTGCACGCGCCGGTCCTGCCGATGCCCGTGCCGAGGATCAGCGAGACCATGCCGTCCTCCGGGCCGGCGTACCTGGACATGGTGGTCTCGCTCACGCGCAACACCAAGGTCGTCAACTATCTCGGACTGCCGGCGATGAGCGTGCCGTGCGGCTTCTCCCGTAGCGGGCTGCCGATCGCCTTCCAGCTCATCGGTCGACCGTTCGCGGAGGGACGCCTGTTCCAGGTCGGCCACGCGTACGAGCGCGCCACGCCCTGGCACTCGATGACGCCTCCACTGTGACGATGCGCGCGTGATCGAGCTCGTCCTGCAGGCGATTGTCAGTGGGATCCTCCTCGGAGGTATCTACAGCCTGATCTGCGTCGGGCTCACACTGACGTTCGGCGTGATGCGCATCATCAACTTCGCGCACGGCGAGTTCCTGATGGTCGGCATGTACGCGACGTACTTCTTCGCCCAGGCTTTCCACACCGAGTCTTACGCCGCCTTGCCGGTCGTGCTGCCGGGGCTGTTCGTGTTCGGCGTCCTCGTCTACCACCTGCTCGTGCGTCCGATCCTGGGCGCCGAGCCCCTGAACCAGATGCTGCTGCTGGTGGGCTTCTCTCTCGTACTCCAGAACGCGGCCCTGGCGCTCTTCTCGCCCGACGCGCGCAGCCTGCAGTCCGCCATCTCGCTGGCCAAGCTCGAGGCGGGCTCAGTCATCGTGAGCGTGCCCAAGCTGATCGCCTTCGGGGCGTCGCTGGTCATTACCTCCGGACTGTACTGGCTGCTGCGGGCCACGGAGCTGGGGCGGCGCATCCGTGCGGCGGCCTCGGACCGGGAGACGGCGGCCCTCATGGGCATCAACGTCGGGCGAGTCAACCTGTTGGCCTTCGGCTTCGGCGTGGGGTGTCTCGGGGTGGCGGCGCCGCTCATCATGCCGATTTTCTACATCGTCCCCAACATCGGCACGTTCTTCATTCTGATCGCGTTCGTCGTCGTCGTCCTCGGAGGGATCGGCAACTTCCTGGGCGCGCTCTTGGCGAGCTTCATCGTGGCCATCGCGGAGTCGCTGGGGGCGCTGTTCATGCCGGGCTCGACGGCCCCGGTGCTGCCGTTCCTGCTCTTCATCCTGGTTCTGCTCGTCAAGCCAGAGGGACTCCTGGGAGCGCGAGCGCGGTGAGCAGATCCGGCGGGATCGGCGCCGTGGTGGTAACGGTCGCCGCCGCTGCGCTCCTGCCGTTCACGCTCGGCAGCCACCAGACGCACGTCCTGATCCAGATCCTCATGGCGGCGTACCTCGGGTACTGCTGGAACGTCCTGGGAGGCTTCGCGGGCCAACTGTCGTTCGGCCACGCGCTGTTCATGGCCGTCGGCGCGTATACCTCGACGTTGCTGCTTCTCGGAGCTGGCGTGAGCCCGTGGCTTGGCATGATCGCGGGCGGACTGCTGGCGGCGGCCCTCGGTCTGTTCATCGGCTACCTGAGCTTCCGGTACGGCATCAAGGGGACGTACTTCGGGCTCGTCACGCTGGCCTTCGCGGAGATCGCGCGCAACATCGCGCTGAACTGGGGCGCGATCGGCGGCGCCATGGGTCTCTACATCCCCATCCAGTCCAACGACGTCTGGAATCTGAAGTTCGTTGACAAGGGCGGGTACTACCATGTCGTGCTGGCGTTCCTCCTGCTGGCGCTCGGCGTGACGGCCTGGCTCGAGCGGAGCCGGGTGGGCCACTGCTTGCTGGCCATCCGCGAGAACGAGGACGCCGCGCAGGCGCTCGGCGTCAACGTGATGCGGGGCAAGCTGCTCGCGACGGCGCTCAGCGCCTTCATGACTGCGCTCGGCGGTACGCTCTACGCCCACTACGTGACGTTCATCGACCCCCATACGCTGCTGAATATGAACATGGCGCTGGAAATCATGATCTACGCCATCGTCGGGGGGATCGGCACCGTGTGGGGACCGCTGCTCGGCGCCGCCGTTCTGGTGCCGCTGGCGGAGGTGATGCGCGCGAGCCTCGGCAAGAGCTACGCGGGCATCCACTTGGTCGTCTACGGCGCCGTGCTGATGGGCATCGTCATGTTCGCGCCCGACGGGTTCATGGGACTCCTGCGTCGGCTACGGAACGGCCGGCGCGCGCACAGCGCCGGGCTTCCCGCCCTGAACACGAACGCCGGATCATGAGCTTGTTGACCGTGCAGGGGCTGAGCAAGACCTTCGGCGGCCTGCGCGCGGTGTCCGAGGTGAGCTTTGGCGTCGAGCGGGGCAGCGTCGTGGGCCTGATCGGGCCCAACGGCGCTGGCAAGACGACGACGTTCGCGCTCATCTCGGGCTTCCAGCGCCCGACCGCGGGCGCGGTGACGTTCAAGGGCGAGCCGATCACCGGCCTGTCCCCGGACGCGATCTGCCACCGAGGGCTGACGCGGACGTTCCAGATCATGCAGGCCTTCCCGAAGCTGACGCTGCTGCACAACGTGATGATCGGCGCCTACGCCCACCACCGGCCCGTCGCGTCCGCGCGCCGGCGCGCGCTCGCCGTGCTGGAGCGCTTCGGCATGATCGACCGCCGGGAGGAGCTGGCGCGGAACCTCACGCTGGCGGACCTGAAGCGCCTCGAGATCGCCAAGGCGCTCGCGACCGACCCCGCGCTGATCCTGCTCGACGAGGTCGTCGCTGGGCTGACGCCGACCGAGGTCGACGACATGGTGTGCCTGATCCGCGGCATCCGCGCCGATGGCGTCACCATCCTCATGATCGAGCACGTGATGCAGGCGGTGATGGCGCTCTCGGACGTGATCGTCGTCCTCGATCACGGCGAGAAAATCTTCGAGGGCTCGCCCGAAGCGGCCACGTGCGACCGGCGCGTGGTGGAGGCGTACCTCGGGGAAGGCGCCGCGCATGCTTAGCATCGAGACGGTCTCCGCCCAGTACGGGCGCGCGCGCGTGCTTCACGAGGTCTCCTTCGGCGTCGCGGAAGGACAGATCGTCTCCGTGGTCGGGGCGAACGGCGCCGGCAAGACGACGCTGGTGAAGGTCATCTCTGGTCAGCTGCGTCCCACGCGCGGCCGCGTGGTGTTCGAGGGCGCGGACATCACGGCCTGCCCGGCACACGAGATCGTGCTTCGCGGCATCGTGCAGGTGCCGGAGGGCCGGCGCCTGTTCGCCGACATGACGGTGCTGGAGAACCTCCTGCTTGGCTCGACGCATCCGCAGGCGCGCGCCCGGCGCGCCGAGGGGCTCGACCACATCCACGCGTTGTTTCCGATCCTGCGCGAGCGCGGCGGGCAGTTGGCCGGCACTCTCTCGGGAGGGGAGCAGCAGATGCTCGCGATC
>Ga0137394_10000887_pt1 | contig 21049 bp, 22 predicted proteins | sample czobulk116metaG_FD_108278 | JGI IMG/M metagenome (GOLD analysis project Ga0137394, IMG submission 108278) | Vadose zone soil microbial communities from Angelo Coast Range Reserve, California, USA - czobulk1.16 metaG | ecosystem: Environmental > Terrestrial > Soil > Vadose zone | place: USA...
TATGTTGCAACAGAGCTGCCATATAGCAGTAGTCACAATGACTCTCGACAAGTATGGTGTATGGCAACAAATATTCTGTAAAGTGCTAGAGGCGAATAAGGCTGAAATGCACGGAATGCAAGCGGCGCCCTCTACCGTCTCCGGTAATAAAACGCTGCTCCGTTCCGATCCGAGCCGGTTATTTCATTTTTCATCATCACTAGCATCACTGCTCGAGCGTGCAGTACTGCAGTGCCCGAAGATGCGTTGACGCGAATGTTGTAGGACAAACTGTGCTTTATGGATACCGCTCAGCTTAGGTCGCCGGTAGCCGTTTCATGAACAGGGTTAGTGCGAAGTAGCGCAATTACGCTAATGATTCACGATGATGCCGAGGACAAGACCTACGCAGAGACACTGAATTGTAGTACGCGGAATTGTCACTCATGTCAGTTCGAAGTTCGAACACTCTGGCAGTTCCTTCACCTTCACCGTCACAGCCATAAGGTTGTCTTGGGTTTCTCCAATGCCGAAGGACAACTCGGTAAAGCTCATCTTCATACGGGCTACAATAGAAAGGGCAACCTCTCTAAACAGAAACAACGTAACAAATGCCGCTTCGGAGGATGTAACATCGAATGGCATTCAGACTTCCGGTCAGATACTAGTAAATCCGTGCTGTCGCCTAACGCTCTGGTTCTGAAGAAATATTCGGATGTCTGGGTTATACCACAAGTCCATAACAAGTTGGTCGGCTAGTTCTTGATATGCAACAACGTGCTTTCACTGAAAAGCAAAATTACTATCCCTCAACAAGGCGGAAAAGTACTGACGACAGAACCGGGAACGTCGCGTGCCCCTTCAAGCACTCACAAGAAAGCGCGTCCGACGTTGCGTAGCCCCATTGAGTCATTCGCGGAGGGACGGCGACGGACGGCGACGGCGACGCGGAGAGTTCGAAATACGCCAGTCCGAGTCAAGACAAAATGGCGGTAGACGCGCGATCAGCGGCTACGGTACCGGGATTTCGAGGGGCATGGCCCGGCGGCGGGATCGTCCGCCGAGACATAGCCGCCGTCGAGGCGGCGCTCTTCCACTGCACCTCCTCCGGAGCCGGCGAGTCAGGACTCGTCGTGGCCTCTTCCGCGCAGTTCGCGAGCGCTTGCGGGCACGTTTCACAAGCTTGGCGGTCTGACATTGCATGACGAAAAGCTCGCGGAGGGTGTGGCCTAGACCGCTGTTGGGCATAAAGCCCACGGCACCTTGAGCAGGGGAGATGGTGCCTGATCACCTCGGCGATCCGCCTATGGCAGATACTTTGGCGAAAGGTATGGTCGAGACCACCCATCGTTGTCGTACTCCTTGAACGGATTGACGAGTGCCGGATATATATACAAGCTCGGAATATCAGCAGACACGCCACATTGGAGAGACATGCGAGGAGACATAGACCTGTTCTTAGATGCAATCGTGGGATCATCGATCACCCATTAAAGTCACCCTCAAGCTGTGTTTGCGGAGACCCGTTTGAATCAAAGTAACACAGCACGCGTCATTCGTTCAGAAGAAACAACCATACAGACCACAGACCACCATGCATACCAGTAACAAGCGTTCCACTTCTTTCGAATCTACAGTAAGAGATATTTCCTCAGGCTCCCTCAGCCGGTCCCGGGACACCGTTGGCCAAAAAGTATTCATAAACTGTCTTGGCTGCATCACGCTTCGCAGTACCTTTGTTCACGCCCCTCCCTTCGGCATAAACGACACCGCGGACTACAGGCAAGGATCAGTAAACAGCCTCGTAATTGTACTCGGCGGGATAGCGCTCACATTTAGCCGTAGCGATGTGAGTAGGGGCGTCGTCTCGACCCTCCCTGGTCATCACATATTGAAAATAGGGTGTCAAATTCCCGGTCTCATGTCCTTGAAGGAAGTTGTTGAGGATGACGGCGTAGTCTGCTCAGAATGCATGCGTTACAAAATGGATCACTGAGAAACCTGAGAGCTATTCTCACCAGTATTGTCAGTGGGCTGAGACATATCGTTATCGTTGTTGTTGTAGAGTTGGTGTCGAATGGGTCAGGTAGTTGAGAGTTAGCTCCAGACGGTGAGGGCCCTCTAAATACCCTGCCATGGCGGTATGCTTTCCCCTGGAAGAAGACGATTGCACAGTGTTTGGCCCATTTTTGACAGTCCTACAGTCCAACAACGACAGCGTCTGGGATAGGTGAAAGTAGAATGGGGTGATGAGCACAGAAATCAGGACTACAGTTGTTGGGACGCGACAAAATAGGTGTATATTGCAGTTTCAAGTTGTTTTCACAAAGGAACACGCAGATCACAGACAGTCGAAGAGATATCGATGGAACCTTACGCCATAAACCTTCACAAGAGACCAGAGGAGGAAAGAAAAAAGGGAATCTCGGGAGCACGGAAATCCAGTAATTCGGCCCAAGAGACGGTGTATGGCCCCAGCAAGCAGATTTGAGCGTCATGAAATGAGAGTGGAAGGGGAAGATCATTCGGATCGGAGAAGCGGTGTTGCATTTTAGGAGGGGAACCAGACTAAGGGAGGCGTTGACATTTATAACGGCACTCACTGGCGCGGCTGCGTATGAACTCCGCCTCAAATGGTTGAGGATTCAGTGTTGCAAAATTTAGTGCAAACAAAACATACCAGGTCGCACCATAGTGCGGGAAAAAGATAGCGGTTTGTCCGAGTTTGTGTCAACTTTGCAAGCGTCCAGCGCCCTCAAAGCGAAGACCCACAACAGCTAAGAAAACGACTGATGCGCAGAAACCCTCGGTACTTGTGTCTGTAAGCGCTTACGTCTTTGAGGTGCGCATGGCAACAAGTTCTCTACCGAAAGAACTAGGGCGGAGTTGTCCCGGAGAGGGCGCCTCTAAATCAATCAGTCGGGACAAGGGCGGTTATCCTCTACATCCCCATTTAAGAGTACAGATTGATGCTTCATCATTCCCCGGCCCAATTGCTGGTTTCTGGTTTCTGGATATGAATTCGAAGAAGGGTTTATATGCATAGAACTATGCCACAAAGCCGTTGGGGTTATGGCATGTGTAAGCGCCAAGAACAGTAGATAAGCTGAAGTCACGAGCCTGATCAAGGGGTATACTAGCGCCCGACGGCGGCGGATCTGTGCCCTATCGAGATCGAGTGAAAGTATATTGAATTAGGGGCAATGGTGGACCAGGAGAAATGAGAAAATGGAAATGGAAACGACCCGTCAGCCGGTCTCAAGGGGTAGGACGGTATGATACACCTGGTTGTTCCAAGTAGCTTTCCAGTGCTAGGCAACAATCATCAAATGCGACAGACTCTTGCTAGGAAAAAGGCGCGGGTACCCGGAAATGTGTTCGCCGGCCTACGATCGTGCGTATGGCGAGGCCAAACCATGAAAGGCGTGTAGTGGCAGCAAGGCGGGATCCACGTGCCTTAATAATGTACAGAAATCAGAATTTGTTTCTGGGCTGCATGAAGATGAACTAAAGAGAGATAAAATGGATGGAATGATGTGATCAGAGTTGAGGGTCCTAGCATATTTGTTGACGTGTCAGATGATAATGACTCGGATGGCTCATGGCTGTAGGGGTGAATCGTTTGCCTTATGGACGCGGTAAGTTGAATATTGCCGGGTGATATCTTGGGGTACGAAGGATGATCATGAACCTACATTAGACATAATTGTCTCTACGGGCGTTTACCCATTCGAGGACTTGCGTTTCTGATGGCTCGCTGGCCAAAAGCTGGTCACAACCGGATCCTCGCGGGTTTGCGGAGTTTTGTACGTACCAAATCGGGCGATGGGAAACAAAGTATTCGATTAGAGTGGCCAGGAAGAGAATAAGAGATCAAAAAGCGTCGGGCATGGGATACGTGAAGAACTGAGGCACTCGGTCAACGTGACTGAAGGTGAATTTGGTACTTCGTCTTATCACATGCCCTGTACGAGGATGAGCGCGCAGCACGGGTGGTAAATTTCACTGTGAATGACCCGCGGCGCGGAGTCCATGCGGTGTGATATCCGAGAGGGCGTGTTGGTAGCATATATGCGCCGAGGTTGCATAGGTGGGCAGGTCAACCGGAATTTCGTGTTCGCACAACTCTGAAACGTCAAAGCCAAGAAGGTTTGGACAAACGAAGTCTACCACTGTGAGATTAGGCACTGTTTGGAGTCATTATATCTCGAGACCCAAAGGGAAACGCCGTTGGTTTTCGAAATGGTAAGATAGATTTTCGCATGTCCACAGGTAGGATAACAAGACCTGCCTGCCTATGGTAAAAATGTGACGGTCATGTTCCACCCTTTCTTGAGCTGGAAGCCATCCAACATCTGTCTTGCAACTGCGGCAAGCTGCGCGTTCTCAAAAACAACTTCTGCTGTTTTGACCTTTTCTCCCGCTGCGTTGGGTTTTGTCGACGGTTTGACTTGCGCCGTCTGAAAACCCCGATACCTGAAAGTTTTGTGAGAGGGGGGCAATGAGACGGTGACTCGTCGATACATACTGTTGGAATAATACTGCCAGAACGCCATTTGTGACCTCCTGCGGGAGATTTGAACAATGCAACTTGTTGGAAGGCTGCACTTGCGCTAAACGAACAGTCGAGCACGATGGTACAAACACTGTTCCATAATTGGGTAAATAGTAGAAGAATACAGGACGTACTATTCGAGGTAGTCGGAGCGGGGGGACCAGCCTCGTCGTCATCCTCAATATCCATCTCCTCGTCGTCTGCATCTGCGATCTTCTCGCGCTTGGCACGAACTTCAGATTCCTCAACCTCACGCACACGCTTCGCAGAAGAAGCGTGGGCAAAGTTTGGTGGGATGAAGTTCGGGTCCTCACGGCGCAAGGTCGCATGGGATTTTGTCTTGGCATATGTGATACGCTTCTCGTGGACCTGGGATGAGACAAGATAGGGCGCATCACTCGTACGGACGGACCATGGGCTTATTGTAGAATATCATGCCATCACATGCGCGAAGGGCAGCGGTGGCGGCAGCAAGATCTGTAAAGACTAGAAACGCCTGGCCTCTCATTTTTGGTGTTTTGGTGGCAACGACGTCGATAAGCTTTCCAAAGGTAGTAAAGAGGGCGTAGAGCTGAGAGCGAATTTCATCCTTGTTTATCTTGTCATTGATGTTGTTGATATAAAGGGTTGTGTTAGGCTGAATGCTATCGACCTCGGCCATGGCCAGTGGGGAGAAGGTGCGGAGGCCACGTTCGATGTGAATTGAGTCAAATTCCCACGGATGATACCCACGTTGTCACTCTGATCGCGCCATAAAGCCATAAAGCCATGAAAAAATTCCCAAATCAATTTCTCGCGCGTTCGCTTGGCCCTGCCTTTCCCTCTCCCTTGGATATTCAAGTCCACTTCCTACCTCGTCTACTGCTACCTCTCGGGCTCTCTCTCCGACCTCATCCTCTAAGACGCGTCTCGGGTTTGGTTTTTTTAGAGCGGTGGTTCTAGAACACTTTCCCCCCTTCTCCCCGTCGTAACCCTCCTTGACACAAAATTTTCACCGCGTGGTTCGTGTTACGACCTTAACTTTCAGTCTTTCCGACTGTTCATGACCATTGACACGTCGCCAAGCTTTTCAAAGTCATATTCATGAACGCTATCTTTGATCCCAATCGACTCCCATCCTTCCTCCTTCCCTTCGTCTCCCTCTCCTACCCCGTCGACCCTCCCGTCAATCCAGACTCATTCCCAAACTCTTCCTACTACGACATCGGCTATCTTGATGGCTGTCTTGTAGTCACCCTTATAGCCGTCATGGCTATCCTTCGTGACGCCGCGCGTTTATTCCTTCTCGAGCCAATTGCAAATTGGAAGCTTACACGCGACTGGCGTCATCGGCAGGCTCTCAAGTCCGGTAGTGCAACTCCAGATTCGAAAGCAAGTAGTGTCGTCGGTATCAACTCCAATGGAAAGGCCCACGGTCCCGTCACCACAAATGCCGAGAAAGTAGTGACCGATCGCCCTGCTGAGCGCTCACCCGAGGCTCGCCGCATTCGCCATGCTGTGATTCGATTCGCAGAGCAAGGTTGGCTGGCAATATACTACCTATGTCAGTGGTCGCTAGGCATTGTACGTCTTCCTTATCATCTGCTTTGGGCAACACGCCTACTTATTTGCGCAATACAGTACATTCACTACTACCTTCCTTCGAACCTCTGGGCAGGCTACCCGCATATACCTCTCGCCGGCATCGTCAAGCTATACTACCTTATGCAGATATCGCTCTATGTCCATCTCGTACTTCTTCTCAACGCTGAAGCTCCACGGAATGATTATTGGCAAATGGTGACCCACCATGTAGTAACCATCGTCCTCATAGTCGCCAGTTATTGGTACAATTTCACGCGCGTCGGATGTTTAATCATGGTGCTCATGGACTGGTGTGACATTTTTCTGCCGGTACCTGGTTCCTTTTTTTCTGTCGTTCCAGAGACGTGCTAACACGTCATCCAAAGTTCACCAAGATGTGGCGATACTTTTCGTTCGAGACCGCTTGCGACGTGACCTTTGTTTTTTGGATGGTTTCGTGGTTTGTAACGCGTCATGTGCTGTTCTGTAAGGTCATTGCGTCCGCCTATTGGGAAGCTCCAACCCAGATCCAGTTTGGCTGGTGGCCCGAGCGCTCATACTGGTTCACGAAAGAGGTGCACGCCATTTTCGTTTCCCTCCTCGTCATTTTAGAAGTGAGAACTGTCTTTCCTTTCTAATGCTTGGCGCCGCTCATTCGCTTCCTGTACTAGTTGATCCAGACTATGTGGTCATACGTGATTGTTGGAGTGGCATACCGCGTAGTAAGGGGTGAGGGAGCCGACGACTCGCGAAGCGACGATGAAGGGTGAGCTCTTTTGACCTTTTGTTAGGATTTTGCTGACAGAGCTCGTAAAAGTGAGGATGAGGAAGTCAAGAAGGACCGCTAACGTCACGAATTTGCCTGGTTTGATACCAAGACATGAGATGATTTATCTAACGCGCTTCTCGAAATCACGAGGCCACCAGTGCTGTATTTCGGGACCCTTACTTCACATACCCCAGCTTGTGCTGTGCATATCACGTCAAGTTGTTGTCACCTCGGGACAAATAATGGGACATTTTTATTTTTTCACGTGACCCGCTTTGTAGATTCAATTTCCGTTTTGCAACTATTTGTTTGCCACTAAACGTCCGACTGGGACTAAGCAGGCTAGGACAGGTGCCGCGCACACCTGAGTGCACTGTCGTGTTACCAATTACATGGACAGATTCCCCGGGACAATGCAAGGTCTAGAAAGGCGCGTAAATGCTTACCTGTTTCTCGCCTCCCATTCGACTATCGCCCAACACACGCTCCCGTCCGGGCATGTTCCTCCGTACTATGAATCTTCACACTCGGTGGAGTGATCAGATTAATTGTGTTACTTGCTTGAAACGTAACAATTTGTGCAATTCGTCTTCCGTGTCCCAAATGGTGTAATTTCGCGGAGGCCAATCGGGTAACCTCGGGACATCCTCCCATCTTCGTAGATAGGCATATCCTGAAACAGGAGCTACGATTGCCTTTGACACGTCGTCGGCCTTATGGATTCCCGCATACGCGCAGTACCTCGCCAGATTGGTTGATCATACTTGCCCCAGAACAAACAGAGACCCAGTGCTCAGCGGCCATTGGGAACAATATTACGTTGTACAGTATATACTGGAGGTTGGGAATTCTTTTTTTGTTCAGTTCCTCACTGCCATTCCACTGTGTGCGAACGGAAAGTAGCGGTGGAGTTGTGGCTATACCTTACAGTACAATATATGCGCTGAGTAAAAGCAATGCTATGCATCTTCATTCGTTCAAGTAAAAAAATAAATTCCATCTACCTCTGGTTGTTGTAACGAGGCTCTCTCAATGGCCCACACGAGTGACATTTTTCTGTAATCATCACCCCAGAGTGGACTGTTACAGCCTCGCCATGGATAGTTTCAATAGCGCGTGTTGCGTGCGGCCATCTCGGTGGTTGCCCGAATCACGTGATTAGGGTTTTCGATTCATGTGTCGTCGTTAGCCGTGACTACGGAGCAACCGGTTCATGTCTCTTCTCTTGGAAACATCCCTCGGGGACATAGTCATCGATCTCGAGGTCGAAGCATGTCCGAAGACTTGCGAGAACTTCCTCAAACTGTGCAAGGTCTACTATTACAACCTTAATGCCTTCTTCAACGGTTCGCTTCGCGCCCACTTTTTCCACCATACGCGCTGCCTAACCTTTGGTTGGTTATACAGTCTCAAAAGACTTTCTCGCCCAAGCTGGCGATCCAACTGCGACCGGTATGGGCGGAGAATCCATCTGGTCCCTCATTGCTTCACAAACTGGAGGAGGGGACGTGCCACGTTATTTCGTTCCAGAGGTCGTACCCCGCTTGAAGCACGCGGAGAAAGGTACCGTTTCCATGGCCGTCGCGCCGGCCATAGAAGGCCAACCTTCCGGTGGCTGCGGAAGTCAGTTCTTTGTTACGCTTGCGGACGGTATCGAGTACCTCGATGGGAAGCATGCGGTGTTTGGGCATGTGGTGGAGGGGCTGGATACCTTGGACAAGATAAATGAGGTATTTGTGGACCAAGAGGGAAGACCGTTCAAGGATATTCGGATACGACATGTTGCCATACTCGGCGCGTCATTTCACCGTGCCTATTCAGGTGGCTCACTAACATCTGTCATAGAGGATCCCTTTCCTGACCCTCCTGGTCTCATTGTACCGGATTCACCGCCCACACGCCCTCAGGACAACTCTACTCGGATCGCGGAAGATGAAGATCCTCTTGAGGAGCTACCCGAGGAGGAAGCTGAGATGCAGCGGCGTAAACAGGCCGCAGCCGCGTCAGCCCTGACACTGGAAATGGTCGGCGACTTGCCCTTCGCCAATGTACGACCGCCAGAGAACGTCCTGTTCGTGTGCAAGCTCAATCCGGTGACACGAGATGAAGATCTCGAGCTAATTTTCTCACGGTTTGGCGCGATCATGAGTTGCCAGGTCATCAGAGATAAAAAGACTGGTGATTCACTTCAGTACGCATTCATTGAATTTGACAAGCGGGAGGACGCCGAACAGGTACGTGATGTGAGCCTTATTGTTCTGTATCAAGTTGATGGGTACGTGTCCCAAAGGCTTACTTCAAAATGCAAAACGTCCTCGTGGACGATCGTCGTATATGGGTTGACTTGTACGTGTAGTCCTTTTTTTTTAGTATCCGGTGCTCATCCGATCCCTTCCGGGTAGTTCACAATCGGTGGCACGTCTTAACAGAGGCTGGTCCAACAATCCTGTCCGAGAGAGTCGGGGAGGGCGTCGTGATGGCGGAGCTCCGGGTGGCGGTGGCTTTGGCGGTCGTGATGATCTTGAAGCCACACGCCGGTACCGGGATGGTCCGCGTGATCGGAGCCCATCGTACGGCATGGTATTCGACCTCCAGGCTGACAGGGACTCATCCCGAAGGCACCGTGAACGCGATGAAAGGGGATCCCGCAGACGCTCAAGGTCAAGGTCAAGGTCGCCTCGTGAACGACGTGAACGGAGGCGAAGCAATAGCAGGGACGCGGACCGGCGGATGAGAGCACCGAATAGCGACCGTGACCGTGACAGATTTCGTGACAGGCGGCGCTAAGTCCCATCTGGATACCTGTGCAAACTCAATTCAGGTGCTTCAGGATACCTGATTCCCATGATGGTTTGTTTTAGGTTTACTGCCGCGCTCATATACTCCAGTCGTGACGGTTGATATGGGAATGCAGTGTTGTATTTTTGTTTTAGAGTCACAGCGTCCGCGTGCACAATGACTCAATCCATCTGATCGAGGCCATCCGGCATGACCGAAACATACTAAAGCACCTTAGTCGAGGTGGTTGTCAACACATTCGATTCACCCCCCAGACCTCTATGATTTTCTCCACTCCCTCACCAGACCCCATCTTCAGTGCGCCTGACGCAGACATCATCTTGCGTTCAGATGATGCGCGCCCAACAGACTTCAGGGTCCACCGGTGTATCCTCCTCGCCGGGTCCCCATTCTTCGAAACCATGTTTTCCCTACCCCAACCCAAAGGTACAGCGGATGACAGCGTACCTGTTCTGGACGCTGCAGAACCCTCCGCGATTCTTCATCCACTCCTCCGCTTTCTCTATCCTGTGCCAGATCCAGAGGTCCCAACCCTCGACGCACTAGTTCCCTTGATGTGTGCCGCCGCAAAGTACGATATGACAGGCGTGATGGACCGGCTCCAAATGCTGCTCGTCTCTCCAACGTTCCTCGAGACGGCGCCCGTGCGCGTATTCGCGATCGCATCGCGCTTCGACCTGGAGGAAGAGTCGAAGGTAGCGTCGAAACACACGCTGCGCGTACGTGTGCTTGACGTCCCGCTCTGCGACGACCTGCGACACATTTCCGCATACTCGTACCACCGCCTGTTGGAGCTGCACCGCCGGCGTGGGGAAGCGGCGCGTCAGTCGCTGTGCGCGCCCGAGGAGCTGCGGTGCATGCAGTGCAACGGATCGCAGTACAACGCAGTCGCGCCGCCTAGATGGTGGGGCGAATTTGTGGCACGCGCGGGAGAAGAGCTGCGGTGCCGGCCGACGACGGACGTCGTCTTTTCGCTCAAGTTTTTGATGCAGTGCGCGCATGCGTCCGGATGTCCGCGTTGCCCTGGCAGCATCCTCGAGTCGTATTTGTTTCTGGACGCCCTAAAGGCGAAGATTGACGCTCTGCCGTCGACGATCTGATTGTTTGTGCTGTTCACAATTTGATACCCACCCCATTCCCACACGTGCACGTTGGTTTATGACGTTATTTATCGATCCACTGTAGCCACCGAACTCGAGGTAGTGAATATTCGTTTTGGGGTACAGCCCATAGTTTACGTTGTTTACGAGATAATTATTTCCGTCGTGTTCAGCGGGTGAACATGACGTCATCGTCAGCATCAGATTACTAGAGATTAGATTTCTGTGAAGCAGAAGCTTGAACGGGCGGAACTTGCATCCGTCGGAATCTACCATCTCTACCACCATGTCTGCACAGCTGGCAGCATTCAAGGTCCCCTTCATCGAAAATGAGCCCATGGTAGACATTTTCGGTTTTCCAATCTTGACGCCTCCAACCGTTGTGTCTCATGAATGGTTTTTCAGAAAGCCTACGCACCGGGCTCACCCGAGCGTGCAGCGTTGCAGGCCGCAATCTCGCAGATGGAGCAGGAGCTTCCCTTCGAGGTCCCTATCATCATAAATGGGGAGCCAGTGCGTCATGTTCTGTTTATGCAGTGTCTGATGATTATTGAACCGTCGCACGTCTTACGATAGGTCAAGACAGGCAGGCTCGCTAAGCAGTTGATTCCTGCGGACCATGCACGGCATATTTGCGTGTATCACGAGGCAGACGAAGCAACTGTCGCACGGGCTATTGAGGGCGCACTTGCCGCCAAGGCAGTGTGGGAAGCTATGCCGTGGGGCGACCGTGCCGCCATCTTTCTCAAGGCCGCGGATCTCATCAGCAAAAAGTACCGCTATAAGCTGATGGCTGCCACCATCCTCGGACAGGGAAAGAATGTTTGGCAGGCAGAGATTGATGCCGCTGCGGAAGTTAGCGTTTTCTTCCATCATTCGTGGAACTGCCGGCTGCAAGGCAAAGCAACACTGAAATGGGTATTTCTTGCTTTTTAGCTTGCGGACTTTTTCCGCTTTGGGGTGAAGTACGTAGAGGAGCTTTACTCTCAACAACCTCCGCGGAATTCGGCGGGTGGATGGAAGTGCGCGTTCTTTCCTATTTGCTTGCATGGGTACTGACACAGGTTCTACGCTAGCCGCGTTGAGTACCGCCCACTCGAGGGTTTTGTTCTAGCGGTCTCACCATTCAACTTCACTGCTATTGGTGGTAATCTCCCGGGAAGTCGGTATCATCTATCCATTTCCTTTCATCTTTCTCACTTAAAACCAACAGCACCCGCTCTCGTTGGAAATGTTGTTCTATGGAAGCCCTCACCCGCAGCGACATATTCAAATTACATTGTACACCAAATTCTTACCGAAGCAGGAGTACCCCCAGGTGTCATCCAATTCGTACCAGGCCCGCCACCAGAAGTTGTCGCACAAGCAATTGCGCATCGCGAGTTTGCTGGCCTGCACTTTACTGGAAGCACCTTCGTATTCAAGAAGTTATGGAAGGACATAGCAATGAACATTGATAAGTATAGGGGTTATCCACGGATTGTTGGCGAAACTGGTGCGCATATCGTCGCGAGGGCACTAAGACAAAAACGCTGATTGCTGTGTGAACCTGTAGGCGGGAAGAATTTTCACGTGATTCATAAGTCCGCGGAGATTAGGAATGCGGTGTTGCAGTCTGTCCGCTCAGCATTCGAATACCAGGGCCAGAAGTGCTCGGCTCTCTCGCGGCTTTATGTGTCGGCATCTGTGTGGAATGGCGGATTTAAGGACCAGTTCCTTGAGGAGATTGCGAAAATAAATATTGGACCTCCACAGGACTTCACCAACTTCATGGGCCCGGTGATGTACGCGAGCTCAGTTGTGACGACCCGGGCCCGCCGCCTGCTAATTTCTTTCCAGTGGCAAGCCTGCCTTTGACAAGATCACTGGATACATACAGAAAGCGAAAGACACTGGTGGTGAGATCTTGACTGGCGGAAGCTGTGCGTAATGTGCTCGCAGTTGTTGCATTTATCTTAAACCGGGCAATTTCTTCAGCCGATGACTCGAAGGGTTACTTCGTGCAACCAACTGTCATTCTCACGAGGGACCCTCAATCCATCACAATGAGAGAAGAAATCTTTGGTCCTGTTGTCACTGTAAGATTGGTCCAAGTCGGCCTCTCTCCATCCACATGTCGATGTTTTTTTTCCCAGGTTTATGTGTATGACGATGGTGATTTTGATAAAACACTCGAACTCATCGATACTTCGTCTGACTATGCCCTCACTGGTGCTATGTACGTGTAGAACGCTTTTATCCTTTTGGATACAGCTTATCTCCCGAAATCTTTCAGCTTTGCCTCCGAGCGTCAAGCTCTGATCCAAACAACCAACAAACTTCGTCACGCCGCTGGGAACGTGTACTACAACGAAAAGTGTACGGGCGCTGTAGTAGGCCAGCAACCATTTGGTGGTAGCCGGACAAGCGGAACAAACGACAAGGCAGGCAGCATTGCTATCTTCTACCGCTTCGTGAGCATGCGAAGCATTAAAGAAAACTTTGTTGGGTTGGAAGCCTTTGATTATCCGTCCAACATGGTCTGAAGTGGAGAGCAGACGAGGGGAGACTCGGAAGATCATTGTTACTCATCTAGGTGTACGTGAACCCGATGTCATAAACGAAAACCTTGAGAGCCCGTTCGGGAACGCTTTTTGAAATGAAGCAGTTTTTCCCAGATCTCATTTTGGTGGGTGCCAGAAAGAGGGACGGAAAATAAGTAATTTTTTTTTAGCGAACACGTTTTACACCCCGAAAAATGAAGAGTTTTTTTTTGCGTGTGGGGGGCATCACATATCTGACAAGTGTGACTGCACATGACCCAAGGATTGCACGTAAGGGAGATTGCATGATAGCCTGAGTAGGCGCATCGAGCCTCGCTAGCCGACGCTTCGCTTGCCGACGCTACCCGATTATCTAGCCGATTACCCCACACTCGCAACGTGCACACGCATACACCACTGTTCAGACACGACAATATGATGCCGGAACAAAAGCTTCACATCATTCGTCTTATAGGAATTGCAGGATTCATTTTTCTGTATGCTGCGATCCATGGGGATATATGCATCTCGCTTCACTAAAACGCGCCTGGATCCCATTAATCAAATGAGATCACGCACCGAGATTACGCAACAAAAGCATCACGTGCATCGACGTGCATTTTCTGGATGAGAGTCACAGTCACGTCTCGCGAGGCAGGTCTTCAAAAAAAACGAGTAAAAGCCGTTTTTTTTTGTGGCTGGGTGGTGTCCAAAAAACCACGCGCCTGATTTACAGATTTTTTTTGCCGAACAGCCCCTTGCCACACCTCGGTCTCCATCACAACTCATTATATTATTTGGCTGGTAAGTCACGCCTCTTTTTTTTTGCCGAACGGGCTCTGAGTCTAGCGTGTGCAAAGCCGCGCAGATTGGGGATCCCATTCTAGATCTAGTGGTGGTTTAATCATCCCAACGGTGATTTGGGTTCTTGCACTTAGACCGGCCATGGTCCATCTTGGCAGGTTTGCACATGCACCGAACCCACTAGCAATGTTTGGGTTGAGGTTCAGGCATGGCTGGACCAAACCTCCACTGGGGTCCAGGTTCAACACCTTGCATCAGGACCTGAGGCTTGAGGCCGGAACCTGAACCTCGAGAGTACTAGTAGGAGTCTAGGGGAGGTATAAGCGTCGTGAAAGGGAGGGGGCGTTATAAAATATCTGTTCGGGGTCGGTCTTGACAGCTCCGAATTTGCGGGCCGCGTTACAAAGCCGCGCCTCAGCCCAAATCCAAATCCCCACCGCCCGAGCCTTCGCCGTCTACACATCCGTCTCCAACCTTCGATTTACCACCTGCGCGCCGCTGTCTCCGTTCCTCAACTCGCCACCGTCTTCTCTGTCTTCCAGCCTGCCGCCATCTTCGCCGTCCCCAGATCGCCGCCGTCTCTCAGCCCGTCACCGCCGCTTCCTGGTTCGCCGTTCCCGAGTTCCGTTGTCGCCATCTTTCCAGCTGATGAAGCCGGCGGAGAGCTGAGAAACGGTAAGGATGGCGTCGAGCATAGATACAGCGAAGGCTTCGGTATCTATGTTTGACGCTGTGTTTGCCATCTCTCAGCTCTCCGCCGCCTTCCAGTTCATTCTCCGTCGCGTCTGCCCGTCGTCGCCCCGTTGTTTCTGCCCGTCGACCAACATTCTCCAAACGACCCCTAGTTCACGCGCGTGCCCTCGCTCACACCTGTTACCGGCACCTCGAATGGAGAAGACCCCGTTGCCGCACTCAGAAGACGATAGCATTAGCAGCATTAGCACCCCCCTCAACCTAGACTCCATCGCTGCTCCCGACTCCCTCCTTCAAAACACAGAAGACATGTCTCGCCTGCAAGACCTGCAAGACCTTCTATTTCAAGCCCCAGAAGGAGTACCCTCAACAGCAAGCCCGACTGACTCCAACACCACCGCAAGCACCTCTATCAACTTCAACACCGCCGCCCCGCAAGACCGCCCCGACTTCAACACTGCAAGAACTCCCACCGCCCCGCAAGACCGTCCATCCAGCCCTCACACCTCCTACGCCCAGCACGTCACGCCCCCCAGTCTTTCGGCCGCTGCACGGGCTGTCTCTCGCAGACATCCAGGCATCGAGAGACGGCGAGTGGGAGGCACGTGAAAGGGGTATCATGAGTCGGCGGTCGCGGATCTCAACTCGCTCGTGTGCAAGTACAATGCGCTCGCGCCATATGTGGTGCGCAGGGCATACGAAGAGAGCGCCGAGGACATCATGGGGGAGCTTGGGAGAAGGCTACACGGCTCTGAAGCTGGAGGTGCAGGGAAGAGGGTGGTGGTTGACGACTGGGACGGGGCGCTAAGTACAGTAGGCGTGCAGCCTCGGGGAAGATCCTTACGCTTCGTGATCTCTTCTGGCAGTGGTTTCGTAGTCGGAAGACTTGATCATCAGTTCTGACTATGACGGGCGGGAAGATGTTGACGCGCACCTTGCCGCCGGCCTTTAACAGACTCGCTCAGTACGTTTACGTAACAAAACGTTACACCGTCCCGGCGATGACTACCAAGGACCCAGGCCTTGTGACCAAAACAGGGACTTTTGTTTCAACGTTCATAGACCCCGTAGCGAGGCAGACGCCATCAGCCAACGAGACCCGGGGCGATGACCGGATAGATGAGGCGCGTAAGGCGGCCATCGAATATGAATCCGTGATCGATGCCAAGGACCGCGCGGCCATCGAGGACAGGATCAACTAGTGAGAGTAACTCCCCCCTTTAGAGTTAACGTTACTGACGTCTGGTAGTGCAAGGGAGATGAAGGTGGGGCTTGAGTCAAAGTGGGGCATTGCAAAGATCATGCAAGCTCGAGAGTATCGTCGAGCTGCTACACAGGCGCTAAGATTCGCCAAGGTAAGATCTTGTTGGATGCCATTCTATACATCGTACTGTACCTCTCATATACGATAGTCCATCACAGACAGAGGCCAGATCCAATGGAAAAGTAACGGCGGTGAACCTTACGTCGCGGATGGACCCGGTCAATGCCAGATCCGCTTGGGAATTCCCGATCCTTCTACAGACCCTACCCTTGCGCGTGTGGCCAGCGTCGCTCGACATCTCTATCGTTGTTATCTTAGCTGCAGGGATGCTTTCCCGACGCCTAAAAAGAGGGATGAATGGGCGGAGATTGTATGGTGCGAGGCATCCATCAGGACAGGGTCATACCCCGGCCCATCACTCAAACCCGAATGGGCAAGTCCCGTCTCTCTCTCTAGACGTCTCATCGCTTCATGTGGATCCTATAGTTCACGATAAGTAGCCTGGACTTCCTCGCCGACGTGAGGATGAAGGTTAGGCTACTCGTGGAGACTTCCTACGGCTTTGGCGCTCTTCCCGAGAGCATAAGCGACAACGCAGCCCACGCGCAGCATTTACTATCTAATAATGCGTTTATCTATCGTGTTCGTCTCGATGTATCTCCATTACCATTTGCAGCGCGTTGATCCCGGTGCTCTCACAGGAACCCAACTCTAGAGAAAGTCTTCGAGGCCCGTATCGACATACCGTCATCCAAAAGGCAGTTAATAGCTTGTGGTTCAAGAACAAGGATGACGATGGCATGACTTACCAAGAACATTTTTCCCCGATGCCGATCAAAGCCATGGCCCTTGTACTCGCGGTGGTAGGCATTCATCACACGCCTGACTGCCCTGAACGCTAACGAGCATGACGCACCCACTGGCACCGTTATCAGACACAATGCTGCATTGACGAATGGAGTGATGGCATACGCAAGGAGTCCAATTGGGACGAAAACCACTTCAAAGGCGTGTATCAACTGCACATCGATTCGCTCAAACTTCATGATAATGACAACGCCGAGGGTGGTGACCCGTTCGAAGTAATTCGGGGCGATCTCCTCAACAATGCAAGGTAGGGCTCGCTTGCGCGTCTCTGATGCATTGTGGGCGGTTTTTTTAACACCTTTAACAAGCGACTATGCCGAGAGTACAGATACCCGGAAGGCCCGAGATGCTGCGCATCCGGATATTAAAATCAGAAAGATCAATTTCGAGGACGAGAGATGACACCTGAAGGTGAAACTGAAATCAATCTGCTATGTACGAGATCCAGGTGTATTTGGGATCAAACTTGTGATGTACATCAGGAAAATGTCATTTGAGTTTTTGCACCTTTTCACACCTTAACAACTTTTTGCTAAGATGTAATAAGATCAAGGATTTGATGACAGCATTTTCTGTCTTATTTTTGCTCATTTCATGCAGAAATTTTTCAAAAAAATTCTATGTTTTATATGATAAGACATGTAATAAGTAGGTTCTGTCTTATCTTGTCTTATATCTGTGATAAGGTGTGAAAAAGTGTGAAAACTCAAATGATGTTTTTCTGATGTATGTACTCTGCCACAGGACATTAGCTTTCTATCATGATGATGTATTGAACTGTCAACAGGTGCAGGGCTATAAGGTGTACTTCATCCTAGATACAGGATAGTGTTGCAGTTGTGAGGCCACTACAAGTAGTGTGTCAAGAGCCAGAGCCAATGAAATAGTTGATACCCCAATTTGGTGTGGTCATCACCAACAAGGCCAAATGTGAGGCTTAGGCCATTCATCAGACGTGCTTCATGTTGTAATTGCACCTCTGTTTTCTGTACACACAAGGATCACTGGCACATCATACATGGACACCCATCATGTTTGGTACTGATACTTCAAGTTGTACTGGGTCTGTTGATCATATTGTTGTGATAGTCAGCCAGTACTACTAGTGGGATTACCTGGCCATTCCATTCTTGGACATCTTCATTCCCTGACTCAAAGGTTAGGATAAGTTGTCTGAGAGGGGGGCATTGGTCACACCACATCAGGAAAACTGCATTTGAGTTTTCACACCTTATTGCACCTTATTGCACCTTAACACCTTTGTGCTAAGATGTGATAAGATCAAATATTTTATGATAGCATTTTCTGCCTTATTTTTGCTCATTTGATGCAGAAAAGTTTCAAATTCTTTTTAGGTTTTTATGTGATAAGACATGCAATATGTAGGTTCTGTCTTATCTGGTTTTATATCTGCAATAAGGTGCAAAAGACACAAAAAGACATGAAAAGACACAAAAACTCAAATGTAGTTTTCCTAATGCACCTTTCACAAGTAGATTGGCTCAAAAAGTACAACACATTGAGCAAAGTAGAAGAGATATAACAAAGTTAATGTTTGATGTGCAAAATGGGAGTATAAATATTCTTACAAAGTAGAAGAGATATAACAAAGTTAATGTTTGATGTGCAAAATGGGAGTATAAATATTCTTACAAAGTATGAATTTGAACTTGTGAATTTTAAAAAAAAAAAGTTTAAAAAGTAGCTAAAAAGTACAAACATCAGTAAAATCAGATGCTGCTGTATAGTGCTAGACAGTGAACCATAGTAAACCATAGTGCCATAGTGCTCATAGCAAGGTCTGGGTGTTTATAGCACTGGACAGCACACCCTTTATGACATGCAGCAATGAAGCACAGTGTTAGGCTTACCAGAAGTGTATTGTAAGGCTTATATTACATCTTATTCCTCTTATTTTGGGGGTAAGAAAGGAACAAGTGAAAATAAGACAAGTTTTTTTTTACTGATGCTAGGACAGTGTGATGTGACTACATACTTCCTAAAATATATGGTAGTGACATAGGCATAATAAACATATTCCATATATGACGCTCTTTGCATATTCCATAATTGGAAGTACTCCTTCCATATTGGGACATCTCCTTTGTCTGTCTCGACACTCTCTCTTGCCTTGCATATGGGGTTTCCATTGCATAGGCAATCCCAGGCAGCAAGGACATTATGGGTTCTAGAATAAAAGAGTACAGATCTCTGTTATTAAAATCAGAGAGATGAAGGTATATTTCTGAGTCATCTCTACTAAAGGAGGGTGCTCACTTCATGTATTGGACACTTGTTGTGTAACTTCACAAGTCAAACAAGAAACAGGTTGATTCCAATGATAAGCAAGTGATGTTAGTGCTAATTTGGCACTAGTGGACTGGATTCACATTCTCCAATTTGAGCCCATACTTGTTGAGCAGTTGGATTTTCCAGGGCAAGGTGCAGGAGGGTCTAACTATGCATTACATACCTATCTAGTAAATGCAATGCCAAGATGACTCCTACATCTCAGGAAGTTGTTTCTGGTGAGGTTCTTAGTGAACATGTCAGCAGGGTTTTGGTCTGTTGGAATGAAGTGCAAAGAGACCTCCCCCTTACTGACTTTCTCCTGGATAAAATGGAAGCAAATGTTAATATGCTTTGTTTGTTTCTCCTGAACAGGATTAGAGGCATTAAAGATTGCCCCTTGATTGTCTCCACATAGTTGTTAAGGCTGCAGTGGGCCTAGGCTAGTCCTGATGTAGTATAGATAAGGCTAAGCAGGCCTAACACTAGTTCAATGTGTTGTACAGGACCAAGCAGGTCCAACACAAATGTCTGAGTGCTTTACATGGTCAAGTGGACCTAGCACAAGTGCAAGAGACAGAAAGAGGAGTGTAGATGAACACTCCAACTTCTATCTCTTGATGCACAATGCCTGAGCTGCTTGCTTTACATTCAAGCAATAGACAGAGTGGCTCATGCCTTTAAACAAGACAAATGTATATGAATGAGATGAGAGGGGTCTCAGAAGTGCACATGCACAAGGAATGAGGTCAAAGGGGAATAGTGTCTGTTCCCAATCAACCCTGAAAGTGTCAAGCTGCAATTCGAGAACTAAGTCAAGCTTAGAGCTCAACTGCTACTGTACATCAGCAAAAATCAACTTTTCTTATTCCATCTTATTCCATCTTATTCCATCTTACTATATCTTATTCCTCTTATTTTGAGGGTAAGAAGGGAATAAGTAGGAATAAGACAAGTTTTTTTTTACTGATGACTACAAGCAGTTTATATATGTACAAAACTGGCACTAGGAATCAACTTACTAGTGCCACCGATGCTGCTAGGTATCCTACAAGTGCATACTTGGTTTTCAAGTATCAGTACACTGCCTTGTCTTATCATATTCACAGTCCTCCATCAGAGGAACCAAAGAGGAAGAGAGGTGGAGCTGAGGGTTCCAAGAATGGCAACCTGCAATCTAAACAGTCCTATATCCATACAGTACAAGCCACAGGCATCACAAGCAAGCAGTCAGAGATGTACCAGAGTCTGTGCATAACAAGTTGATTCTAATGGATTTCTTTGAATCCTTCTAGTCAATCATAGAATTGATTGTGACTCCAGGGAAGCCCAAGATGGGGCATGATCTGTCTGGTGAGCTAATGGTGCAAAAGTCATATTAGAGCCTAGAAAGGATTTCACCAATGAGCTACACAGAGAATATAGTAGGGGCATGCAAGGGAAGGAGACAGAACAGCTTCCTATGCATGACCAATGATAGGGGTTGCATCAGAAAAAATAAATTTATCTTATTCCCACTTATTCCTTTCTTACCCCTAAAATAAGAGGAATAAGATATAATAAGATGTAATAAGAAAAGTTGATTTTCTCTGATGCAGAGAGTCATGCTGTCATTAGTGCCTAGCCTGCCAAAAGGAAAGTTCAGCAAGTCCAAGTAGAACCTTTACTTACCTAGGAACACTGTGCTATGCTTGGCATGTCATGAAGGAATGCCTATACACAACATCAGCAAAACCAGAATTTCGTCATAGTAACTCATAGTATTTGTCAGAATCCATAGTGGTATAGTGTTTCATAGTAGGTCTATAGTTCCCCATAGTAAGTGAACATTTTCATAGCACTTCA
>Ga0137394_10000888_pt1 | contig 21049 bp, 14 predicted proteins | sample czobulk116metaG_FD_108278 | JGI IMG/M metagenome (GOLD analysis project Ga0137394, IMG submission 108278) | Vadose zone soil microbial communities from Angelo Coast Range Reserve, California, USA - czobulk1.16 metaG | ecosystem: Environmental > Terrestrial > Soil > Vadose zone | place: USA...
AGCGGCGTTTGCGCCGGGCACCACCTGCACGGCGTGCACATGGGGTGGGTCCGCGTCGAGGGCGAGGCGCCCGATGGGCTGCGCTGGGAGCTCGGCGTGCGCGCGGGTCTTCGGCCGCTCGCGGTCATTGAGCCCGGCGGTCTGGATACGGCGTTCGCCGGTACTGGCTGCCGCTGATCTCAGGCGCGCGACCAAGGCTGCGCGACCGGGAGCCTGGGCTGCAACGGCGATACCGGTCCGCTCCTCGTCGACCACTCGTCCGCGCTCCGTGCCCTGCTCGCCTTCGTCCTCTGTGCCTCGGCCGCACGCGCCGAGGAAGTCCAATCACTCGTCGACCGCTCGCTCACCCTGCGTGGAGGCAAGGTCGGGGCTACCTCGACCTCCGCTGACCCTCTGGTTCCGAGCCCGGATCTGATTCTCGAGCACCCCCGTCCGCTCTCGGAAGCGCTCGACGTTGCGGAGCTTGATGCCCTCGTAGCCGCGGACCAGGTCGGGCAGGGCCGCCACCTCCGCGAGCGCGTCTTCCGTGGACGGCGAGAGGGTCTCCAGCGAACGTAAGACGAGAGCGCGGTACTCCTCGATCAGCGCCCGCTCGACCTTGCGCACTTCGTTGCGTCCGAACGGATCGAACGGCGTTCCGCGCAGCCGGCGCAGCGCGCTCAGGAGCACGAGCACCGGCCGTGCCCACCGTCCGAGCTTCAGCTTGCGCTTCATTCCCAGTGCGCGCAGCAGCGGCGGATGCAGGTGCCAGTACACGCGCGCCCCGCCGGGGAACTGCTTGCGGATTTGCTCCTCCGCCCCTCCGCGCAGGAGCAGTCGTGCGACCTCGTACTCGTCCTTGTACGCCATCAGCTTGTAGAGGTTTCGCGCCACCTCCTCGGCAATGCGCGTCTGCCCCGGCGCACGCTCCTGCTCGCGCGCCGCGACCCGCTGGACGAACTCCACGTACCGGCGGGCGTAACCGGCATCCTGGTAGGAGACCAGGTCCGCCGCGCGGATCTCGACCAGCCGCCGCAGCTCGCCCGCGAAGCCCGTGCCGGAGAGAAGTCCCGCGACGTCCGCAGCGTCCTTCGGGAGCGTCGCGGGCACCCCCGCGTCCGCCCGCGTCGCCGCCGCCTCCACGGCGCCGCGATCCACCACCCACCGCCGCCCCCACCGGAACGCGAGCCGGTTCGCTTCCACCGAGACGCCGTTCAGCTCGATGGCGTGCTCGATCGACTCCGAGCGCAGCGGCACGAGGCCCGCCTGGTACGCCGCTCCCAGGAGCAACAGCCCCGAGGGCATGTGATCGCCGAACAGCGCCTCCGAGATGCGCAGCGAGTCCAGATAGAGGTTCCTCGAAGCGCGAGTGCTGTGGTCGAGCGCGTGCGTGAGGCCACCCACCTCCGGGAAGAGGCTGTCCACATGCGTGACCATCTGTCCGGTCGGCACCTTGCTGGTGCTGACCACAGCGACAGTGCGCTGGGGATCCGCGCGCGCCAGGTTCTGCGGCGCGGTGCTCACCAAAAGGTCCAGGCCGAGGTAGAGGTCGGCATGCGTGACGCCGATCCGGCTCCCGACCTCGGGCGGCGCATCGAAGAGGCGCAGGTGCGACACGACCGGCCCGCCCTTCTGCGACAGGCCCGTCTGGTCGAGGCTGCGGACGTGCTTCCCATCGAGCAGCGCAGCGGTGCCGACGATGGAGTCGACCGTCACCACGCCGGTGCCGCCGATGCCCATCAGGTAGATGGAATACCCGTCGCCGCAGGCGGGCCTCGAGGCCGGCTCGGGCGGCACCTCGGCCGGAGGCAGGGAGCGCCGCTTCGCCTTTGGAAGCTCGGGGCTGGTCGGCACCGCGGTGAGGAACGACGGGCAGTCCCCTTTCAGGCAGGAGTAGTCCTTGTTGCAGGACGACTGGTGGATGCGCGTCTTGCGGCCCAGCTCGGTCTCGATCGGCTGCACCGACAGGCAGTTCGACTGGACTCCGCAGTCGCCGCATCCTTCGCAGACCGCTTCGTCGATGAAGACGCGCATGGGCGGGTCGGGACGCTTCCCCCGCTTGCGGAGCCGGCGCTTCTCTGCGGCGCACTCCTGGTCGTACACGAGCGCGGTGACACCGGGAATCTCGCGCAGGCGCCGCTGGACTGCGTCCAGATCGTCGCGGTGGTGGAGCGTTGCGCCGTCCAGCTGGCCCTTCTGGTACTTCTCCGGCTCGTCGGAGACGACGGCCACCTCGCGGACGCCTTCGGCGCGAAGCTGGTGGACGAGCGCGGGCACCGGAAGCGCGCCGGCCGCCTGCTGGCCGCCGGTCATCGCCACCGCGGAGTTGTAGAGCACCTTGTACGTGACGTTCACGCCGGCGGAGACGGCGGCCTTGATCGCCAGCATGCCCGAATGGAACAGCGTCCCGTCGCCGATGTTCTGGAACAGGTGCGGCACGCCGGTGAACGCGGCGGCGCCCACCCACTGGGCCCCTTCGCCGCCCATGGGCGTGATCCCCACCACGGAGCGATCCATGCGGATGGCCATGGTGTGACAGCCGATGCCGCCGCCGGCGATCGATCCCTCCGGCACGACGGTGGACGTGTTGTGCGGGCATCCGCTGCAGAAGAACGCGCTGCGCGCGACCGCCAGGGGCGCCGGCCGGCGGCGCACGGCCTCCAGCGTCGCGATGCGGGCGCGCGCCGACTCCGGCAGCGGCCGTCCGGCGAGGCGCGCCGCGAGGATCGGCGCGATCGAATCGGCGTCCAGCTCGCCGTACGACGGCACCAGCATCTTTCCCGCCTCGTCCAGCTTGCCGACGATGCGCGGGCGCCCCGGAGCATCGTAGAGCGCGTCCCGCAGCAAGAGCTCGAGGAAGGGGCGCTTCTCCTCCACCACCACGATCTCCTCGAGCCCCTCCGCGAATTCGCGCGCGATGCCCGGCTCGAGCGGATACAACATGCCGATCTTGAGCAGTCGGACGCCGGCCCTGCGCAGGCCGTCGCCTTCGAGCCCCAGATCGCGCATCGCCTGCCGCAGGTCGAACCAGGTCTTGCCCGAAGCGACGATCCCGACGCGATCTCCATCGCTGCGCGCGACGATGCGGTTCAAGCCGTTGGCCGCCGCGTACCTGCGCGCCATCTCCAGGCGCGAGGAGTGCAGCGTCGCCTCCATCTCCAGCGAGAAGGGCGCAAACAGCCGCGCATCGAAAGAAGGGACGAATGGGCGCCCGGAGACTTCCAGATACGGCGCCACCGGAGAGATGCGGTCCGGGGAGACCTCGGCGGTGCCGGCCTCGTCGCAGACGTCGGTGGCGCACTTCATCCCCACCCAGAGTCCGGAGCAGCGCGAGAGCGCGTAGCCATGGAGGCCCAGGTCGAGCACCTCCTGCACGCTCCCCGGGTACAGCACTGGAAACCCAGCTGCCCAGAAGGCAGGCTCGCTCTGGCTCGGGATGGTGGAGCTCTTGCAGGACGGATCGTCGCCCGCCAGCGCCAGCACGCCCCCGTTCTTGCCCACGCCGGCGAAGTTGGCGTGCTTGAAGATGTCTCCGGACCGATCGACGCCGGGGCCTTTGCCGTACCACATGCCGAGCACCCCGTCGTACTTGGCGGCAGGGAGGATCGAGGCGAGCTGGCTGCCGAAGACCGCCGTCGCGGCCAGCTCCTCGTTGACGCCGTTGACGAACCGCACCTCGTGCGCGCGGGCGATGGCCGCCGCCCGCTCGAAGGCCACGTCGAGCCCACCGAGAGGCGATCCGCGATATCCGGAGACGAGCGTGGCGGTCTTGAGGCCGCGCCGGCGATCCGACCGGTGCTGATCGAGCGTGAGCCGCACCAGCGCCTGGATCCCGCTCAGGTAGACGACGCCCTCTTCGAGCAGGTACTTGTCGTCCAGCGACCAGGCCTGCGCTCGAAGGGAAGGGTTCGTCTGCACGGCGGCGTGGCATGACAGCACACTGCCCGCGGGCGCGTCGAGGCAAAGTGCGCGGCCTGTTCTGCCTGGCGGAATGCCCGGCCGGCCTGGAGTGACGCCAGGGGCATTTTCTGGTTACCTGAAATCATGGAACCCCTCCAGGCGTACCTCGCGAAACCGTGGCTGAAGTTCTATCCGCCCGGCGTGCCGCACGTGGTCGACTTCGAGGCGAAGCCGGTGTTCCAGCTGTTCGACGAGGCCGCCGCCCGCTGGCCGAAGCGCGACGCGCTGGTCTTCTACGGCCGAGGCATCACCTACGGCGAGCTGCACGACGCGATCGACCGGCTCGCGTGCGCCCTCGCGGATCTGGGCGTGAAGAAGGGCGACCGCGTCGCCCTCTACCTGGTCAACAGCCCGCAGTTCGTGATCGCCTGGTTCGCCGCGCTCAAGGCCGGCGCGGTGGTCACCAGCATCAGCCCGCTCTACACGAGCCACGAGGTGCGCTACCAGCTCGAGGACAGCGGCGCGCGCGTGATCATCTGCCAGGACATCCTCTACGAGAAGGTGGCGAAGAGCGGCGCGGCGCTCGACGCCGCGGTGGTCACCTCGGTGTCCGAGTACCTCTCTCCGCTCAAGCGGCTCTTCAACCGGAGCGCGCCGGCGCGGGTTCCATCCGCCCCGGGCGTGCACTGGCTGCAGGATCTGCTCAAGAAGTACCCGGCCCGCCCGCCGCCGATCAGCATCGACCCGGCCAAGGATCTGGCCGCCCTGCCCTACACCGGCGGCACCACCGGACATCCCAAGGGCGTGATGCTCACGCACGCGAACATGGTCGCGGCGGAGAAGCTGGCGAGATCCATCTACCCGGACTTCGTCCCCGGCAAGGAAGTGGTGATCGCCTTCTTGCCCTTCTTCCACATCTACGGGCAGGTGGTGATCATGCTGAGCGGTCTCTCGCAAGGGAACCTGCTCGTGCTCTTCACCAGCCCGGACACGGAGGCGATCCTCACCGCGATCGAGCGCTACCAGGCCACCGCCTTCTACGGCGTCCCGACCTTGTTCGAGTACCTCAAGGACCACAAGGACACGGACAAGGTGAACTGGCGCCGGCTGAAGCTGGTCCTCTCCGGGGCGGACACCCTGCACGAGTCCACCACCAAGGGATGGTCCCGCCGGACCGGGTCCAACATCATCGAGGGCTACGGCATGTCCGAGACGTGCGCGATGAGCCACGTCAACCCGATGCAGCGGCCCAAGGCCGGCTCGTTCGGCTGCCCGATCCCCAACGTGCTGGCGGCGGTGATCGACCCGGAGACGCTGGCGTTCGCGCCGCCCGGCCAGATCGGAGAGCTGGTGCTCTCGGGTCCCAGCGTGATGAGCGGCTACTGGCGAAAGCCAGACGAGACGGCGCACACCTTCCTCGAGCACGAAGGGCGCCGGTGGCTCCGGACCGGCGACATCGTCCGCATGGACGAGGAGGGGTACTTCCACTTCTTCGACCGCTGCAAGGACCTGATCAAGTGCAAGGGCTACTCGGTCTTCGCCAAGGACGTGGAAGAGGTGCTCTACGCGCATCCCCAAGTGAAAGCGGCTGGCGTGATCGGCGTCCCCGACCCGGCGCTGGGCGAGAAGATCAAGGCCATCGTGGTCCTCCAGGCGGACGCGCGCGGCAAGGTGAACGAGGACGAGCTCAAGGCCTACTGCCGCGAGCGGCTGGCCGAGTACAAGGTGCCGCAAGTGATCGAGTTCCGCGGCGAGCTGCCCCGCACCGACGTGGGCAAGGTCTCCCGCCGCGAGCTGCGGGACGATCAGACGACCGTGTAAATGACCATCCCGTTCTTCCGCGTCGAGCACCTCACCCGCCGCTTCGGCGGCCTGCTCGCCGTCAACGACGTCAGCTTCGAGCTTCGCCGCGACCAGATCGTCGGCCTGATCGGCCCGAACGGCGCCGGCAAGACCACGCTGCTCCGCCTGATCACGCAGGTGCTCAAGCCGGACAGCGGCCGGGTGCTCTTCAACGGCGAGGACATCACCGCGCTGCGCGTCTGGGACGTGGTGAACCGCGGGATCGCCTGCACCTTCCAGAACACGCGCCCGTTCCGCCACCTGCCCATCATCGCCAACGTGATGGTGCCCCTGCTGGCGCCGCGCGCGCATGCCCGCGGCGAGTGGGTCCGGAAGATCGACGCCAAGGCGATGGACGCGCTGGAGTTCGTGGGCATCGCCGACCAGGCGCTGGAGCCCGCCTCCGCGCTGTCGCAAGGCGACCTCAAGCGGCTGGAAGTGGCGCGGGCCATCGCCACCGAGCCGGAGCTGCTCCTGCTCGACGAGCCCCTCGGCGGGCTGAATCCGGCCGAATCCGAGTTGCTGGCCCGATCGATCCGGCGGCTGCACAAGGGCGGACGCTTCGGGCGGCTGCACTCCGAAGGCCCGGCGGTGGTGATGATCGAGCACAAGCTCAAGGAGCTGATGTCCATCGCCGATCGGGTGATCGTGATGGACCACGGCGAGGTGCTGGCCGACGGACCGCCCGGAGAGATCGTGAAGAACCCGAAGGTGGTGGAGGCCTACCTGGGGTCCGCGCATGCCGCTCCTTGAGGTGAAGGGCCTTTCGGTCCGCTACGACAAGGCCGTGCTGCTCAACGGCGTGTCGCTGCGCGTGGACGAGGGCGAGTTCGTGGGCCTGGTCGGACCCAACGGCGCCGGCAAGTCCACGCTCTTGCGCGCCATCTCCGGGCTGGTCCGCTTCGAGGAGCGCATGAAGCGCGGCGGGGACGGCGAGATCGCGCTCGAGGGCGAGGTCTGGTTCAACGGCGAGCGGATCGACGGGCTCGCGGCGCACGAGATCCGCCTGCGCGGCCTGGTCCACTGTCCCGAGCGGCGGCGGCCCTTCCGCGAGCTGACGGTGGAGGAGAACCTCCTCGCCGGCGCGTACCTCTCGCGCAGCGCGAGCGAGAGGCAGCGAAATCTGGAGAAGGCCTACGCGCTCTTCCCCAAGCTGGCCGAGCGCAAGAGCCAGGTCTCGGGCAAGCTCTCGGGAGGCGAGCAGCAGATGCTCGCCACGGCGCGCGCGCTGATGTACGAGGCCAAGCTGCTGGCCATCGACGAGCCGTCGCTCGGCCTCGCTCCGCGCGTGCGCGAGGAGCTGTTCGCCGCCGTCGCCAAGATCCACGCGCAGGGAACGCCGGTCCTGCTGGTCGAGCAGGAGGTGGCGCAGGTCTTCCGCATGGCGCGCCGCAACTACGTGCTCTCGCAGGGACGCATCATCGCCGAGGGCACCGCCCAGCAGATGATGGCCGACGAATCGCTGCGCGCCGGCTACCTGGGGTTGTGAGCGGGCTCCCGCGCCCGGTGCGCGTGCAGCGGGGCGTCGCAGACGCGGCAGGTCTGGCGCCAGGCGGCGTTCTGTTGCTTGCAGCGGGGGCAGCGCGTCTCGATCCGGTCGCGCACCCAGGGCGTCAGGCCGCGCGGCATGAAGAGCAGCACCAGGAGCACGATCACGGCGAAGATCAGCAGGCGCAGCTCGCCGAACTCACCATGAGAACCCAGCCATTCGGTCAAGGGATAGAGCAGGAAGACGGCCGTGACCGGACCGTAGATGGTGGCGAGCCCGCCGAACACGCCCCAGATCACCGCCTGGAAGGAGAGCGCCGTCTCCAGCGTGGAGGGCCCTGCGCCGCGCATGAAGTGCGCGTAGAGTCCGCCGGTGATTCCCGCCGCCGCGGCCGAGATGCCGAACACCGCCATCTTGTAGCGGCTGGTGTCGATGCCGGACGCCCGCGCTGCCAGCTCGTCGTCGCGGATGGCGTGCAGGACGAGGCCGAAGCGCGAGTCGGCGAAGGCCCAGATGCCGAAGACCACCGCCAGCATGGCCGCGGCGGCGATGTAGTAGTTGCCGATGCGGGAGGTGGCCAGAGGCGAAAGGCCGCTGACGCCCAGCTCCCCTCCGGAGAATTCGGGGAAGGCGAAGAGGACACCGATCAGGATCAGCGGAAACGCCAGCGTAGCGAGCGAAAGGTACGAGCCGCGCAGCCGGAGGCAGAGGTAGCCGACGCAGAGGCCGATGGCGGTGGCCACCAAGGCGCCGGTGGCGACCGCGATCCACGAGGAGAACCCGAGCCGCAGCGAGAGCAGCGCGCTGGAGTACGCGCCGGCGCCGAAAAACAGGGCGTGGCCGAAGTTGACCTGTCCGGCGTAGCCGGCGAGGAGGTCCCAGCTCGCAGCAAAGGCGGCAAAGATGCAGGTCATCGCCGCGACGCGCAGCACGTAGGGGTCCGGCAGCACCAACGGCAGCAGGAGGACCGCGACCACCCACGCCGCGGCCAGCGTGCGCGAGGGCAGCACCAGCACTTCGCCGCGCAACAGCGCCCAGGCGCGGCGGGCGAGGAAGGCGGGCGAGATCAGCGTTCCTCCTCGAAAGCGACGCCGAACAGCCCCTCGGGGCGGACCAGGAGCACGATCACCATGATCGACAGCGACACGGCACCCTTGAGGAAGGCGCCCTGCGGCAGCGCGAACACGGTGATCGCCTCGACGTAACCGATCACCAGGGCGCCGATCACGCTGCCGTAGATGCTGCCGAGACCGCCCAGCACCACGACCGAGAGCACGGTGACGAGCGGCGCGAGCCACATGAACGGGTCGACGACGAACACCGGCGCCACCGACACGCCGGCGATGGCGGCGAGCCCGACGGAGATGGCCACCGTGACCATCGCCACCCGGTGGACGTTCATGCCCATGAGATTGGCCACCTCCAGGTCGTTGGCGGTGGCCCGGATGGCGAGCCCCAGGCGCGTCCGGTAGAGGAGCAACCAGGTCCCGAGCAGCAACGCAGCAGCGACGATCAGGATGAGCAGCCGTTGCCACGGGATGTTCATCCCGAAGACGTTCGCGACCCCCTCGATGGCGGATGGGATGCCCAGGTAGTTCCCCCCGAAAACGAGCAGCATCGACTCCTGGAAGATCAGCGCCAGCGCGATGGTGGCGATCAGGACCGCGGCCTCGTGCTGGCGCACGGGCTCGATCACCAGGCGATAGCAGAGGAGGGAGAGGAGCGTGACCGAGATCACCGCCACGGCGCCGGAGAGCAGGACGCCGAGGCCGGCCTGCTGCAGGAGCGCGTACAGGCAGTACGCCGCCAACATGTAGAAGGCGGTGTGCGCGATGTTGACGATGCGCGCCACGCCGAAGATCAGCGAGAAGCCGATCGCCAGGAGCGCGTAGGCGCTGCCGTTCACCAGGCCGGTGACGAGGATGTCCTGGAACACCGGCGATCAGCTCTCGCCGGGGAGCCCGAACTTCCCCATTCCCTTCACTTGCGGCGGCCAGAAGGGGATTTTCTTCCCGTTCTGCCACTGCACCGCGATGCCGGTGTACTTGCCGAGGCCCCAGATCGGATCATGGTTCTTGTCGAACTCGAGCGTGGCCCCGGTGCCGGTCGTGACGGTCTTCTCCATGATGGGCACCAGCTTGTCGGCGTCGGTCGAGCCGACCTTCTCGATGGCGGTCTTGAGCAGGTCGATGGCGTCGTAGGTACCGGCGTTGTAGGTGGGCGACTTGCCGTACCGCTGCTTGAACGCCTTCACGAAGGGGATCATCTTCGGCGTCATCTCCACCTCGGCGTAGGTGTCGAGGGTAGCGACATAGTTGCCCTTGCCGGCGGTGGCCTGCCAGAAGCCGTCCTTCTGCGCCTCGACGTTGATGCCGAAGGCCACCGCGCGCATCTTCCGCTCGCCCATCTGCCGGCCGACCACGACGCCGACGGGCCCGGAGAGCGCGGTGAAGACCATGTCCGCCCCCGCCCGGTCGATGGCCGCCAATTCAGCGGTCGCGTCGGTGGCCGTGGGCGACGGCTGCCAGAGCCCCACCACCTCCATCTTCATCTTGGGCAGGTTCTCCTGCGCCGCCTTCACGATCGCCTCGGTCCAGATCACCTTCTCGGCGAGGATGGCGACCTTGGGCGTCTCCTTCTTGAGGTCGGCGCGGACCTGGCCGGCGATGGTGTTGAGCACGGCGAAGAGCGTCTTGCCCAATCCTGGCGAGTTGAGCGGGGCGACCCGGAACCAGTACTTGTAGCGATCGTAGTTCTTCTCCACGTTGGCGCCGAGCTTGGCGTCCGCGGCGCCGCAGCCGAGGAAGATCTTCTTGTAGTCCATCGCCACTTCCTGCATGGCGAGCACGGCCTCGGAGCGGAAGCCGCCGATCACGAAGTCGGCCTTCTCGCGGGTGATGGCACGCTCCATCGCGTTGGTCGCGTCCGGCACCGACTGCATCTCGTTGCTGTCCACGCGGACCAACTCGATCTTCCGCTTCTTGCCGCCGACCGAGATGCCGCCTTCCTTGTTGATCTCGTCGCGGGCCATCTCCGCGCCCGCCCAGGCGTTCTCTCCCTGGGCAAACGCCATCGGTCCGACGACGGCGATCTTGATGCTGTCCTGCGCGAGAGCGGCGGGCGCGAGGGCCAAGAGCCCTGCCGCGGCGATGATGATCGTGCGAAGCATGGGGATCTCCCGGGTAGGATTTCGATGAGCTTCGGGTGGCGAGGCGCCATCTTGACAGCGCCCCCGCGCTCCGTCGAGCCCCCCGGGCGATCGCGTTCCGCACGTCGAAATCCGGTAGAGTGCGACGCCGTGGGCGACCGGCCGGCCTTCATCGTCACCGGATCCTCGAGCGGAGTGGGCGCGGCCACGGCGCTGGTGCTCGCAAAGCAGGGAGCCGGGGTTGCGATCAACTTCAGCCGGGACGCGTCCGCGGCGGAGCGCGTGGTCCAGGCTTGCATCGACGCCGGGGGCGACGCGACGTCGGTCCGCGCCGACGTCGCGGAGGAGGCAGATTGCCGCCGCCTGGCCGCCGCGGCCCTGGAGCGCTGGGGACGGATCGACGGCCTGGTCAACAACGCCGGAACCACCCGATTCGCCTCGATGCGCGATCTCGGCGCGCTCTCCGCCGACGACTTCCAACGGATCTATTCCGTCAACCTGATCGGCCCCTACCAGATGGTGCGCGCCTGCGAGAAGGCACTGCGGGCGGCGCGCGGCGCGGTGGTCAACGTCTCTTCGATCGCGGGCAGCATGGGTATCGGCTCCTCGTACGCCTACGTGTGCTCCAAGGGCGCGCTCAACGCGCTGACGGTGGCGCTGGCGCGCGCGCTGGCGCCGGAGGTCCGCGTCAACGCGGTGCTGCCCGGGTTCATCGAGACGCGCTGGCTCCAGGAGGGGCTCGGAACCGACTACGAGCGCGTGAAGAAGGCCTGGTGCGAGAAGAGCCCGCTCGGGACGACGCTGCAGCCCGAGGACGTGGCCGCGGGAATCGTCGCCCTGCTGCAGGCCAGGACGGTGACCGGCCAGCTCCACACCATGGACGCGGGGCGCGGCCTCGGGACGTTCTGAGAGGAGCGGCCGATGAAGAACCAGCAGATCCTGCTCGCAAGGCGGCCGCACGGGGCGGTGGTCGAGGACGACTTCCGGATGGTCGAGAGCGAGGTTCCCCCCGCCGGGGAGGGACAGCTGCTCACCCGCGTGCGCTGGCTTTCGCTCGATCCTTACATGCGCGGGCGGATGGACGACGCGAAGTCCTATGCGCGTCCGCAGCCGCTGGACGAGGTGATGATCGGCGGGACCGTCGCGGAGGTGGTCGAGTCGAAGAACCCGCGGTTCAAGCCGGGCGACTTCGTGGTCGGAATGGCGGGATGGCAGCAGTACCAGGTCACCGACGGAGCGGGATTGCGCAAGGTGGACGCCAGCCTGATCCCGCTGTCCGCCTATCTCGGCCCGGTCGGCATGCCCGGCGTCACCGCCTGGTACGGGCTGACGCAGATCGGAAAGCCGAAGCAGGGGGAGACCCTGGTGGTCTCCGCGGCGGCCGGCGCGGTGGGAAGCGTGGTGGGACAGCTGGCGAAGCTGCTCGGCTGCCGCGCGGTGGGAGTCGCCGGAGGGAAGGCGAAGTGTGACCTGGTGACCGGGGAGCTCGGTTTCGACGCCTGCGTCGACTACAAGGCGGAATCGTTCCGGGCGGACTTCAAGGCCGCGGTTCCCAAGGGCATCGACGTCGTCTTCGAGAACGTGGGCGGAGCCGTGCTGGACGCGTCGCTCGCGCGCATGAACGCCTTCGGGCGCATCGCGCTCTGCGGCCTGGTCGCGGGCTACACCGGCCAGCCCATTCCCATCCAGAACAGCCGCTCCCTGCTGGTGAACCGCCTGCTGTTGCAGGGCTTCATCGTCGCCGAGCACATGGAGCTCTGGCCGCAGGCGCTGGCCGAGCTGGGACAGCATGTGGCGGCGAAGCGCATCCGCTACCGCGAGACGATCGCGGAGGGACTCGCGAGCGCGCCGCGGGCGTTCATCGGGATGCTCGAGGGCAAGAACGTGGGGAAGCAGCTCGTGAAGTTGGTGTGACACCAGCGACCACTCCGTACTGCTGAGCAGCGTGCGCGTCAGCGGCAGCAGCGTCCACTTCGAGTCGCCCTACCCGTTCGGCCCGTAGGGTTAGTCGTCGTCGTCCTTGCGACGCTCGAGTCCACGTGAGACCGGGGCCGGCGGCAGCGGCACTCCGCCCGGTCCCGCCGCGAACGTGAGCGGCGAGATCGCATCCCGCTGCCCGACGCCGGGCCTGGTCCAGTCGCACACGCCGTCCGGGAACACCGCGCGCAGCCGCGCAAGCTGCGCGTCCGTCAGCGTCGCCGGCGCGTAGTCGGCCGGGTTCAGCGGCTTGAGCTGGCACTTGAGGATGTTCTCGGTCAGCGGTCCGCCCGCCACCTGCCGCGGCGACGCGCGCTTCGCCAGCCGGCCCAGGCCGTCGCCCTGCGGCGAGTCCGCGTCGCAGACGGCCATGTCGAAGATCTTGGTCGAGAAGGTGGTGTCCGCGAGCAGGAAGCAGAAGTCCACGGCGTTCGCCGGCTTCGCCGCGATCACCTGGTCCTGCGTGCGCACCGAGTTCAGCGTCTCTTTCGGCGCGCTCAGATTGAGCGCATCCAGCCACACGTTCATGGTCAGGAGCGACTGCAGCGTCACCGCCGCCACCTGGGGCGCGGTGGAGGGCAACAGGCCCGTCCCGTAGCGCCACATCACCTGGTTGCCGTGGTTGCCGTTGTTCGCCGCGTCGATGCGGGCGCGCTCGGCGAAGCTGCGCCAGATGTAGTGGATGCCCTGCTCGTCCCAGCCGCGGGAGTCGATGATCGGAAGCTTGCCCAGGTTCTTGCCGCTGGACACGATGCCGGCACGGTAGGCGATGTCGAGGGCGGGCAGGTCGGCCGTGGTTCGCGCGGCCCTGCGGTTCGAGTCGGCGTCGACGCCGCCGATCTTCTCGTTGAGCGTGACGAACTCCTCGGCGGTGATGGCGCCCGACTGCAAGGCCTTCAGGCCGTACTGGATGCCGACGTTGTCGCCGGTCTGCCGGGCGCGCACGCTGCCGGGCGCGTTCGCGTTGGCGGTGGTCCCCCAGACCGCCGTGGCGAGGTCCGGGTCGCCGCAGCGCGTGCCGTTCGGATTGGTTACGGGGTCATAGACCAGAGCAGCCGGCAGCAGGCAGTTGTCGCGCGGCGCTCCGGTGGGCGCAACCGCGCCCGTGGTCTGGTTGACCACCAGGACCGGGACGTAATTGCCCGGCTTGTTGTTGAAGCCGAAGGCGTTGTTCCACGACTGGCAGCCGAGCTGGTTGAGGTGGCCGTTGATCGCCGCCTTCTTGGCGTTGATCTGCGCCTGGGTGAGCCCGCCCATCAAGGCGGTCCATTCGGCGCTGACGTACGCGTTCACCAGCAGCACGCAGTCCTGCACCTCGAGCCCGGTGGTGATCGAGTCCGGGTAGTCGCAGCTCGGCTGAATGCCGTCGAGCAGGCCTGGGAAGGTGGACGCGACGGTGTTCTGCTGGATCGATCCGCCGGAGCAGCCGTTGCCCATCGTGTAGGCGATCTCGCCGTACGTGTCGACGATGTGCTCCTTCATCATCATGAGGGTTTCGTTCACCAGGATGCGGTTCGAGTTGAAGAGCGAGTCGGTGAGGCTGTTGTCCACCACCATGAATCCGCGCGAGAGCGCCGAGTCGTCTGCCCAGTTCTGCTCGGTGCGGAACTGGAGGCGCGGCTGGCCGGTGGAAGCGCCGAAGCTGTGGAGGACCTTGTGGTTCCACTGCGGCTGCGGCGACAGCGCCGTCCAGGGCGCGGCGCGCGTGGGGTCGAACAGCACCGCGATGTCGTAGATGCCGCGGTTCATGGTGCCGCGCTCGACCCGGACGATGTACGGCACGGTCAGGCCGGTCGTGGTGGTGGTGGTCGCGAGATCCGCCGGCGTGCTGCCCACGGTGTACGGCTTGAAGCAGGCGTTCGCGGGCGGCGTGGCCGGCGGGCTCGGATCGGGGAGCGCCGCGGAGCACGGCGACGTCGTGGTCCGATAGAAGAGCTTGTACTCGGTGGCGATGTTGCACTGCTCGTCGACCGCGGAGGTCGACAGCCCGCTCGCGTTCGACGCGGGGGTGTTCCCCGATGCCGGGACCGCGGTGGGCGTGGCGCAGACCCAGGGCTGGGTCTGCGAGCCGAGCAGCACCGGTCCGCCGCGCGGGTGGTTGGTGATGGTCAGGGTGGCGAAGGGACGGCCCTCGCCGCGGCCGTTGGCATCGGCGGCGAAGAGGTTCCTGCCGACCCTCAGGCCGGTCAGCACGCCGCGCAGCGTGCCCTTCTCCGCGTCGGCGACAAAGGACGCGCCGACGTCGGCGCCGTTGAGCGTCAACGTCACCTTGCGCATCTGCACGTTCCTCGGGACCTGGACCTCGACCAGCGCGTCTCCGTCGCTGATCAGGTCGGCGCGATTCGAGAGGGTGCGGATCTCGAAGTTCGGGCGCTCGTTGCGCTCGTGCTCCGACTCGCCTTTGCCTTCCTTCTCCGCCTGCGCCGAGACCGCCAGGTCCGGGGCGCCTCCACCGCATCCTGCGGCGGCCGCGAGCGTGATGATGACGACGAAACCAGACCGAACGGCCGCATTGGAGCGCGTCTTCATAAGGGTGTCCCCCCCAGGTCCCCGACGGATTGAATTCTTTACTCCCACTGGAGGGGATGACGCCAGCGTGACGCGCGGGAGCGAGATGACGCGCCGCGTGTCCGTTCCGCCCTGCGAAAAAGGCCGAGTCGCCCGATTTCAGCCTTTGTGCGGCTTGCAGATGCCGTCGTCGCACTCGAGGCCGCTGGCACAGGCCGGGTTGCAGGTCGCTCCGCCACCGCCGCCGGGCTCCATCTCGTTGTGCGGCCTGCAGATTCCGTCGTCGCACTCCTGGCCGCTGTCGCAGACCGGATTGCAGACCTTGGCCCCCTCGTCCTCGACATGGGCCTTGCACGCGCCGTCGTCGCACTCCTGGCCCGCCGCGCAGGCAGGCGTGCAGGTGCGGCCGTGCTCCAGCTCGACCTCGATCTCGCCGAGCTTGGGCATGCTGGTCTTGTAGATGCCGTGGTTGCGGTCCTCGACCTCCACCTCGACGAGGTCGTCGTTGCCGTCGTGCATCTTCACCTTGGCATTCGAGTCGTCGACCTGGACGGAGAGGCGCCCGGGCTGCGCGAGCGAGAGCCCGCGCGGCTCCACCTCGATGCGCTGCACGCGGTTCTGGTGCTGCGGCTCCGCCTCGCGGACCGTGATCTCGGTGCTCTGCGCGACCGCGCCGGCGGGAATGGTGAGCGTGCTCGACCCGGCCTTGAGCGTGGCGCCTGCGCTGCCGACGGTCTGCACGGTGGACGGGCTTCCGCCGCCGCAGGCAGCGAGCGCGAGCGAGGCGGCGAGGACGATTCTGCTGCTTCGGAACATCATGGAGGGCTCCTGGGATTGGGCTGATGATCAGAACGCTGTGCCCTTCCATAACCCGGGTTCACCGCGCCAAGGGACAGAAAACACTGCGCAAAGATTGCATCGGGCGCAGTTTTCACGTGCCGATCCGGATCAGCTCGAGGAGCGGCTCGTCCTCGGGCCTGGGCTCCGTCAGATCGACCGTGCAATCGAGCATCCACTCCTCGCTCTCTCCATGCTCCGCGGCCGCGCCGGCGGCCTGGGCCATCGCCTCGATCGCGCTGCCCCCGCGCAGCGGGGCTAGCAGCTTCTGCTGCGCGCGGAACTTTTTCGGTCCCTCCTGAAGCACGACGGTCCGATCCGGCCTGCGGGCGCGGGGCGTCGTGTCCAGGCTGCCAAGAGCGGCGAGACAAGGCGCGAGCTCCGCCTCCAACTCCGCCGGGGTCCACGAGGCGTCCGGCGAAAGCGCGCGCAAGCCGGCCGCGGCCCCGGCGAAGTCGCGCCGGGCCAGGGCGAGCAGCAGCCGGTGCAGCTCGGTGCGCACGCGGGCCTTGAGCGCGCGCGGGTCGCGCAGGAGCGCGCCGGTGTCGCGCGGCCGGGCCGCCAGCGCCTCGCGGTGTGCCTGTGCGGCGGCGAGCCTGCGCGCCTTCTCCTCGGCCGACGCCTCGGGATCGAGCAGCGCCTCCCACTCGTCGAGCAGGCTGGAGTCGGCGCCGCGCACGGTGGCGCGGAGGAAGGCGAGCAGGTCATCGACGGCCTCGTCCCGCAGGTCCTCCGGAACCGACTGCAGCAGCGTCTTGTAGGAGTCGTTCAGGTACCGCAGCAGCACGCCTTCGCTGCGCTGCACCCCGTACTCGCGGACGTAGTCGTCGAACGAGCTCCCGCGTTCGAACAGCTCGCGGGCCACGCTCTTGGGGCGGACGTCCTCGCTGCCCACCCAGGGGTGCTGGTCGGCGAAGGCGTTGAAGGTCTGGTAGACGAAGTCGCGCAGCGGCTTGGGCCACTCGACCTTCTCGAGCTGCTCCATCCGGTCGGCGTAGTCGAGGCCCTCCGCCTTGAGCTCGGCGACTTTCTCGCCCTTGGCGCGATCGAGCTGCGCCCAGAGGACCGGCATCGGGTTCTCCAGGATGGACTCGACCAGGGTGAGCACGTCGAGGGCGTAGGACTCCGCCGCGCGGTCCAGGCGGGGAAGCGTGTCCAGCAGCCAGAGCGCGAGGGTGTGGTGGATGGAGAAGTCGGATTGGAGGTGCTCGCCGACCTTGAGGTGCGGCGCGAGATAGGCGTTGCCGCGCACCAGGTGCAAAAGGCCCGCGGCGCGCAGGCGGCGGCAGGCGGCGGCGGCCGTGCGCAGGTGGATCCGCTTGCTGCCTTCGTTGCCGTGCGAGCGCCGCACCATGAGGACCAGCCGGGCGTAGCCCTGGGGACCCTTGTCGTCGCGAGCGGAGGTCTGCGCCTCGGCCTGCAAGAGGTGCAGCAGCATTCCGTGCGTCACCTGGAAGCGGGATTCCAGCGGCTCGGGCGGGCGGGTGTTGAGGCGCTCGAAGGTCGCGCGGTCCCAGTGGACGTAGCCCTTCGCGGGCGGGTTCTTCTTCACCACCTTCTTTCCCGCCTGCTTCTTCTGCTCGAGCTTCAGGTTCTCGATCACGTGCTCCGGCGCCTGCGCGACCACGTAGCCGCGCTCGTCGAATCCCTTGCGGCCCGCACGGCCGGCCACCTGGAGGAAGTCGCGGACGGTGAGCAGCGCCGTCTTCTCGCCGTCGAACTTGAAGAGCTGCGTGAACAGGACGGTGCGGATGGGGACGTTCACGCCGACTCCCAGCGTGTCGGTGCCGCTCACCACCTTGAGCAGCCCCTGCTGCGCGAGCTTCTCGACGAGGAGGCGGTAGCGCGGCAAGAGGCCGGCGTGGTGCAGGCCGATGCCGTGCTGGAGGAAGCGCTGGAGGTCCTTGCCGTACGGCGTGTCGAAGCGGGCTCCGAGCTCGCGCAGGACTTCCTTGAGGCGGTTCTTCTCTTCCTTCGACGAGAAATCCGCCGACATGAGGTCCTGCGCGCGCTCGGCCGCCGCGCGCTGCGAGAAGTTGACCAGGTAGACCGGGGCGCGGCCCTGGGAGACGAGCTTCTCCAGCGTCTCGTGCAGCGGCGTCTCGGCGTAGCTCGGCTCCAGGGGGACCGGCCGCTGCACCGAGGTGACGCGGGCCACCTCGCTACTGGAAACCTGGGAAAGGCTCTTCTCGATGGCGCTGGTGTCGCCCAGGGTTGCGCTCATGAGGAGGAACTGGGTCTTCTCCAGCAAGAGCAGCGGCACCTGCCAGGCGGCGCCGCGCTCGCGGTCGGCATAGTAGTGGAACTCGTCCATCACCACGCAGTCGGCGCGCAGGTCCGGGTCGCGCAGGACCAGGTTTCCGAGCACCTCCGCGGTGCAGACCAGCACCGGGGCTTCCCGATTGATCGCCGCGTCGCCCGTGACCATGCCGACGTTGCGCGCGCCGAAGGCGTCGCAGAGGGCGAAGAACTTCTCGTTGACCAGCGCCTTGATCGGGCAGGTGTAGAAGGAGATCTGGCCGCGGCACATGGCCTGGAAGTGGAGGAACGTGGCGACCAGCGACTTGCCGGAGCCGGTGGGTGTGGAGAGCACGAGGTGCCTGCCGCCGAGCAATTCGAGGAGGGACTCCTCCTGGTGCGGGTAGAGGGTGAGGCCCAGCGCGGCGGTCCAGTCGGTGAACCGGGAGAGGACGGCGTCGTCGGGCAAGGATTCGCCGGGCCGCGGCAGCGACTCTTCGAGCGTGCGGAATGGCGGATCGTTGCCCATCCCGGCGATCTACCAGAGAGCCGGGCAGCTCAATGCAGGAACCGTCGCGCCGGCGCGCCGCCGCCCAGCGCCCGCCCGAGTTGGAGGACGGCGTCGTTGCGCAGCAGTAGGACGTAGCGGCCTGGAGCCTGCCGAAGGGGTCCGACATCCCGCAGTAGACAAACCGCCCATGGGTGGTTCTTCTGCAGCCCGTGAACGAACAGAAACCGGCACCTGCTTCCGGCCCCACAGGTCGCTACAGCGCCGCGATCGCGACGCTGGTGGCGGCTCTTGCCTTGGCGGTCTCCGCGTATACCGCATACGTGCAGCGGCAGCAGGTGCGCGCACAAGTCTGGCCGATCCTGGAATACGGCACGGGCAACGAGCCGGAGCTCCGCCTGTGGCTCGCCAACAAGGGCGTCGGCCCGGCGCTGATCCGGCAGATGATCGTCACGGTCGATGGAAAACCCGCGGCCGACTGGGACGCGGCGATGCGCAGCCTTTTTGGAGCACGCCTCGACCGTCCCGGCCGGTATTCGTACTCGCAGGAGACGATCAGCGACCGGGTACTCTCTGCCGGAGAAGGCCTCTCGATCCTCGTTCCCCACTTCAACGCCACTCAGTCCGATCTGCGGGCCGCCTTCAACCAGGATCGGTTCCGCATCGGCGTCGAGATCTGTTACTGCTCGACGCTCGGAGACTGCTGGATCCTCGTCTCTCCAGGCCAGCAGCCCGCGCGGACGCACGAGACCCAGCGGTGTCCCGCGCCTTCTGCAGCCACGTTCAGGCAATAGACCCGTTACGGCAGGTGTTAGCGGGCTCCAGCTCTCGGGCGCTCGGCCGCGGGATAGCAGCCGATGACCTTCAGGTGGCGCGCCGCCGCTCGCAGCTCCTCGAGCGCGGAGCGCACGGGCCCGTCGTCCAGCCCGCCCAGCAGGTCCACGAAGAAGACGTATTCGAACGGATTGGCCGGGATGGGCCTCGATTCCAGCCGGGTCAGGTTGATCTGGTGGTCGGCGAAGCGCTTGAGGCAGTCGAGCAGCGCGCCGGGATGGTGGTGGACCGAGAAGGCCAGGCTCGTCTTGTCGCCCTTGGGCCGCGCGCCGGCGTCCTGCTCGCGGCGGAAGGCGAGGAAGCGCGTGATGTTGTTCTGGACGCTCTGGATGTCTTCGGCGAGCACTGAAAGGCCGTACACCTCGGCGCAGCGCTTCGAGGCGATGGCCCCCTCGCCCGGGACGTTGCGCCCGGCCACGATCTCGGCGGCGCCCGCGGTGTCGTACTCGGGTACGGCCTTGAGACCGTGGCGGCTGATGAAGTCGCGGCACTGGGCGAGCGCGATGGGATGCGAGTAGACCGTCCGGACCCCATCGAGCTTCTCGCCGGGCTTCGCCAGAAGGCAGTGATCGATGGCCAGGTAGGACTCGCCGGTGGCGAATACCTTCCGCTCCAGCAGCAGATCGGTGTTGATGCCGACCGGGCCGGCGATGCTGTTCTCCACCGGGACGAAGCCGGCGTCGACGCGGCCGGCCTCCACCGCGTCGAAGACCTGCTCGCTGAAGGGGAATCCCACCGCCTCGACGGACTCGCCGAAGTGGCGCAGCAAGGCCGCCTCGCTGTAGGCGCCGCGAACGCCCTGGAAGCCTGCTCTCAAATCGACCCTCCGGCTCAGCCCGGCTGCGCGGCGAGCTCGTACGAGCGCAGCCGGGCATCATGATCGAAGATCTGCGACGCCAGGATCAACTCGTCGGCCTCGGTGCGTGCGGCGATCTCACCGAGCCGGCGCTTCACCGTCGCCGGCGAGCCGATCGCGGAGCAGCCCAGAAAGTCGTCGAGGATCGCCCGCTGCATCGGTCCCCAGCCTAGAGCCGCCTTCGGCGCTGGGAGCTTTCCGGGACGCGCGGTCCTCAAGTTCACGACCGCCTGCTCGAGGGAGGTGGCGAGGAACGCGGCGCGGTCGTCCGTCTCCGCGGCGATCACGGTCACGCCCACCATGGCGTACGGCTGCTGCAGGCGGCTGGACGGGCGGAATTCGCCCCGATAGACCGCGAGCGCGCGCTGAAGCTGGGCCGGAGCGAAGTGGGAGGCAAAGGCGAAGGGCAACCCGAGCGCCGCGGCGAGACTCGCGCCGTACAGGCTGGATCCGAGGATCCAGACCGGCACGTCGAGGCCGGCGCCCGGGACCGCCAGGACCCGCCCGGGCCGCGGCGGCTGGAAGTACTCCATCAGCTCCACCACGTCCCTCGGGAAGTCGTCGACGTCCCCGGTCAGCGTCCGCCGCAGCGCCTGCGCGGTCAACGGATCGGTCCCCGGCGCGCGCCCGATCCCCAGGTCGATACGCCCCGGGTAGAGAGACGCGAGGGTGCCGAACTGTTCGGCGATCACCAGCGGCGCATGGTTGGGCAGCATGATTCCGCCCGCCCCGACCCGGATCGACGACGTGCCCCCGGCGACGTGCGCGATCACCACCGACGTCGCGGCGCTGGCCACGCCGGGCATGCCATGGTGCTCGGCCAACCAGAAGCGGCGATAACCCCAGCGTTCGGCATGCTGAGCGAGGTCGAGCGAGCAGCGCAGCGCCCGCGCGGCGTCCGCGCCTTCGACCACGGGTGCGAGATCGAGGACC
>Ga0137394_10000890_pt1 | contig 21042 bp, 19 predicted proteins | sample czobulk116metaG_FD_108278 | JGI IMG/M metagenome (GOLD analysis project Ga0137394, IMG submission 108278) | Vadose zone soil microbial communities from Angelo Coast Range Reserve, California, USA - czobulk1.16 metaG | ecosystem: Environmental > Terrestrial > Soil > Vadose zone | place: USA...
CGCGCTCGTCGGCGAGTGCTCGATCCCCAGTGGTGTACAACGCGGGCAGTCCGCTACTACCAACTCAGACATTGCGGCAAGTCTACTCGGCCCGGCCCTGGGGATGAAGACGCCCCGGCCTGGTCGAGCACCGGGGCGCAGGCCAGCACGCGCTACTCGATGACCTGGTCTGCCCGCAGCAGCAACGTCTGCGGGATCGTGAGCCCGAGAGCCTTGGCGGTCTTGAGGTTGAAGGCGAACGTAAAGCGCGTCGGCCGCTCGACCGGAATCTCCGTCGGTGGCGTGCCACTCAGGATCTTGACCGCGAGCGTTCCGGCTTGGGCATACATCGTCATCACCTCAGGCCCGTAGGAAACCAGGCCGCCGTCCTTCTCATAGCCGGGGAACGGGACGAGCGTCGGCAGACGATGGCGCGCTGCGAGCGCCGCGATCTCTCGGCGCCCAGAATTGAAAATCGGCGAGGTCAACACAATCATGCCGCTCGGACGGTTACGCATTGCCTCTCGAAATGCAGGTCCGATTTCGGCGGTGGTGCGTGCTTCGGTGGGGTACAGCGCCAGCTTCAGAATCCGCGCGGCGCGGTGGGCAGCATCAAGCTGCGCGGAACCCGTGGCGGGATCCCAGAGGACGGCCACGCGCGCCAATGCCGGTATCGTCGTCTGCAGGATCTCGAGCCATTTCCCGGCGAGCTCGGGGAAGTCCATGAATACCCCGGTGAGGTTGCCGCCGGGCCGCGGAATCGTCTTCACGAAACCCGACGCGACGGGATCACTCTCGAGGTCGAGGGCCACAACTGGAATTGTCGACATCGCGGCGTGCATCGCCATCACGCCAGACCGAGCTATGGCGAGGACCAGATCAGGACGGAAAGTCGTCAACTCTGCCGCGAGCGGCGCCAGGGCGCGGCCGTCGCCGAACCGCAGGTCAAACGCCAGATTGCGTCGTTCGACGTACCCGGCAGTGCCGAGCGCCTGGCGAAACCCGTCGAAGTTGGCCCGAAAGAGGCTGTTGTCCGCGCCTGGATAGAGCACGCCGATCCGCCAGACCTTCCCTGCCTGCTGTGCCTCGCCCGCGAGCGGCACAAGCGTGAGACCCAGCGCGAGAACGAGCCCGATCAGCCGCACGCGCACCTCACTTGGGATGGCTGGCGGGAAGTCTAGCCGAACGCCACGACGCGCACCAGCGCCCCGACCGAGGACACCGGGGCGCGCTGTGCTACCGTACCGCGTCGGTGGAGCTGCCTGGGCACGAACCCCTGAAATGCGATCGCTAGCAACATCGGGTTCTCTGCGGGGCCCTTCGGGGCCCCCCACCTTCAAATAGTCTGGCGCATCGCCGTCCGGGCCGGCAGGGTCATCCCCCGCTCCTCGGCCATGCGCGCGAGCTCCTGCGGCAGCGCGAAGCGCACGTCCTCCTCGACGACGTGGACTTCCCGCACCGAGACGCCCTGCCCGCGCAAGGCCTCCACCGTCTGGGTGACGAGGACCTCCGGCGTCGAGGCGCCGGCGGTGATGCCGATCCGCTGCGCCTGCTCGAGCCATTCGGAACTGATATCGCCCACGTCGTTGATCAGGTAGGCGCGGGTGCCGGCCGTCCGCGCGACCTCCACGAGCCGGATCGCGTTGGAGCTGTTGGCCGAGCCGATCACCAGCAAGAGGTCCACGTCGTTCGCCAGTCGCTTGACGGCCGCCTGGCGGTTCTGCGTCGCGTAGCAGATGTCGTTGCGTGAGGGCCCGACGATCCTCGGAAACTTCCGGCGCAGGGCCTCGATCACGTCACGCGTGTCGTCCACGGAGAGCGTGGTCTGCGTCAGATAGGCGACCTTGTCGGGGTTCGGCACCTCAAGCCTCTCGGCCTCGGCGGCGCTGGCGACGACGAAGATGCGATCCGGCGCCTCACCGAGCGTGCCGATGACCTCGTCGTGGTCCTGGTGGCCGATGAGCACGATCGAGTAGTTCTCGCGCGCGTAGCGGATCGCTTCCAGGTGCACCTTGGTGACGAGCGGGCACGTCGCGTCGATCGCGCGGAGGCCGCGCCGGCGCGCGTCCTCGCGAACCGCCGGCGAGATGCCGTGGGCGCTGAAGACGACCGTGGCCCCGTCCGGGACCTCGTCGAGCTCGTCCACGAAGATCGCGCCCTGTTGCCGGAGCGTCTCGACGACGAGCCGGTTGTGGACGATCTCGCGCCGGACATAGACGGGAGGCCGGCACACCGACAGCGCCAGCTCGACGATGTCGATCGCCCGCTCGACACCCGCGCAGAAGCCGCGCGGGCCGGCCAGGAGGATCTCGGAGATGGGGGCTTTCATGGTCGTCCCTGCCTCATCGAAAGTAGTATGACACGCCGCCGACGACGACGTGGGATTCCCAGGGTCTTCACGACGCGATGAGCACCTTGAGGGCCTCGCCCTTCGCCATGAGCTCGAGCGCCCGCCCGACCTCTTCGAGCGGCATCCGGTGGGAGACGAGGCTGTCGGGGACCAGCGCGCCCGATGCCAGGGCCTCCACCGCCCGCCGGAACATCTCGGGCGTGTGATGGAAGGCGCCGAGGAGCGTCAGCTCCTCGTAGTGTGTCCGCCGCGTGTCGAGGCGGATCGAGGTTCCGGGCGCGCAGCCGCCGAAGAAGACCACGCTCCCGCCCCGCCCTACCGCTTCGACGGCTTGCTCCCAGACCTCGGGCTTGCCGGTGGCGTCGACGGCGATTTCCGCGCCGCGACCGCCGGTGGCGCCGCGAATGTCTTCGACGATATCGTCCGAGGTCGCGGCGTTCAGCCAGCGAGCGAACCCCAGGCTTTTCAGGCGATCGAACCGCCATCCCGATTTGCCGACCATGACGACCCGCGCCTTGCGTGCCGCCGCCAGCATGCCGAGCAGGCAGCCCAGCGGCCCGTGGCCGAACACGACCACCGTCTGTCCGGACTCGACCCGGGCGCGCTCGATCGCCAGGAGCGCGCACGCGAGGGGCTCGGCGAACGCGGCGCGCTCGGCCGGGAGCGACGCCGGCAACGGAACGACGTTGCGTGAGACGAGACGCGGGGGCAAGACGATGAACTCGCCGTACGCGCCGTTGACGAACAAGAGGTCCTCGCAGAGATTCGGCCGCCCGGCCAGGCACGAGGGACAGCTCGCGCACGGCGCCGAGTTGGCCGCGACCACGCGATCGCCCTCACGGAACCGCGAGACGCCCGGCCCCACCGCGGTGACGGTGCCGGCGAACTCGTGGCCGAAGACGGTGGGAACCTTCGGGATCATCACCGGGTGCCCGCGGCGCAGGGTCTTCACGTCGGTGCCGCACGTCAGCGCGGCGTCGATCTTCAAGACGAGCTCGCCGGACGCCGGCGCCGGCACCGGCAGCTCCTCCCGCCGAAGGTCGCCCGGGCCGTGGAACACCATCGCCCTCACGGCGTCACGTACACCTTCAGCGCTTCGCGGCGACGCATCAGGTCGACGCCGTTCGCCAGGCTTTCCAGCGGCACGCGGTGCGTGATGAGGCGCTCGACCTCGATGCCGCCGCCGGTGACGAGACGAAACGCCTCGGCCAGGTCGGACGGGGACGCCGAATAGGTCGCGGTGAGCGTCAGCTCTCGGTGGTAGAGAGTCTCGAGGCGCAGCGGAAGCGCATCGCCGCCGCCGCCGGCGAAGTAGTGGACGGTCCCGCCGTCGCGCAGGGTCTCCGCCGCCCACGGCAGCACCTCCGAGCCGCCCCCCGTGAGGATGACGTGATCGGCGCCGCGGCCGGCGGAGAGCTTCCGCTGAGCCTGCGCGGCGACCTCCAGCGGCCCGCTGGCGTCGGCACCCAGCCGGCCCGCGAGGACGGCGCGGTCGGGCAAGGGATCACAGCCGACGACCGCGGCTCCCGCCCGCTTGAGCAGCTGGACGAAGAGACAGCCGATCGACCCGAGCCCGACCACGACCGCGGTGTCGCCGGGCTGGATCCGCGCCCGCCGCACCGCGCGCACGCAGCAGGCCAGCGGCTCGACGAACGACGCGGCCTCGTCGCGCACGTGCGCCGGAACGCGGAACATCGCGTGGCGCACGTTGGGCGCCGGGACGCGCACGTACTCGGCGAACCCGCCGGGGTCGAGGTTCGAGGCCTTGAACGCGGCGCACATCGACTCGCTGCCGCGGCGGCAATAGTGACAGTCGCCGCACGGCACGTGGTGGGCCGCCACGACGCGGTCCCCCACCGCGTAGCTCGACACGCCGGCGCCGACGGCCGCCACCTCGCCTACCACCTCGTGCCCGAAGACCGCCGGGACCTTCGTCGCGGGATCGACGATCTTGGCGATGTCCGACCCGCAGAGACCGCAGCCCCTGAGGCGCAACAAGACCTCGCCCGCGCCGATCGCGGGTGTGGGCCAGTCTTCGGCGACGAGCCGACCGGCCCCGCGGTAGACGGCGGCCTTCACGCCTGGCACCCACGCCGAGCGCCGGCGGTGCCGAACCGCGCCGCCGCCCAGCAGCGGAACGCGATCGCGACCTTGCGGCGGGTCGGCACCGTGATGCGATCGCCGAAGACCCGGAATCGCCGCGCCTCGATCTCCTCGAGCAGGGCGAGATAGATCCGTCCCATGATCTGCGCCGGCACGAGCGACCGCGCGTCCACGGTCGGGAAGCTCTCCTGCGCGGCGCGGTAGTACCGTCGCGCTCGCTCCGCCTGGTGGCGCATGAGCTGCACGAACGGCTCGGAGTACCGGCCCGCCCGGAGGTCTTCGGCGGTCACGCCGAACTTCCGGAGATCGTCCTGTGGCAGGTAGACTCGCCCGACGCGCGCGTCGGCGCCGACGTCCCGGATGATGTTCGTGAGCTGGAGCGCCGTGCCCAGGTTGACCGCGTACTCGCGCGCGCGGGGATCCGTGTAGCCGAAGATCTCGATACAGCACAGGCCGACGGCCGAGGCCACGCGATAGCAATAGGGATAGAGATCCTCCGCGGTCTCGTACCGGGCACGGTCGAGGTCCATCGCGACGCCGTCGATGATCGCCAGGAGCGCGTCACGCGGGATCGCAAAGGCGCGCACGGCCTGCGCCAGCCGCGACGCGATCGGCTCGGCCGGCAGGCCGCCGGGCTCGTAACAGAGCGCGACGTCACGACGCCAGCGATCGAGCGCGCGGCGCTGGTCCGCGAGATCGGCGCCGCGCTCGCCGCCGAGGTCGGCGATGTCGTCCACGGTGCGGCAGAAGGCGTACACGGCGTACAGCGCGTCCCGGCGGGGCTTGGGCAGCGCGAGGAACGCGTAGTAGAAATTGGAGCGGCTCTTGCGCGTCAGGCGCGCCGCCAGGTGCCCGATCACGCGATCTTCCGCGCGAGCGTGGCGTATCCGTGCTCGACGAACCAGTCGGTCGCGTCACGGAGCGCCGCGCGCACGTCGGTCTGTGGCAATCCGAGCTCCCGCACGGCCTTCGCCGGGCTGAAGAACATGCGCTTGCGGGCCATGCGCACCGCGGTCAACGGCACCGCCGGAGCGCCGCCGGTGAGGCGCGCCGCCACTTCCATGCAGCCCGCGGCGAGCCAGGCCACGGCGTACGGGATCCGGAGGCGCGGCGGGCGGCTCCCGGCGATCTCGGCCAGCAGCGCCCCGATCTCGACGAGCGTGAGGTTGGCGTTGCCGAGGATGTACTTCTCGCCGACCCGGCCGCGCTCGGCGGCCAGGAGGTGGCCGCGCGCGACGTCGCGGACGTGGACCAGGTTCAGCCCCGTGTCGAGCGTCGCGAACATCTTTCCCCGGAGGAAGTCGACGACCATCTGGCCGGTCGGCGTCGGCTTCACGTCCCACGGCCCGATCGGCGTCGAGGGGTTGACGATCACCACCGAAAGCCCCTTGAGCGCGAAGCCGAGGGCGACCTGCTCGGCGAGGAACTTGGAGGCCTTGTACGGGCCCACCATGTCGGCGAGCGTGACCGGCGTCGTCTCCGTGCCGGGCGTACCGTCCTTGGGAATGCCGAGCGCGCCGACACTCGAGGTGTAGACCACGCGCCGCACGCCGGCGTCGGCGGCGGCCTCGAGCACGGCGCGCGTGCCCTCGACGTTGGCCCGGTAGATCTCCTCGGGCCGGCGGGCCCAGAGCCGGTAGTCGGCGGCGACGTGGAAGACGGTCCGCGCTCCCTGCACGGCCCGCCGGACCGACGCGGCGTCGACGAGGTCGCCCTCGAACACGTCCACCGCGAGCCCCTCGATCGCGCGACGGTCGCTACGCGGCCTTGCCAGCACGCGGACCGTGGCGCCCTCGCGCAGCAGCTCGCGGGCGACGTTGGCGCCCACGAAGCCGGTGGCCCCGGTGACTAGAGCGTCGGGGTGGCTCGAGGTCATGAACGGGTCCTGGCGATACGGCCGAGGGCGGCCGCGACGGCCTTGAGCGCGGCATTGGTTCCGCTCATGAGCCTCATCGCCTCGGAGATGGCGCGTGGGCGCGACAGCGCCACGCGCACGGCCCGCGCAGTCCGCACCCGTCCGTCGGGCTCGACGACCGCGGCCAGATCGGCCGAGACGCCGCGGCTCGCCGTGTCCGACACCGCGCGCACGACGGCGGCCGCGAGCCCGCGTGCCCCGGCCCACTCGAGGATCGGCGCGGACTCCATGTCGCAGGCGAGCGCACCGGTCTCGACCCAGAGCCGCGCCTTCCGCTCCGGGGTCGCCACGATCTCCTCCACCGTCACCAGGGTTCCCGCGCGACGGAGCCCGGGTAGGGCGACCGTCGCGTGACGCCCATTTGGGGTCACCACCGCTTCGGGCACGACGAGGTCGCCTTCGGCGAGGTCGGGCGAGAGCCCGCCACAGACGCCGGCCGAGATCACGAGCGAGCCCGGCGCGGTTCCGGCGGCGCGCGGCTCGAGATACGCGGCGCGAGGTCCCGCGCAGACGAGCTCGAGCACGCCCCCGCGGTAGTGCGGCCACTGGCTGCCGGCGACACGCGCGAGGCCCAGATGCCGGGCCAGGCCCCGGGCTTCGAGGTCGATGGCGGTGACGACGAGGACGCGGGTCACGCGCCCCTGGATGGCGTGGAGCCGGAACCCTTCTCGGGGTGGTCCGCGGCTTTGGCCGCTTCCTTGGCGCGAAGCCACGCCGCGTAAGAATTGCCCGCCGCCGTGTCCCGGCCGGTGAACCGGATCGCACGGATGTCGACATAGGAGATGGTGTGCGGCCCCGCGCCGTCGACGTCGAACATCTGGACGAACGGCACGGGCACGTCGCGGTTGCGGTTGAACAGGTACCCGACCGTCTCCGAGCCGTCGGTCTTCACCACGGTGATGTTGCCGCGGTAGTCGAACGCCTTGTCGACGACTTCTTCGAGGGACACGTCCGGTCCGATCTCGGGCGCCCAGCCTTCGGGGGTGGCTCCGTCCGTCATGGCGGAACCGGCGTCAGAAGCGCCCGGCGACCGTGGCGGCGACGGTGTCGCGGAATCCGCGCCACGAGGCGAACGTGTGGTTCACCGCCGTCGGCTCGTACCCGCAATGCACCATGCAGTCGCGGCACTTTTCGTTGCCGCTCCGCCGCCCGTAGCTCTCCCAGCGCGTGGTCTCGAGCAGCTCCTTGAAGGTCGCCGCGTAGCCCTCCTGGAGGAGGTAGCAGGGACGCTGCCAGCCGAAGACGTTGTAGGTCGGGTTGCCCCACGGCGTGCACTCGAATTCTCGCTTGCCCATGAGGAACTGCAGGAACAGCGGCGATTGATTGAACCGCCACCGCTTCTTCGGGTTCGAGAGCATCGTCGAGAAGAGATCGTGCGCGCGCTGGGTGCGCAGGAAATGCTCCTGGTCCGGCGCCTTGGAATAGCTGTAGCCCGGCGAGATCATCATGCCCTCGACGCCCAGATCCATCATCGCGTCGAAGAACTCGCGCATCCGGAGCGGGCTCGCGCCGTCGAAGAGCGTCGTGTTGGTCGTCACCCGGAAGCCTCGGCGGAGCGCTTCCTTCATCCCCTCCACGGCCTGGACGTAGACCCCGTCACGGCACACCGCTTCGTCGTGCTCGTCGCGGAGCCCGTCGAGATGAACGCTGAAGGAGAGATACTTCGACGGCGTGAACAGGCCCGCCTCGAGCCTCTCCTTGAGGAGGATGGCGTTGGTGCAGAGGTAGACGTATTTGCGACGGGCGACCAGCGACTCGACGAGGCGCCCGATGTCCGGATACATGAGCGGCTCGCCGCCCGGGATCGAGACGACCGGGGTGCCGCACTCGTCGACCGCGGCGAGACACTGCTCGACGGTCAGGTGCTTCCTCAAGATTTGTGCGGGGTACTGGATCTTGCCGCAACCGGCGCAGGCGAGGTTGCAACGGAACAGCGGCTCGAGCATCAGCACGAGCGGGTACCGTTTGCGACCCGCGAGCTTTTGTCGGATGACATACGACGCCACCGCCCACATCTGTGACACAGGTACGCTCATCAGCGCTGAATCCCTCGACTCTCCGGGCCCAAGGCCGCACCCGGCTTCCGGTGGATGGACCAAATGGTCAAGGCGACTACGACGTGAATGGTCGCACCGATCGCGGCCAGCAGCAACTCACCGATCTGAATCGTCATCGCCAGATTGAACCCAAACACGGCGTAGTATAGCGCGACTCCCGGCCAGACCCGTCGTCCGGAGGCGCCGGAGACCAGCGTCAGGTACGCGCCGACCCCAACCGCGCCGACGATCACCCACCCGGCGAAGTTCGAGAGCGGCACGCCGAAGTAAACGCCGGGAGTGTCGTAGGTGAAGATCCGTCCGAGGAACCACCGGTCGCCCCGCACCGCGAGTGGGTCGATGACGACGTCGAGCGCCATCATGAGCACCCCGGTCACCGCCGCGATCGCCCATCGCGGGGCCGGCCGGCCGGCGCGTGCCATCCGGGCCAGGCAGAACGCCGCGTAGGCGAGGAACACGAAGGACAGCGAGTCGATGAACGGCACATCGGCGATGAAGAGCTCCCGGCCGCGCGTCAGGCCGGTGTAGTGATAGAGCCCGAACGGAAAGCCGGTGCGCGTGGACGAGAGCTCCGACAGCAGCGCGACCGGCCAGACGCAGCCGCCGAAGCCGAGCGTGCGCCGCCAGCCGAGATCCGTCGCGCCGGCCACCAGGAACAGCGCCAGGAACGCAAAAACATAGGGACGAAGCGTCAGGGTCGTGACGACCAGATCCATTCGAGAGGTTTCCGTAGTCGAGTCAGCATGTTACCATCACGCCCGTGAGGGACCTGCAGGACGCAATCGAGCGCGCCCGGGCGTACCTGCTTGGCCGGCAGGCTCCTGACGGCCACTGGGTCGGCCAGCTCGAAGCCAACACGACGATCACTTCCGAGCACCTGCTCTTCTGTCATCTCATCGACCGCGTGAACCGCGATCGAGAGACGCGGGCGGTGCGCTATCTGCGAGGCCAGCAACTCCCCGACGGCGGCTTCAGCCTCTTCGAGGCGGGCCCGGCCAATCTGTCGGCGACGATCAAGGCGTACTTCGCCATGAAGATGGCGGGCGTGGGGGTGGGCGATCCCGCGATGGTGGCGGCGCGCGAGCGGATCCGGGAGATGGGCGGGCCGGCGAAGGCCGACGTCTTCACCAAGATCCAGCTGGCACTTTTCGGTGAGTACGACTGGAACGGCGTGCCGACCATGCCGGCCGAGATCATGCTCCTGCCGCGGCCCTTCTTCCTGTTCAACATCTACGAGATCTCTTACTGGTCGCGCACGGTCCTGGTGCCGCTGCTCATCCTGATGGACCGCAAGCCGGTCAAGTGGTTGCCCTCGCACCTCTCCCTCGACGAGCTGTGGCCGCAGCCCCGGGAGGAGACGAGCCTGCGCTTTTCGCGCGTGCCGGAGCCGTTCAGCTGGCGCGGCCTCTTCTGGAAGAGCTTCTTCATCGCCGTGGACGACGGCCTCAAGATCTGGGAACGCTTCTCGCCGCGCCCCCTGCGCAAGCGCGCGATCGAGACGGCGCGCGTGTGGCTCGAGGAGCGGCTCGCCGTGCCGGGCGGACTGGGCGGGATCTACCCGGCGATGGCGAACTCGATCCTCGCGATGCGGCTCCTCGGGTACCCGGACGATCATCCGCTCGTGATGGGACAGATCAAGGAGATCGAGGCGCTCGCCGTCGAGGACGGCAACGCGCTCCACTATCAACCCTGCCCCTCGCCGGTGTGGGACACCGCCCTCGCGATCAACGCGCTCATCGAGAGCGATCTTCCACCCGACCACGCGGCGGTGCGCCGCGCCTCGGAATGGATGATCGACCGGCAGATCTTCGTCCCCGGCGACTGGCAGGTGAAGCGGCCGCACGTGCAGCCGGGCGGCTGGGCATTCCAGTACGACAACGTCTTCTATCCGGACCTCGACGACACGGCGATGGTGGTGATGGCCATCGAGAAGGTGAAGGGGCTCGACGGCGACGTCGCGCAGACGGCCAAGGAGCGGGGGCTCGGCTGGTTCCTCGGCATGCAGGGCGCGGACGGCGGCTGGGGCTCCTTCGACGCCGACAACAATCGGCTCTATCTCAACCACATCCCGTTCGCCGACCACGGCGCCCTGCTCGATCCGTCGACGGAGGACTTGACCGGCCGCGGGCTCGAGCTCCTCGGCACGCTCGGCTACCGGAAGGACTTCGAGCCCGCCCAGCGCGCGATCGACTTCCTCCGCCACGCGCAGCGCCACGACGGGCCGTGGTACGGCCGCTGGGGCGTGAACTACATCTACGGCACGTGGTCGGTGCTGCGCGGTCTCGCCGCGATCGGCGAGGACCCCCGCCACGAATACGTCCAGCGCGCGGTCCGCTGGCTGGAGCGCCACCAGAACAAGGACGGTGGGTGGGGCGAGACCTGCGAGAGCTACGACGACTACGAGTTCGCCGGCGTCGGCCAGTCGATCCCGAGCCAGACCGCGTGGGCGCTGCTGGGCCTCTTCGCGGCCGGGCGCACCAGCGGCCCGGCCGTCGAGCGCGGCGTCAACTACCTGCTGCGGACGCAGCGCGACGACGGCTCGTGGGATGACGCCCTCTGGAACGGGACGGGCTTCCCGCGGGTCTTCTACCTGAAGTACCATCTGTACGCGCAGTACTTTCCCCTCTGGGCGCTGGGAATCTACCGCCGCGCGCATGCCTGAGCGGCCGCTCTCGCCGGCGCTGCGCCCGTTCGACGCCGTCGGTGGCTGGACGATCGCGGTCGTCGATTCGCTCGGACGGTTCGGCACCTTCTTCGGGGAAGCTCTCGGCGCCGTCGTCACGCCGCCGTTCAAGGTCCGCGCGTTTCTCGACCGGATCAACTTCATCGGCTACCGCTCGCTCCTGATCATCCTGCTGACCGGCGCGTTCACCGGGATGGTGCTGGGGCTCCAGATCTACCTGACCCTCGTCCGGTTCGGCTCGGAGGCGTTCCTCGGCCCGGCCGTCGCCCTCTCGCTCATCCGAGAGCTCGGCCCCGTGCTGGCGGCGCTGATGGTCACCGGCCGCGCCGGGTCGGCCCTCACGGCCGAGCTCGGCATCATGCGCATCACCGAGCAGATCGACGCGCTCACCGTCATGGCGCTCAACCCGATGCGCTACCTGGTCGCGCCCTCGATCCTGGCCGGGCTGGTGACCTTCCCCCTGATGACCGCGATCTTCGACGTGGTGGGGATCTTCGGCGGCTACCTGGTCGGGGTGAAGCTTCTCGGTCTGTCGGAGGGTACGTACTTCGGCGAGATGCAGACGTTCGTCGACCTGAACGACATCATGACGGGCTTCTGGAAGTCCGTCTCCTTCGGCGTCATCGTGACGTGGGTCTGCACGTACAAGGGATTCAACGTCGGCCACGGCGCCGAGGGCGTCGCGCGCGCGACGACGCAGGCGGTCGTCCTGTGCTCCGTGCTGATCCTCGTCTGGGACTACTTCATGGGATCGATCCTCCAATGACGGCCGATGATTAAGGTCGAGGGGCTCACGAAGTCCTTTGGTCGCCAGAAGGTGCTGCGCGAGCTCTCCCTCGAGGTCCCGACCGGCTCCATCACCGTCATCATCGGGCGCAGCGGCGGCGGGAAATCGGTCTTCCTCAAACACCTGATCGGCCTGCTGCGCCCCGACGCCGGCCGCATCCTCGTCGGCGGCGTCGAGATCACCGGGCTGCGCGGGCGCGCGCTCGACGAGATCCGGCGCTTCTACGGCGTCGTCTTCCAGGGGGGCGCGCTGTTCGACTCGCTGTCGTGCCACGAGAACGTCGCCTTCCCCCTCCGGGAGAAGCTGCGGACGCCCCCGGCCGAGATCGCCAAGCGCGTCGAGGCGGCGCTGGCCCAGGTGGGTCTCGAGGGGATGGGCGCCAAGTTTCCGGCCGAGATCTCCGGCGGCATGCGCAAGCGCGTGGCCATCGCGCGGGCCCTCGTGACCGAGCCGCAGATCGTGTTCTTCGACGAGCCGACGACGGGCCTCGACCCGGTGCTGGTCAATACGATCCACCACCTCATTCTGGATCTCCACCGCCGGTCCCGGTTCACGGCCGTGGTGGTGAGTCACGAGATCCCCGAGATCTTCGAGATCGCCGACACGGTCGCCATGCTGCACGAAGGCCGGATCGTCGAGGTCGGGCCGCCGGCGGCGATCCAGGCCTCGGCCAACCCGGTCGTGCGAAGATTCATCAGGGGCGAGCCGGACCCCTCGGAGGGACATTGATGGAGCAATCGCGCGTCAACATCGCGGTGGGAATCTTCGTCATCCTGGGGATGGTGGCGCTGGGGTACCTCTCGATCAAGCTCGGCCAGGTCTCGTTCCTGGGCGGCCGCACGTACGCGTTGACCGTCGACTTCCCGTCGGTGGGAGGGCTGAAGGCGGGCTCGACGGTCGAGATCGCGGGGGTCGAGATCGGGCGGGTCGAGTCGATCGGCCTGGCCGACTACCAGGCCCGTGTCACGCTCCGGGTCCAGTCCAGTATCAAGCTTCAGGAGGACTCGATCGCGTCGATCAAGACGAAGGGGCTGATCGGCGAGAAATACATCCGCATCAGCCCGGGCGGATCGGACAAGGTCATTCCTCCGAACGGAAAAATCCGTGAAGTCGAGGCGCCCGTGGATTTCGAAGAGTTGCTGTCCAAGTACATCTTCGGCAAGGTATAGGTGTGGGAGGTTCGTCGATGGTCCTCTTCGCGCGCGCGCTCGCGCTGGTCGTCGGGCTCCTTCTCGCCCTCGCCGTTCCGGGGCGCGTCTGGGCCGGAGCGCCGACCGATCAGCTCCGCTCCCAGATCGATCGCGTGCTCAAGGTCCTCGAGGACCCGGAGCTCAAGAAGGAAGGAAAGGAGAAGGAGCGCAGGACCGTGGTTCGCCAGATCGCCAACGAGATCTTCGATTTCTCGGAGACCGCGCGGCGTTCCCTCGCGCGTCACTGGGCCGGCCGGACGCAGGCCGAGCGCGAAGAGTTCGTCGAGCTCTTCTCCGACCTCCTGGAGCGATCGTACATCTCGAAGATCGAGCTCTACGGCGGGGAGAAGATCCAATTCGTCGGCGAGGCCGTCGACGGCGAAGGGGCGGTCGTGCGCACCAAGATCCTCACCAAGCAGGGGACGGAGATCCCCATCGACTATCGGATGCACCGTCGGGGCGACAAGTGGCTCGTCTACGACGTCGTCATCGAGGGTGTGAGCCTCATCGCCAACTACCGCACCCAGTTCAACAAGATCATCACGACCTCGTCGTACCAGGAGCTCGTGAAGAAGATGAAGACCAAGCAGGAAGAGTTCCTCCAGGCGGAGAAGAGGACCTCACAGCGTTAGGGCGGAGCGTAGTGTCCGGCGCTCGCCCCGCCGATCCCGTACGCGCCGCGCCCCATCCGGGACCGGTTCAGGCAAGGCGCCTGAGCCGAGCGAAGGCATCGTTTCCGGAAAATGTCCAGCGCCGTGCTAAACTTCGTCCAGAATTGAGCCGCGCCGATCGAGTAACACCTGAGGAGGCGTCCGTGGGATCCGTGAGAGTAGCCATCATCGGTGTAGGGAACTGCGCGTCGGCCCTCGTCCAGGGCGTGGAGTACTACCGGAACGCGCCGGAGGATCGGTTCATCCCGGGCTTGATGCACCCCCGGCTCGGGGGATACCACGTCGGCGACATCGAGTTCTCCGCGGCCTTCGACATCGACGAGCGCAAGGTCGGGCGCGACCTCGGCGAAGCGATCTTTCAGGCGCCGAACAATACGGTGCGCTTCGCGGACGTCAAGCCGCTCGGGGTGCCGGTCCAGCGCGGGATGACGCACGACGGCCTCGGCCAGTACCTCTCGCAGCTGATCAAGAAGGCGCCGGGCTCCACGGCCGACATCGCGGGCACCCTCCGGGACACCGCCACCAACGTCGTGGTCAACTTCCTGCCGGTCGGCAGCGAGATGGCGACGAAGTGGTACGTCGAGCAGATCCTCGACGCCGGGTGCGCGTTCGTGAACTGCATCCCCGTGTTCATCGCGCGCGAGGCCTACTGGCGCCGGCGCTTCGAGGAGCGCGGGCTGCCGGTGGTCGGCGACGACGTGAAGTCTCAGGTGGGGGCGACGATCATCCACCGGGTGCTGACAAAACTCTTCATGGACCGCGGCGTGCGGCTCGACCGGACCAGCCAGCTGAATTTCGGTGGCAACACCGACTTCTACAACATGCTCGAGCGCGACCGGCTCACGTCGAAGAAGATCTCGAAGACGGACTCCGTCCGGTCGCAGCTCGGCCACGAGCTGCCCGGCGACGCGGTCCACATCGGCCCGAGCGACTACGTGCCCTGGCTCGCGGACCGCAAGTGGGCCCACATCCGGCTCGAGGGCAGCGGCTTCGGCGACCAGCCCATCAACGTGGAGCTGAAGCTCGAGGTGTGGGACTCCCCCAACTCCGCAGGCGTCGTCATCGACGCGATCCGGGCCTGCAAGCTGGCACTCGACCGCGGGATCAAGGGCGCCCTGTTCGCTCCGTCGGCCTATCTGATGAAGTCACCGCCCGAACAGTGGGCCGACGACACCGCCCGGCAGCGCCTCGAGCGGTTCATCGCCGGCGACGAGTAGGTGCCGCTCGCCCAACTGATCGGCCGCCCGCTCCGCGCGCTGGTGCGGATCGCCTGCGCGCGGCCGGCGCTGACCGTCGCGCTCGCCGCCGCCCTGGCGCTCGTCTCGGTCGTCTACACGCTCGAGAACCTCACCTTCGCCACCTCCACCCGCGCCCTGCTGCCGCCGGGCCGGCCCTACGTCGAGCGCTACACGCAGTACGAGCGCGAGTTCGGGGACCTCGACAGCATCGCCATCGTCGTCGAGGCGCCCTCCCTGACGGAGGCGACGGTCTACGCGACGCGCCTCGTCCGTAAGCTGCGCGCCGACAACGTCCCGCTGAAGCGGATCTCGTACCGGATCGACCCCAAGCAGTTCGAGGGGCGGGGCCTGCTGTACCTGTCGAAGGAACGGCTCGTCAAGATCCGCGAGGCGGTCTTCGATTACCAGGAATTCATGGAGGCGTTCGCGGCTCGTCCGACGCTCGACCAGCTCGCCGACGGGATGGCGACCCAGATCGCGACCGCGTTCGTCTCGAATTTCATCGACCTCGGCCTCTCCGAGGGCAAGGGCGCCGCGGACCTTCGATTCGTGCAGGACCTGGTCGCCCAGATCTCGGCCCGCCTGGAACGGCCGGGAGCGTACAAGTCGCCCTTCGGGACGCTCTTCGCGGTCGAGGGAGCCGACAGTCCCGGCGCCGGCTACTTCCTGTCCGAGGACCAACGCCTCCTCTTCATCCTGGCCGAACCCGAGACGCAGCGCGGGAGCTTCACCGGCGACCAGCGCGCCATCGAGGGGATCCGCACCGTGATCGCGTCGCTCAAGCGCGACTTCCCCGACGTCTCGGTGGGCGTGACCGGCAAGCCCGCCCTCCAGAACGACGAGATGGTCGCGGCGTTCCGCGACAGCGGGCGGGCCACGGTGCTCGCCTTCGCCCTCACGCTCGGGCTCCTGCTCGCCGCCTTCCTGCGCGTCGGCAAGCCCGTGCTGATGCTCCTCGTCCTGGCCACGAGCCTCTGCTGGTCGATCGGCATCGCGACCCTCGTGATCGGGCACCTCTCGCTCTTCTCGGTCATGTTCATCTCGATCGTGATCGGGATTGGTATCGACTACGGCATCTACTTCCTCTTCCGTTACGAGGAAGAGCTGTTTCTCGGTCGCAATCTCAACGAGGCGATCGAGATCACCGCCGCCCGCAGCGGCCCCGGCATGCTGCTCGGAGCGGTGACCGCCGCCGGCACCTTCTACGTCCTGTGGCTCACCGACTTCCGGGGCGTGCGCGAGCTCGGCTTCATCGCGGGCACCGCCCTTCTTCTCGCCTGGCTCGCGATGATGACGGTGTTCCCGGCGATATTGGTCCTCGTCGACCGCCGTCACGCCGGCCGGCCGACCGGTACCATCCCGCGGGCGATCGCCCTGGAGCGCGTCCACGTGCCGTTCGTCGAGCGGCTCGTCGCCTACCCGAAGACGGTGGTGCTCATGGCGGTCGCGCTGACCGCCGTCTCCGCGTGGGGCCTCCGCTACATCCAGTTCGACTACAACCTGCTCAACCTGCAGGCCTCCGGGACCGAGTCCGTCGTCTGGGAAAAGCGCATCCTGGCGACGGCGGGACGCTCCGGCTTCACGGCCCTCGCGAGCGCGGACTCGCTCGACGAGCTTCGGCGCAAGAACGCGGCCTTCCGCGCGCTCCCGAGCGTCTCAGAGGTGGACTCGGTGCTGCTGCTCATTCCCGAGGACCAGCCCGCGAAGCTCAAGATCATCGGTGACTTCGCGCCCCTGGTCCTGCCCGTCCGGGTGGGTCGGTCGACCGCCGTAGACCCGGTGCGGCTCGCGAACTCGCTCGAGACGCTCAAGCGCCGCTTCGACATCGCGGCGAACGAGGCGCCGGAGGGCGAGATCAGGACGAAGCTCAGGCTCGTCGCCGAGGACCTCGGGCGGCTGATCGTGAAAATCCGCCAGACGGATCCCCAGGTGAGCGAGCCCGCGCTGACGCTCCTGCAGACCCAGGTGTACCGCGACTTCGTCCGGAGCTTCCAGCGGCTCCAGGGGAACCTGGCTCCCCGGCCGATCGGTCTCGCCGACGCCCCGACAGAGCTCCGGGCGAAGTTCGTCAGCGATGGCGGGCGGTTTCTCATGCAGATCCACCCGGCGGTCGACATCTGGGATCGCGACGGCGCCCGGCGCTTCGTGAGCGATCTCCGATCGGTCGACCCCGACGTGACCGGGACGCCGGTCATCACGTACGAAGCGCTGGGCCTGATGGAGCGCGCCTACCAGCAGGGCACGGTCTACGCCATCCTGCTCGTCAGCCTGGTCACGGCGCTCACGCTGCGCCGGGTCCGCGAGACACTGCTGACGCTCCTTCCGCTCGGCCTCGGCCTGATGTGGGCGTTCGGCCTCATGTACTTCTTCGATCTCAAGTTCAACATGGGCAACGTCTTCGGGCTTCCGCTGATCCTCGGGGCCGCGGCGGAGTACGGCCTGAACATCGTGCTCCGCTTCATGGAGGGTCGGGATCACGGCGGCCCTCTGATCGCGCGCTCGACGATGATGGCGGTGCTCGTCAGCGGGCTCACGACGATCGTCGGCTTCGGCAGTCTGATGATCGCCGATCACCGCGGCATCTTCGGTCTGGGCCTCCTGCTCACGCTGGGGACGGTCACGAGTCTCATAGCCGCCCTCATCGTCCTCCCGGTGCTCCTCAAGCTGATACCCGCACTGACCGCCACCCCGACGCCCCACCCGCTCGAGACCGAAGCACTCGCCACCGCCACCCACGACCTCGACCGAACCCGCTAACCCAAGCTCCCCCGGTCCCCCCACCAACTCCCCGAAAGACCAGTCTCGCGGCCTGTCGGGCGCGGGGGCGCCCCGCGGCGGTCTCCGCCGACCCCCCTCCGAAAACCAGTCTCGCGGACTGTCGGGCGCGGGGGCGCCCCGGCGGGGCCCGGGGGTGCGACCGGCGGAGTGGGACCCCCGAGTCCCGCCCGCAGCTCGAAGAGCTGCGAAGCGGGCGAGTGGGTGACGCAGCCGGTCGCACCCCCGGGCCCCGCCGGGGCGCCCCCGCGCCCGCCGCAACGCGAAACTACGCTTTGCGGACTTCGACGAGGTTGGAGTGAAAGGCGGGTCCGCCGCCGAGGTCAGCGACGCGGTCGCTGGTGAGGACGTTGACCCCGAGCCCCCCGGGCTGGAAGCGATGCCACCAGATCCCTTCGATGACGACGACCCCGGGACGCGTCGCGTCCGTGACCCTGGCGGTGAAGCGCGCGGCGCCCCGCGGGCTCTCGACGCGCACGGCGTCGCCGTCGCGGATACCGCGCGCGGCGGCGTCGGCGGCGGCCAGCATCGCCGTCGCCGCGCCCTGGCGCCGGCGCAGCAGCTCCGACTGGCTGAACGAGGAGTTCAGGAAGAACCGGTTCGGAGGCACGATGCACTGCAGCGGGAACCGTGCCGCCAGCTCGCGGTTGTCCGGGCCCTCCACGAGCGGCACGTGGGTGGGGAGCGCGGGCAGCCCCTGGCGCTCCATCCGGGCGGAGTAGAACTCCACCTTCCCCGACGGCGTCGGCGCCCCGTCGGCGAACGGCCGATAGGGGCGCGGAAGATCGACCCTCGCCCAGCCGTCCCGGACGAGCTGCTCCCAGGTGATGCCCCGCACGGTGGCGTCGCCCTTCGCCAGGAACTCGCGGATGAGGCCCTCGTCGCCCTTGGCGTAGTGCGCCTCCGCGACGCCCATCGCGCCGGCCAGGAGCCGGCTCGTCTCCCAGTTGTACTTCGCCTCGCCCTGCGGCGGAAGCACGGGCTGCGCGAGCTGGAGCGTGAGCTGGCCGAAGGAGCGATAGAGATCGAGATGCTCCATCGAGGTCGTGGCCGGCAGCACGATGTCGGCGTAGTGCGCCGTGTCGGTCATCACCTGCTCGTGGACCACCGTGAAGAGGTCGTCGCGCGCGAGTCCGCGGAGCACGAGCGTCTGGTCCGGGCAGACCGCGGCCGGGTTCGAGCTGTAGACGTAGAGCGATCGCACCGGCGGCGTCAGCGTCGGGTCCGTCAGGGCCCGCCCGAGCTGGATCATGTTGATCGTCCGGGGCGGGGGCGTCGGCATGAGGTCCGGCCGTTCGACCACCGCGTAGTCGAAGCCGTAGGCGCCGCCGGTCGAGAGCAGGGCGCCGCCGTGCGCATCCGCGTAGGCGCCGGTGAGCGCGGGCAGGCACGCGAGCGTCCGGCACGTCATCGCCCCGTTCTCGTGGCGGGAGATGCCGATGCCCACCCGGATGAAGGTCCGCCGCGTGGCGCCGTAGCGGCGGGCGAACCGTACGATGGTCGCGGCGTCGAGCCCGACGATCGGCGCGACGGCCTCGGGCGAATAGGCCCGCACGTGCGCCGCGAGCCGGTCGAAGCCGAGCGTCGCGCGCTCGACGTAGCCGCGGTCGACGAGGTCCTCGGTCACCAGCACGTGCATGACGGCCAGCGCCAGCGCCGAGTCGGTGCCGGGGCGGACCATCAAGTGCTCGTCCGCCTGCTGCGCGGTCGGGGTCCGGTAGGGATCGATCGCGACGACGTGGGCGCCGCGGGCCCGCGCCTGCTTCACGAGCGTCATGACGTTGATCGTCGAGTACGACGCGTTCACGCCCCACAGCACGACGAGATCGGCGCCGACCATCTGCTCGGAGTCGTTGCCGGTCACCGCGCCGACCGTCATCCGCCAGCCGGCGTAGGCCGTGGAGACGCAGATGGAGCGGTCGAGCTGGCTCGCGCCGAGGGCGTGGAAGAGCGGGTGGCCCGCGAAGTACTGGATCTGCCCCATCGAGCCCGCGTACGAGAACGGCAGGATCGACTCGGCGCCGTCGGCGGCGATGATCGCCCGCCACCGGTCGGCGATCGTGCCGATCGCCTCGTCCCAGGAGATCGGCGCGAACTCCCCCGCGCCCTTCGGCCCGACGCGCCGGAGCGGCCGCCGGACGCGCAGCGGCGAGTGGACGCGCTCGGCGTACTCGCGCACCTTGCCGCAGATGACGCCGCGGGTGAACGGATGGTCGGGATTGCCGGTGACCGACGTCAGCCGGCCGTCCGCGACGGTCACGACGAGGCTACAGCACGACGGGCAGTCGTGAGGGCAGACCGACAGCATGGGCGCGACTAAAGGTATCATGGCCGCGGATGCTCGCCTCGCTCGCGCGGTTCAACCCGTTCAAGACCGCCGAGGCCAAGCGACTCGCCGTGCTCTTCGGCGTCGTCTACTTCGCCCAGGGCATGTGGTACCTCACCGACCAGCCGATCACGATCCTCCTCAAGGACCGCGGGCTCACCGCGGGCCAGGTCGCCGACTTCGGTCTGATCACGATCATCCCGTGGTTCATCAAGCCCGTGTACGGGCTGCTGTCCGACTTCGTGCCGCTCTTCGGCCGGCGGCGGCAGAGCTACTTTCTGCTCACCTCCGCGCTCGCCGCGGCGACCGGCCTGGCGCTGGCGTGGGGCGGATGGATCACCGACGGAGACATCTGGACCTTCGACCTGCTCGGGCTCACGACCTTCACCATCGTCGAGGGCGTCGGGCTCTTCACGCTGATGGCGCTCGGTCTGGCGTTCAACGACGTGCTGACGGACGCGATGATGGTCGAGCGCGGTCGGCCCCTCGGCCTCACCGGCGCCTTCCAGTCCGTGCAGTGGGCGTGCATCACGCTCGCGTCGGTGCTCGTGGGCGAGCTCGGCGGCCGGCTGGCGGAGACGCGCAGCCTGCGCGAGGCCTTCCTGCTCGCGGCCTGCTTCCCGCTCATCTCGCTGGGTATGGGGCTGTCCTTCGTGCGCGAGACCCCGACGCGTGCCGACAAGGCGGCGTTCGTCCAGACGTGGACGGCGATCCGCGCGACGCTGACCGGACGCGAGATCTGGATCGTCGCGGGCTTCATCTTCTTCTTCTGGTTCAGCCCGTCCTTCGGACCGGCGTTCCTCTACTACCAGACCGACACCCTGAACTTCAGCCAGCAGTTCATCGGCCGCCTGTCGGCCCTGGGTGCCGTGTCCGGCGTCGTCGGGGCTCTGGTGTACGCGCCGCTCTCCCGGCGACTGCCGCTCAAGCACATCATCAACGGCTCGATCGCCCTGGGCGTCGCCGCG
>Ga0137394_10000892_pt1 | contig 21007 bp, 10 predicted proteins | sample czobulk116metaG_FD_108278 | JGI IMG/M metagenome (GOLD analysis project Ga0137394, IMG submission 108278) | Vadose zone soil microbial communities from Angelo Coast Range Reserve, California, USA - czobulk1.16 metaG | ecosystem: Environmental > Terrestrial > Soil > Vadose zone | place: USA...
CGGCGCGCCGCGGCCGCCGAAGATCGGCGCCGTGGTGTCGTAGGTCTGGATCAGGCTTCGCCCGATTTCGTCCGGCTCCGGGGGAACATTTTGGTCGTTCTCGGAGAGGACCGCCCGCGTTCCTACGATGGAAATCTGGAACGGCTCGATCGCCGTGAGCTGGTCGAACTCAGATCCGAGCGTGGCCCCCTTCGAGCCGCTCCGGACGAAGTTGGCATACGTCCGGGCTGCTCCCACCGCGACGACCCGTGCCTGGTCCGCATCGACGTCGCGAACCAGATTCCCCGAGCCGATGAGCACCGCCGGACGAAGAGTTTGGGTCTCGGTGTCGAACGGAAGGATGCCGAGGTCCCCCACCGCGAGGAACGCCATCGCGTCGGGCCAGGCAAGATCCGTAGCCTGGAATCCGTTCGCCTGAAACTCCCACAGCGATTCGGGCAGGGCCCCGCTCCGGACGCGATAGAGTGTGAGGATCATGCGAAGCGTGGGGCTCTGGCGGCGGCTCAGGACTAGGAAGGAATCCGCGCGCGCCTGGACCCGGATGATCTTCCGCCCATCCTGGTACCCGCGCGGGCCGATCGGATCCAGAGCGCCGGGGGCGGTCTCGCGGAAGAAGAAGAGATCCCCGTCGGTCGCAGCGGCCAGCGTCGCGCTCGAGGGCGCGAAGGCTCCATGCACGATCGCGCCCAGATGGTCGTGGCTCCCGATCGCGACGAGATCGGTGGAGTCGCTCAGATCGACAGCGACGATGCCCCGATTCCCCGCGAAGAGATACGCCGTGCTCCCGGAAACCGCCAGCTCGGAGACCACGCCCGCGGTTCGGAACGACCCGTAGAGGGTGTCCCGGCTCCCGTCCGTGCTCCTGAATTCCACACCGTTCCGCGTCGGAATGACGTAGGTACCCCCTGGAGAAGCAACGTGCACCGGAACGGCGGAGCCGTAGAGTCCCGTGAGCGAGGAGGGCGCAAGACGCGTGGCGACGATCTCCGTCGCGGCGCGCGCAGGCTGCGGTACCACGAGGAGGCAACCCAGGAGCATGAGTAGGCCGGGGATGCGCGGAGCACGGAAGGAACGAATCATCTGATACGACGCTACCACGGCGCGCCGAGCGGCCTCAACACGCATCTCCTTCTTTCCGCTTGTCCCGCACGAGGAGAGAGGCTATAGACTCGCCCCCCGCATGCTCGAAACGATCCTCGCTCCGCTCACGTCCTTCGTCCTCGCGGTCATCTCGAGCTGGGGCTATGCGGGCATCGTCTTCTGCATGGCGATCGAGAGCGCGTGCATCCCGCTGCCGAGCGAGATCATCATGCCCTTCTCGGGATACCTGGTCACGACGGGGCGATTCACGCTGTGGGGCGTCGTGCTCGCGGGCGCGATCGGGAACGTGATCGGATCCTGGGCCGGGTACTGGCTGGGAGCCAAGGGAGGACGGCCGCTCGCGGAGCGGCTCTCCCGATGGCGGATCATCCGGATCAGCGAATACGACCGGGCCAACGGGTGGCTCCAGAAGCACGGCATCCAGGTCGCGTTCTGGACGCGCCTCCTCCCGATCGTACGCACGTTCATCTCCTTCCCCGCGGGCGCCGCTCGGGTACCGCGCTCGCGGTTCCTGATCTACACCTTTCTCGGCTCGCTCCTCTGGTCGCTCGCGCTCGCGTACGTCGGCGTGGTCTTCGGCGAGCACTGGGAGTCGATCCACGGCCTCTGGCGCGGGTTCGATCTGGTCGTCCTGGCCGCGCTCCTGGTGCTCTTCCTGATCTGGCTCCGATCTCACCTCAAGTCTCGGTAACGATATGGGGCCGTCCGCGTTGACGCTTCTCCGCGCCGATGGTAGTCTGGTCCTCCTTTCTGGGGGATCGTCCAGTGGTAGGACACGTGGCTCTGGACCACGGTACAGGGGTTCGAATCCTCTTCCCCCAGCCACATCAAAATCGAGAAATCCCCAACCGGATGGATACGGCGCTATCGTCTAGGGGTTAGGACGGGTGGTTCTCAGCCATCAAACCGGGGTTCGAATCCCCGTAGCGCTACCATTTTTTCTTCGAATGCCGGAACCGACGCGCGTCCCACCCGCGTGAAAGGAGCTCCTTCCATGCTGTCCCGTTCCCTCACCCGCTCGCTCGTGCTCCTTTTCGCGCTGGCTCCCGTACTGGCGACGCCGGCCCCGGCCGCGCCGCCGCGCGACGGCATGTGGCGCGCGTCGAAGCAGGAGTCCGGGAAAGGGATTCCCTCGAACGTGGAGTGGGTGGACTCCCTCGGCGGCATCACGCAGTACCGGCTCCGCTCGAACGGCATGACGATCCTCCTCTCGCGGAACCCCGCGGCGCCCGTGATCACGTTCCAGGTCGTGTACCACGTGGGATCGCGGAACGAAGCGCCCGGGAACACCGGCTCGGCCCACCTCCTCGAGCACCTCCTCTTCAACAAGAGCACCGAGAATTTCGGGCGCCAGAACGGGCACAAGACCTTCCAGGAGGTCCTCTACGAGGCGGGCTGCGACTACAGCTCGACCAACATGACCACCTGGTACGACCGGATGAACGGCTACTCGACGCTTCCGGCCGACAAGCTGGAGCTGGCGATGAAGATCGAGGCCGACCGGCTGGGCCGGGCACTCATCCTGGACAAGGAGCGCCAGCCCGAGATGACGGTGGTCCGGAACGAATACGAGATCGGAGAGAACAATCCCTCGGTCGCGCTGAACAAGGCGGTGATCGGGGCCGCGATCCTGGCCCACCCCTATCACTGGGACACGATCGGGTATCGCTCCGACATCGAGGGCGTCTCGACGGAAACACTGCGCGAGCACTACAAGAACTTCTTCTGGCCGGACAACGCGGAGGCGATCCTGGTCGGCGACTTCGATCCGGCGCAGGCGCTCCGGAGCTTCGACAACGAGTTCGGCGCCTTTCAGCGCTCGACGAAGCCGATACCTCGAGTCATCACGGTGGAGCCTCCCCAGGAGGGAGAGCGGCGCGTCATCGTGCGCCGGCCCGGGCAGGTGGGATTGGTCGAGATCGCCTACATGCGGCCGAACTCGCTCCATCCCGATTTCATCCCGCTCGACGTGCTCGCGACCATCCTGGGCTCGGGCATCAACTCGCGCCTCTACCAGGCGCTGGTGGAGAAGCAGCTGGCCACCGACGTGAGCGCGAACAACTACACGCTGCGCGATCCCTTCCCCATCCTGATCGACGCCACCGTCGCGCCCGGCGTAGGCCACCAGAAAGTGGAAGACGCGATGAAGGCGGCGCTCTACGAGGTCACGCGCCGCGGGGTCACGCAGGAGGAGCTGGAGCGCGCCAAGAACCAGCTCGAGGTCTCGGTCGTTCGCGGGCGCGACGGCACCTACGAGCTGGCGTCGAGCCTCGGAGAAGCGGTGGCCTCGGCGAACTGGAAATGGTTCGTGCGCTACGTGGACATGATGCGAGGCGTGACCCGGGAGGACATCCAGCGCGTTGCGGCGACCTACCTCGTGCCCGATCACGCCACGGTCGGCTGGTTCGTCCCCGCGAAGGCCGAGGCGAAGAAGCCGCAGAAGAGCGCGGGCGCCGGGGGCTCGGTCGAGTCCTCGGCATCGAGCGGCCAGGTCCCAGGCGAGCCCGAGCGCGCGGCGTTCGCGGGGCGCACGCTTCATCGCGTGCTCCCGAACGGCATCACGCTCGACGTCCTCGCGAATCACGCGGTGCCGACGGTCGCCGTGCACGGAATCATCCTCGCCGGCCGCGTCTATGCGCCGGACAAGCCCGCGATCGCCCAGCTCACGGCCATGATGCTGGAGCGGGGCACGAGGAGCATGAGCAAGCGGGCGATCGCCGCGAAGCTGGACGGGGTTGGCGCGCGCCTCAACGTCTCGAGCGATCTGAACGTGGCGACCGTGCAGGGCTCTTCCCTCTCGCGCGACGCTCGGCTCCTCCTCGCGATTCTCGCCGATGAGCTCCGGACCCCCGCGTTCGGCGATTCCGAGCTCACGAAGGCGAAGGCGGAGATGAAGACCGATGTGCTGCGGGCGTTCGACAACACGAGGCTCCGCGCGTACGACCGGCTGGCGCAGGCCGTCTACCCGTCGGGACATCCCTACCATGCGCCCACGAAGGACGAGCGCCTGCAGAGCCTCACCGCGGCGCGGCCCGCGGATCTCCGCGCCTTCCACCGGGAGCGCTACGTGGGCTCGGCCATGGTCCTCGCGATCGTCGGCGACGTGGATCCCGAGCGGATCGCGGCGACCGTGGATTCCCTGTTCGGCGGGATCCCGCGGGGCGCGCCCTCGCGGCCGGACCTCCCCCGCACCGACCGGGGCGCGCCGGTGCGCGAGGCCGTCGAGCTGAAGGGAAAGGCGAACATGGATCTCATGTTCGGCGCGGGGAGCGGGCTGCGCAGGAACGATCCCGATTACGAGGCCTGCCTCGTGGCCAACGCCGCGCTGGGGCAGAGCTCCCTCTCCTCGCGCCTGGGCAAGCGGGTGCGCGATTCGGAAGGGCTGACCTACTCCATCTACTCGAGGTTCGTGATGACGGACGTTCTGGACGGGATGTGGCTCGCGGACGTCGCGGTGGCACCGAGCAATCTCCAGAAGGCGATGAAGTCCTCGCGCGAGGTGATCGAGGAATACTGCAAGAACGGAATCACGGACGAGGAGGTCGCCGTCCAGAAGAGCTTCTTCGCGGGCAATTACCAGGTGCAGCTGGCGACGAACGCGGGGATCGCGCAATCGCTCGCGGTCGCGGAGCAGTACGGCTACGGGCCGTCGTACCTGGACGAATTCCCGAATCGGGTGCGCGCCGTGACTCGCGAGCAGGTGCTGACGGCGATCCGCGCGCACCTGGATCCAGCCAAGCTCAGCGTGATCGTCGCGGGAGACCTGGACAAGTTCCCACAGTAGCGACGTACGACTTCAGGAGTCAGCCGACCGGAATGGGCTGCGGCCCTGGCACCGGGGCTCCCGGCCACAGCATCCGTTTTTGCCGTTCCGTCTGCCAGTTCGTAATGCGGGTGATGAGCGAGAACGCCACCAAGGCGCTCGGGATGTCGATCACGTCCGAGAGCACGAGCAGCGCACTCATCATCTGGAGCTGATCCAGGGTTGGGTTTTCGGTAACGCCCATGCGAAAGATGGCGTTGCCCACGAGTGAAGAAAGAATAAGGATCCCCCACCACAGATTGACGAGCGGGGGCGTCCCGAGCTGATTCCGAATGCCCGGCCCTGCCGGGGACGCGTCACGCTCCGTGCCCGCCGGATCGCTTCCGTGCCAGACCTCGCGCATGACCTGCACGGGCCGAACGAGGTTGAGGAACGGAACGAAGAACCCTCCGACGGCCCACCGCGGCGAGTACTTGAGCTCACGTCCACCCAGGGCCGGGAGATTCTTGTGGGCTCGATGGAACCAGATGAGGAAGGCGAGGGCTGATGCGAGGAGTACCAGGAGCTGGAGCTGACCGATCAACTGCTGTCGGGAATCGTTGGCCGCCATCTCTGCATCGGTGATCCCGCCGTGCGCTGCGCGCGACAGGAGCTCCACCTGAAGCAATCCGGATGCGATTCCAACGACCGCCAGCGCCAGGGTTACGAGCAGCAGGCCTTTGATCCATCGGGCACGGGCGTCCAGAGGCACGAATTCGACCGATTGAGAGCTCACGGGGCACCTCCTCATCGGTGAAGGACCTGCCGCAGGCCCAAGGTGCTACCGTTACGGGCCGAACGCCAGTGAACAGCTACTTCACCAGCGTCATCGTCCGCGTGCGGACGGTGTTCCCCACCGCGAGACGATAGAAGTAACGCCCGCTCGCGACCTGGAGCCCGCGCTCGTTCCTGCCGTTCCACCGCACGCTGTAGGTCCCCGGCCGCTGGCTCGCATCCACGAGCGTCCGCACCAGACGTCCGGACGCATCGAACACACGAATCAGGACACGTCCGCCGGAGCCTGCGTCGTAGGAGATCACCGTCTCCGGATTGAAGGGATTCGGGCGATTCTGCTCGAGCCGCGCCACAGGCGAGACACGGGGAGTGTCCGCCGCCGTGACCGACGGCGTGGAGAGCGGGTTGGCTGGATCGGATCCCAGGAGGAGCTCCCACCGGTCGCGGTATCCGTCGCGATCGCGGTCGATCGCCATCCTCATGCCCGAGCCCGGCGGCACGCCGAGGTAGGTGATCTCCCCTCCGTTCGTGGCGAGGGACCGGAGGCTGTCGGTGGAAATCGCTCCCTCCGAGTTCAGGTCGCTGATGAATCCCCCGCCCGTCTGGTAGAGGAATCCCTTCATCACGCCGCCAATCTTCCCGTGCGCGACGAGGTCGCAGTTCCCCAGATCGGCCTCGTGGTAGAGCGAATCGAGAAGCGCCACGGTGCCGGGACTGTTCTTGTTCGAGGCCGCGATGGTCAGCTCGCGCCCCACGGACGGAGCGGTGCCCGTGTCGAACGAAAGCAGGAAGGCCTCGATCGAGTAGCGCGCGTTCGTGTCCGGAAAACTGAAGACCGGCGCCCTCAGGAAGTTGACGAGGTTGTCCAGCGAGCCGTCGTGGAGGAAGCCGTAGCCCCTCTTGTTCGAGCCCGCGGCGAGCAGGAATCCGCTCTTCTGGTACATGTTCCGGAGCTGCGGGACCTTGAAGTCCTGACTTTCTTGTAACAGGACGCCCGGGATGAGCGTGCCGTTCGTCCCCGTCGGGAGCGCGTGGCAGAAGGCGCAGGTTTGCCCACCGTCGTGCGGCCGCGCGGTGAACTCGATCCTTCCCTGCTCCGCCAGCGGCGCGAACGTCCGGTCGAGGTTCTGATTCGGATTCGGCGGATAGGCGACGGTCAGGATGAAGGTGTTGTACTTCTGCATGTCCGCCGCCGAGAGCGTGTCGGGATTCCCCATCAATCCCACGAAGGCCGGATTGAAGCGCGTGAAGTCGAGCCGGTCGCCCCGCCAGTGGAAGGGAGACGTGCCGGCGAGGCCGCGAAGGGACTGCGTGGTCATCGGCCCCTTCATGGGATGAACCTGAGTGCCGAGCTGCAGGCTGGGCGCCATCGTTCCCTGGGGATTTCCCAGATCCCAGGCGATGTTGTCAAAGTCCCCGCCGACGTGACAGCTGGCGCAGGCCAGATCGCCGTGCGCGGAATTCTGGCCGTTGTAGAGAAAGGGCCTTCCCTCCTTCACCTCGGCCGGAGTGGGATCGAACCGCAAGGGAACCTCTCCGATCTTGGTCTCGGTCGCGGCGTCCAGGATCGCCACCGAGTTCGTGAACCGGTTCAGGACGAAGAGCTGGCTCCGGGCCCCGTCGAGGGCTAAGCCCACGGGGCCGCGAGGCTCGGCCAGATGGATTCCAGCCGGAGAAGGAGCGCCGTCGGTCTGGATTCGATTCGTCACGGCGCCGGAGAGATTGATCACCCCAACCCGGCTCGACCCCATCGCGGCCACGTACCCCTTCCCCTGGGCCGCGTTCAGGACGATGTCGGTAGGCTCGGCCAGGCTCTGGTCCTTCTCCAGCTGCGGGCCGGGGCTGATCGAATAGTCGATGTGCGCGTTGAGATGCACCGGCGTCACCGGTCCCGCGCCCGCGCCCCCGATCAGCGTGACGCGATTCCTCGAGAACTGCCCCTTGAGATTCGGCTCGAACCGGGTCCGGTTCGACGCGTCGGTATTCGTGACGTAGAGCGTCGACGTCGCGGGATCGACCGCGATGTTGAACGCGCTCGATCCCACGTCCGACACGGTGCGGACCACCGCACCCGTGCCCGTGTCGAGAACCGCCAGGTCCACGTCCGGCAGGGTGAAGCCGGCCGGAACGGATGCGTCCCAGATCTTCGGTGTCGGCTGTCCGTCATCGATCCAGTGCGTTCCGTTCCACTGCACGATCACGCCCACGTCCGGAGCCGCGGGCAGCGCCGGGCTCTTCGGCGGATTGGGTGGCGAAGGCCCCCCACCGGCGCGCACCTTGGCCGCGCTCAGGATCGTCGTCCGGTTTCCGCACTCCTGCACGCTCACGTAAACCTGGGTCCCTCCTGGCCCTACGGCGAGCGCACGGGGACGCCTTCCGAAGATGGAGGCCGGAGCAAACGCCGGTGTCAGGCTCACGGGATCGAAGACACTCACCTGGTCGAGTCCGCTCACGCACACGAAGGCCCGAAGCGGCGAGCCGGCGAACACGACATCGGTCGGCTCATCGCCAACGGACACGGTCGCCTCCACGCTCATGGAGCGGAGATCGACCACGCTCACGTCGTCGGAGAGATGGTTCACGACCCAGGCGGTGCTGTCGTTCAGCGCCGCGACCGAGACGGGCTCGAGTCCCACCGGCACCTCGCCGAGCGATGTCAGGGAGCCCGGACCGATCGAGAACACCTCGAGGCGCGCGTCGGGCAGGTTCAAGGCCAGGAGCCTGGTTCCATCCGGGGTCAGCGCGACGGGGTGCACCGGGAGCGATTCGAAATTCCGGTAGTCGGTGGTTGCGGCGACGGAGGAGGCGGACTCATGGGGTCGGTATGCGAAGAATACGACGGTGCACAGAGCCGAAGCCGCGAGAACGAGCCAAAGGGCGCGACGACGGCGCGGGGAGGGGCCGGTGCGCTCATCCATGGGTGCATACCTCCGGTATTCCACTGGCATGGTGTTGTTGCGGGAGTTGGACTTACAGCCCTAAGCCACTATTATACTACATGTTGCGGCTCCCGTAAATACCCTGTGAGGCGCTCCACGGCGGCGGGATCCTCGTGGCGGCGCATGTAAGCGGCGTACGCCTCTCCGAGCCGGGATCGCATCTCGGAGCGGTAGCGCTCGCGGCTGAACCGGAGCGCCTGGCGGCGGAGCGCTCCTCCGTCGAAGCGGCGGCGGCTCACCTCCCGCATCGCTTCCACCAGAGACTCCTCGGTCGCCTCGTCGAAGAGCACCCCGGTGTCGGGGGTGATCGTCTCGAGCGCCCCTCCCTTCCGGAGCGCGACGGCCGGACGTCCGCAGGCGAGCGCCTCCAGGGGCGCGATGCCGAAGTCCTCCTCGTGCGCCTGAACCAGCGCGCGGCAGGTGCGGTATGCCTCCCGGAGATCCTCCTTCGAAACCCATTGCTCGAAGCGAACGGTCGGTCCCGCGATCGATCGAAGCCTCTTGAGATCGGACCCCGAGCCGATCACTCGCAGCTTCGCCCCCATGCGGTTCGCCGCGCGGATCGTGAGGTCCACGCCCTTGTAGGGAACGAGGGCGGAGACGGTGAGAAACGGAGCGTCGGGACCGGGCTCGGAATCGCCGGGAGTGAAGAACTCGGTGTCCACGGGCGGGTAGACGACGAGCGCGGGACGCCGGTAGTGCTTCCGGATCCGGTCGCGGATGTTGAAGGAGTTCCCGATGAAGAGGTCCACCCGGTCCGAGCTCAGACGATCCCACAGGCGGAATTCGTGCGCGATCGAGCGTCCCACCCAGCGCTCGAGGGGGCCGGTGCGTCCCGGCGCGAAATACTCCGGGGCCAGATCCCAGAAGTAGCGGACCGGGGTGTTGCAGTAGCAGACGTGAAGGGTGTCGGCCCGCGTGAGGACTCCCTTCGCCGCGCAATGGCTGATCGACACCACCAGGTCGTATGCGCTCAGGTCGAAGGACTCGATGGCCTTGGGATAGGACGAGACGTACCAGCGGTAACGGCTCCTACCCAGAGGAAACTTCGCGATCCACGACTCGTGAATGCGATGCGATTCGATGGTCTTGGAGAGACGCCCCTTCCAGTGCACGAGCGTGTAGATCTCCGCGGAGGGAAACATTTCGCAGAGCACCTCGAGGCATTTCTCGCCGCCGCGCATGCCGGTGAGCCAGTCGTGGACCAGCGCGACGCGAAGCGAATCGAAAGGTTTGGCCGAAAGTGCCGGGGCCGGCGCGCTCACGAGGCGGGTGCGGGAGACTCGGCTTCGAGGCGCTCCGCGGCGAGCCGCAGCCGCTCCACGGTGCGCTCGCGTCCCAGGAGCAGGATCACGTCGAAGATGCCGGGGCTGACCTTCTTTCCGGTCAGCGCGATGCGCGCGGGCATGATCACCTCTCCGGCCTTCACCCCCTCCGAAGCCGCGAGCCCCCGCGTCGCCTTCTCGATCGGGTCGTGCTCGAAGGGCTGCACCTCTTGGAGCGCCGTCGCGAGCTTCTTCAGCCTCGCGGCGGCATACGGCTTGGCCAGGAGCTCCGCCCAGGGCTCCGGCTCAGGCTCCACCCGATCCACGAAGAGATACGCCGCGTATTCCAGGAACTGGCGGGGACGCTTCAAACGGTCGCCGACCGCCTCGACGGCGCGCTCGAGGAATCGCCGGTCGCGAAGCGCCGGATTCTCTGGCGTGCCCGTCGCCTTCAAATGCGCGGCCACCATGTCGGCCCGTACCGACAACGGGAGCGCGCGGAAATACTCGCCGTTCATCCAATCCAGCTTCTCGTAGTTGAAGATCGCGGGATTCTTGGAGACGCGCTCCAGGGAGAACACCTGCGTCAGCTCCTCCATCGTGAAGATCTCGCGCTCTCCGTCGTACGCCCAGCCCAGGAGCGCCAGGAAGTTCACCATGGCCTGGGGCAGGATTCCCTCGTCGCGGAACGCCGTCACGGAAACGGCTCCGTGCCGCTTGGAGAGCCGCGTCCCGTCCGGTCCCAGGATCATCGGAAGATGCCCGAAGCGCGGAGGCGTGAGTCCCAGCGCCCGGTAGATCTGAATCTGGCGCGGCGTGTTCGAGATGTGGTCGTCCCCGCGGAGAACGTGGGTGATCCGCATCGCGTCATCGTCCACGACGGCGGCGAAATTGTAGGTCGGGTGCTGATCGGTACGCAGGATCACGAGATCGTCCAGGGTGCCGTTCTGGAAGGTCACCGTGCCTCGCACCTCGTCCTCCCACGAAGTCTCCCCTTCCGGCATGAGGAACCGGATCGCGTACGCCTCGCCCTTGGCGGCGCGCGCGTCGGATTCCTGCTTCGTGAGCCGGAAACAGGTGCGGTCGTACTTGGGGGGCTCGCTGCGGGCGAGCGCCTGCTCGCGCCTCCGCTTCAGATCCGCCGGGTCGCAGAAGCAGCGATACGCCTTCCCCTCGTTCAGGAGGCGCCGGGCCGCTTCGGCGTAGCCCTTCAGCCGCTCGCTCTGGAAGTACGGCCGGTGCGGCCCGCCCACCTCCGGCCCCTCGTCCCAGCGGAGTCCCAGCCAGGAGAGCCCCTCGAGAATCCCGCCCAGGGCGTTCTCCACGTTCCGCTCCTGATCGGTGTCCTCGATGCGCAGCACGAAGGTGCCGCCGTGCCGCTTGGCGTAGAGATAGTTGAAGAGCGCGGTGCGGGCGCCCCCGACGTGGAGATACCCGGTCGGGCTCGGCGCGAATCGCACGCGTACCGGCGAAGTCATTGCAGTCCTTTCCGTGTGGCCGTGGAGTCGGATCGAGGTGCCTGGCTCAGCGCAGCAGCACCATCTTCCGCGCGAAGGTAGCCGGGCCGATCGCCGCGCGATAGTAGTAAACGCCCGAGGAGACTTCCCGGCCCGCGCGGTCGCGTCCGTCCCAGCGGAACTCATAATACCCGGGATCGTAGGCCCGCGAAACCGGCGTCGCCACGAGACGCCCGCGCACGTCGAAAATCCAGATCCTCACCGGCTGCGGCCCCTGGCCCGCCACGGCGAACGAGATCGCGGTCACCGGATTGAAGGGATTGGGCCGGTTCTGCGCCAGCGAGGAGCGCTTCGGCGCGCCCGGAGCGGGCGGCCCCCCGTCTCCTGGAATCGAGTCGACCGCGGTCAGAACCGGGAACGTTGCGTACCCCGTGTGCCAGTTGTCGTGGCGGAACATGGGCCACGCCATTCCGCTGGGCATGAAGGACCCCGGATAGCGCCAGGCATAGACTCCGCGGTCCCAGCCCGCGAGCACGATGTCCACGGCGCCGTCGCGGTCCAGGTCCCAGATCGCGGGCGTGCCGCGCGCCTCCGCGCCGATCTCGATCGGAAAGCCGCTCACCAGCGTTCCGTCCGCATGGAACGCATGGAGTCTCCGGTCCTCCGCCGCGATCAGGATCTCGAGGGTGCCGTTGCCGTCCAGGTCCGCGACGGCCGCGGATGCTTCGGTCGCGGCTCCCAGGGTGAGGTTCGAGAATCCCGGGAGCACGGCTCCCTGCGGGTCCCACGCCATCACGCGCCCGTCCACTCCCACCGCGATGACGTCGAGGCGTGGATCTCCCAGCGGGGTGAGGAGCGGCGCCAGCACCGGCGAAGGGACCCGCCCGTTCCCGATCGTGAGCTCGAGGGGCCGCGGCCATCCGGGTGCACGCTGTCCCGAAGCGGTGAGCACGTAGACACTGTCGTTGGCACAACCGAAGACCGTCTCCAGGCCGCCTCCGGGGATCACGCTCCCGATCGCCGGAGAGGCGCTGGTGGTTCCGTTCGCGAAGAAATCCCACACGACAGAGGAGTCGGCGTGGATGGCGTACACGTGCCCGGACGAAGTCCCGAAGACGATCTCACGTATTCCGTCCCCGTTCAGGTCCGCGATCGCGGGAGAGGAGATCACGGTGCCTTGAGGGGTGAAGAGGACGCCGGTCGTTCCGCGCACCGGGGTTCCGTTGGCGTGCCAGGCGTAGAGCCGGTTCGTATTCGAGCCCACCACGATGTCCGGCTGGCCGTCCCCGTCGATGTCTCCTATCGCCGGACTGGACCAGAAAGGCGCCGCTCCCTTGCGGGGCCATCCCGAGTAGAGCGTTCCGTTCGCGCGCCACACGGCGACGCTGGAGTCGTTCCACGAGGCGGCGATGATCTCGGGGACGCCGTCTCCGTCGAGATCGGCCGCCGCGGGAGAGGACGGAATGTGGTGGAGCAGCGTGCTGAAGATTCCGGTCGTGACCGTGCTCTGGTCGCCGTCCACCCAATCCTGCCCGTTGGGCCGGAACACGTAGAGGTATTCCGCCCCGACGATCACCTCCGGCTTCTGATCCCCGTCGAGATCGGCGAGACAGACCGAGGAAGAGGTGGGCTCTCCCAGGAGCGCCGGCCATCCCGCAAGGAGCGGCGGGCTGGTGCTCGTGACGAGTGGTATGGATTGCGGCCCCTCGTTTCCACCGGAATCGACCGCCGCGGCGGCGTAGCGGTACCGCGTGAGCGTGGGAAGGCCCTGGTCCTCGTAGGAGGAGACACGGCGAACCGGTGTCGGGGTCAGGAGCGTGAGAGCGCTGCCGTCATCGAGCGCGCGATAGATCCGGTACCCGGCCACGTCGGGCGCCGCGACTGGATCCCACCCGATCGTGATGCGATCGGAGCCTGGGATCTCCGTCCTGAGATTCATGGGAGCCCCGGGTGTTCCGGCGTCCACCGCGAAGCTCCAGGAATGGAAATAGGCGTCGTCCACGCGCACCTGGAAGAGCGCCCCCGCCGGGATGGAGGCTCCGGCGCGCACGCGAAGTGCCTGGCTCGTCGCCGTGGACCCGGTGGGAACATCTCCCAGGGCCGCGGTGGAATCGAGGAGCGCGACTCCCGCGTCGGGATTCCGGAGGTGCACCGAGAGCCCGCGTCCGCGGCCGCTCCCCTCGTTCGCGATCGTGAATCGGTAGCGCACGTTCTCGTTGGGGTCCAGGATCCCGTTGCCGTTCCCGCCCGCAGCGGGCGAATCGTCGAAGCCGTTCCCGGCGAGAACAGGTGCCGCGGCCGAGACGGCGAGCGGCACGTCCGTCGTGTCCGATCGCGCCGCGTCGCTCACGATGATGCGTATCCGCTCGGCGCGGGCCGTCGCCGGTATCGCGAGCGCCCGGACGCGAAGGCTGTCCGGCAGCGGAAGCTCCGCGCCCGAAGCGAGGGCCGGAAGGGCGGCGATGCCCTGCGTCACCGAGAGTCCTCCCGTGAGCGTCTGCAGGGAAATCGAGACCGCGCCCGAGGAGGCGCCGGTGCCCGAGTTCTTCACGCTGCCCCCGAGCGCGAAGGTCTCGCCGGCGTCGGCGACCTGGTCTCCGTCTCCCGCGATGGAATCGCGAACGGTCACGTTTCGAAGCGCGAAGTGGGCGGCCCCGGTCGCCGTCACCGTGAGCGAGTCGAGGAACGGGAGATTTCCCGGCACGGTCACCGCGAAGGAGAACTTGCCGGTCGATCCCGGATGGAACGGGACCGTGGCGTGACCCGCGGCGTCGGTGAACGACACCCGGTACTCCTCCCCTTGCTTCCATGCGACGACGAGCGCCGATTCCGCCGGTGCTCCCGAGGCCAGGACGGTCACGCTGAAGCTCGGCGAGCTCAGCGCCACGGCCACCGGCCTCGTGACCGCGAGCGTGCCGGGAGGGCATCGCCAGATCGGAAGGGCCGGGCTCCCGAGCAGGATGGTCTCGAAGTACCCCCACCGCTCCTGGGACTCGGCGCGCGCGAGAGGAAGGAGCGAAGCGCGCGCGTTCTCGACCGCCTCTCCCAGGGTGATCGGTGGGCCGCGCTGGAGATCATCCATGAGCTTGGTGGAGACCTTTTGGTCGATGCCGGGCCAGGCGTCGCGCGTCGCCCCGACGTACGCCAGGGCTCCTCCCGACGCGCTTCGCACGACCTGCTCCCCCACGCACTCGTAGTCGGCGGCCGCGGACGCACAGTTGGAGGAGATCCAGAGGCCCGCGGAGTCGCCGTTCGCCAGCGTCGCGAGCTCGGAGAGGTTGATCACATCATTCCCGATGGAAAGCTGCGACCCCGCTCCGTGCCCGATGTGGTGCACGATGCCGTAGCCACGCCCGAGCGCATTCAGCGCGGCCGGCTTGGTCAAGGGCAGGGTGCCCGGGTAGGCCGCCGCGTTCTCGTAGTAGCGATCCACGGTCACGCACGCGGGGGCTCGCACCAGGAGCGATTCTCCGGCCGCCGCACCGTCCACCGAGATCACCTGCCCCGGCGTCCAGTTCGTCGGGAACAGCACCTCCGCCAGGATGAGCTCCTTCGTGAGCGCTCCGGCGGCAGGGCTTGTCGCGTAGCGAATGGCTTTCGAGACGAGCACCTGCGCATCCGCTCGCGTGGACGCCGAAAGCCTCCCCACGGCGATGTCGGGGCTCATGTCCAGGCTGTCCGCCACCTCGCCGTAGATCCCGTTTCCGTTCCGGTCCCAGGTTCCGTCGAGATCGGAGTAGTAGGCGTCGCTCGGAACGTCCATCGTCTCCCCGAACAGGACCCGCGCGTAGCGCATCGGGATCGCATCGTGATCCGCTGCCAGCACGGCCCATCGCGTGCCCCAGAGATCATGGGCCGCCTTGAGGAAGCTCCGCACCGCCTGGGCGAGATCGTTGGACCGGGGATCCGCGGCGCGAACGGTCGAGAGATTCCGCACCACGGTCGCGATGCCGATCCGGGTCTGGTAGTCGGCGAGACGCTGATAGATGTCGGCGAGCGAGTCGGCCGTCACGATCACGCAATCGACCGGAGAGCCGAGTCCCGACGGCGTCACCGTGGGGAGAAAGGGCGCGGCGCGGCGTGGATCGGACGGGATCCGGTGCGCGCGAGGGGGTAGCTGGGCATTCGCGGGCGGAATGGGAAGGGCCGCCAGACCTGCCATGGTGAGGAGGGCCACGAGCGCGGGGAGCCGCTTGACGCAGCGCGAGAAGAAAGGCGAGTAACCTACGTGTTTTGAAATGGTTTGGTGCCTCGGCGGCGCCCCGGGAGTCTGTGCGAGCGTTCTACATTATACCTCTTTCCGGCCTCCCGGACAACGCGCGGGCGGCGACCCGCTGTCGCGTCTGGTCCACGACGCTCCAGTCGATCGCATACACGGAATAGTGGAAGCCGCCTGGCCGGGTGATCCCGAGATTCTCGATCCGGCGCGAGAAGAGAAACCGGTAGGGAGAGGGCTCGTCGAGGGTCATCGCGAGCCGGCCCTCGACCGGGTGGCGGTCGATCAGGTACTCGGGCCTTCCGGCCACCTCGAAGAGGACCCGGCGCACCACGGCGTCGTACCCATCGCGCACCGTGATGGGGGCAAGCTGAGGCGTGACCAGCCCGTAGAGATCGAGGACCCTGCGCTCCGAGTAATAGCCGAAGGCGCCGATGTCCGCGGCGGCGAACCAGGCTCGCGGCGGAGTGCGGTCCCGCGCCCAGATCCCGATATCCACGAGCGAGGCGCGAAGGCCGTGCGTGTGCGCGCGCGTGTTCGGCACGCTGACGAGCGCGGTGAACGCCGCGTTTTGCGCCACGAACACCACGGCGAGGAGCCCGAGCGCGAGCCCGTATCGCCTGGGGAAGCTGGTCGCCACCACCCAGCGGAGCGATGCAATTCCGAGAAGGAGAATGCAGGGAGCGGCCGGGACCAGGTAGCGCGAGACGACCTGCACGCCCTGGAGCGCCAGCGAGAGAACGAGGAGCGCGGGCCATGCCACACACACGAGCCAGAACACGCGGCGCCCTCCCGCCGCGGGAAGCGCGTTGGACCGGTTCCCGAACGCGAGCACGAGGACGAAGAAGGCGAGCGGCAGCGCGTCCGCCACGAGCTCCACTTGAAACGCGGAGTGGATCCCCGCGACGAAGAGGCCCGGATGCAGGAGCGCCCCGGCCTTCGCCGCCGCGGTGTTGGGGACCAGCGTGTGGAACCAGCTCCAGGCGGTGATCAGCCAGGGTGTGACGACGAGCGCGAAACTCCCCGCCGCCTCGAGCGCGCGCCGGGGCCGCTGCTCCGCACCGATCCAGACCGCGGCCACCACGATCGCGGCGAAGAGGTAGCACTCCGGGCGCGCGAGCACGGCGACTCCCAGGGCGAGACCGGTCGTCCAGCCGGCGCGGCCCTCGATGAGAACGCCCGCGAGCGCGTAGAGCGCAAGCGCGACACAAGCGGTGGCGAGCGGGGTCTCCATGCCCGAGAGCGCCCATCGCATCGCCCAGGTCTGGGCCGCCATGAGAACCCCGAGCACGAGCGAGGTCCCTTCTCCCCACCCGAGACGCTTCCCCAGCCGAACCAGGATCCACACCGCGAGGAGGTGCGCGAGGAGACCGTACGCTTTCGCCACCCACGCGAGCGCGGGCATGGACCAGGCATCCACGGGCGCCGCCACGCGGATGGGAAGCACCTTCCCCGCGAGGGCCAGGAGAAGCACCCAGAGGGGGCTGGTCGCTCCATACGTCGGCTCTCCCGCGTTGAAGGAGAAGCCCTTCCCCTGGACGAGATGCTTCGCGAACTGGAAATGAATGAAGGTGTCGTCGGTGAGGTAATGGAGAAACGGAAGGAGCGCCGCGGCGGCGGCGAGGAGAAGCAGGGGCTGGAAGAGGAGCGCGCGGGGACGCGCGTTCACCGTTTCAGCCAGCGACGCACTCTCTCGGCCACGGCAGGCGGCGTGAATCCCAGCTTCTCGGCGATGACCGCGGCCGGAGCGGAGGCGCCGAACCGGTCGAGGCCGATCCAGAGGCAATCCTCGCCGACCAGCCCGCACCAGGGCTCGATCCGCGACGCCTCGATCACGACGCGCCGGGAGCCCCTGGGAATCACGGATTCCCGATAGGCATCGGGCTGCAGGCGGAACGCCTCGAAGCAGGGCATCGATACCACGCGCGCGCGGATGCCGCCGCCGGACTGCAAGATGTTCCGCGCCTCGCGCGCGAGCGAGACCTCCGACCCGGTCGCGAGAATCGTCACCTCCGGCGGGCCGCCCTCGGAATCGTCCAGCACGTATCCGCCCCGCGCGATCTCGCTGCGATCGAATCCGTCCTGACGCTGGATTGCCGGCAGCTTCTGCCGGGTGAGCGCGAGCGCCGTAGGTGCCTTGTCGCGCTGGATCGCGCGCGCCCAGGACATCGCCGTCTCCAGACCGTCGGCGGGGCGCCAGACCTCCAGCCCCGGAATCAGCCGCAGGGAGGGCAGATGCTCGATCGGCTGATGGGTGGGGCCGTCCTCTCCCAGGAACACGCTGTCGTGCGTGAACACGTAGATGACCTGGACCTGGGACAGGGACGCGAGGCGGATGGAGGGCCGCATGTAGTCGGAGAAGATGAGGAACGTTCCGACGTAGGGAAGGAACGTGCCGTAGAGCGACATCCCCGTGGCGATGCTTCCCATGGCGTGCTCACGCACCCCGAAGTGGAGCACGCGCCCGGAGTAGTTCACCGGCGCGCCACACGTGAGCCCGCTCGGCACGACGTCCCCGCCGCCCTTGATGCCGGTGAGGGTCGAGGGCTCGAGATCCGCCGAGCCTCCCACGAGCGAGGGAACGGCGGCCGCGGCGGCCTGGAGCACGGCGCCGGAGTGGGCGCGCGTCGCGCCCTCCGACGTTGGAGCGGCGGCGACCAGGAGCTCCTCGAGATTCGGAGGCACCTTGCGCGTGAAATAGGTGTCCCAGAGCGATGCGCCCTCGGGGTCGTCGCGGCGGAACGCGGCAAAGCGCTCGTTCCATTCCGCCCGCTGCTTCCGCTTCTCCTCGGCCAGCGCGTGGAAATGCGCGCGCGCCTCGTCGGGTACATAGAAGGAGGGGGAGAGCGGCCAGCCCGCGGCCTGCTTCGCGCCGTCCAGCTCTTCCTGGCCCAGCGGCTCGCCGTGCGCCTTCGCGGTTCCCTGCTTCGTGGGAGCGCCCTTGGCGATGATGGTGCGCGCCACGATCAGGGACGGCCGCGTTTCCTCCGCCACCGCGCGGAAGAGCGCCTGATCCACCTGGTCGCGATCGTTTCCGTCGACCCCTTCGACGTGCCAGCCGTAGGCCTCGAACCGGCGTCCCACGTTCTCGCAGAACGCGAGCCCGGTCGGACCCTCGATGGAGATGCGATTGTCGTCGTAGAGGTAGGTCAGGTTGCCCAGGTTCCAGTGCCCCGCCAGCGAGGCCGCCTCGGAGGAGATTCCCTCCATCAGATCGCCGTCACTCACGATTCCGAATACGCGGTGATTCAGGAGCTCGGCATGACGCTTGAGCCGCGCCTGCATCATGCGCTGCGCGAGCGCCATTCCGACGCCGTTCGCAAAGCCCTGCCCCAGCGGCCCGGTAGTTGCCTCTACGCCCGGCGTGTGGCCGCGCTCGGGATGTCCCGGGGTCTTCGAGCCCCACTGGCGGAATCGCTGCAGCTCCTCCATCGGAAGATCGAGCTCGAAGAGATGGAGGAGCGAGTAGAGGAGCATCGAGGCGTGACCCGCCGAGAGAACGAACCGGTCGCGATTCTGCCACTGGGGATCGCCGGGATCGAATCGGAGATAGTTCGCCCAGAGCACGTAGGCCATGTCGGCGGCGCCCATGGGCGCGCCCGGATGCCCCGACTTCGCCTTCTCGACCGCGTCCGCCGAAAGAAATTTGATCGTGTTGACGCAGAGCTGAGCTTGATCGACCGAGGTGGCGGGCATGGGCTCCTGGCTGCCTGATTTCCGGAACCGGGGCGATTGTGATCCGGTGTTACTATAGCCCGCGACGGGGTTCCATGGCTACCACCCAGGACAATCTTGGAGAGCGTTCATGACTTCACGGCACCATCGTGTGCTCCCATTCTCGTTCCTTCTCGGTTCGGTCGTCGCGATCGCGCTCGCGTTCGGGGGATGCTCCACGAATCCCGCGACGGGCAAGCGCCAGATCTCCTTCGTCAGCACGAGCCAGGAAGCCGCGATGGGCAGGGAATCCGATCCGGCGGTCATCGCCGAGTACGGGCTCTACGGCGATTCGACGGTGCAGCACTACGTCGACTCGGTCGGGCAGCGGCTCGCGTCCGTCTCCCACCTTCCGACGCTCGGCTGGCATTTCCGCGTTCTCGACTCCCCGGTCGTGAACGCGTTCGCCATCCCCGGCGGCTACATCTACATCACGCGTGGAATCATGGCGTACCTGAACTCCGAGGCCCAGCTGGCGGGCGTGCTCGGACACGAGTGCGGACACGTGACGGCCCGCCACAGCGCGCAGCAGATCACGCGCTCGCAGATCGCGGGCGTGGGGCTTCTCGCGAGCGCGGTGTTCGTGGGCGCGCTCCGCCCCTACACCGGCCTGGCACAGCAGGGGCTGGGGCTTCTCTTCCTGAAATACAGCCGCGACAACGAGACGCAGGCGGACGAGCTGGGCGTGGGCTACGCGACCCGGGCGACCTATGACCCGCGCGTGATCCCCGAGACCTATTCCATGCTGAAGCGAGTCGGCGAGCGCCAGGGCTCGCAGCTTCCCGGCTTTCTCTCCACGCACCCGGATCCCGGCGACCGCGAGATCCGCACCAGCCAGCTCGCCCAGGCGGCGGTGGCAGGCGGGAGGAGAGATCTCCATGTTGACGCGGCCCCCTACCGCGGGCACATCGAGGGGATCGTGTATGGCGACGATCCGCGCGCGGGATATTTCATCGCGAATCGCTTCTATCATCCCGATCTCGGCATCGAGATGATCTTCCCCGACGGATGGCAGACGCTCAATCAACCCAGCTCGGTCGTCGCTTCCAGCAAGACCGCCGGCGGTCTGATGGAGCTGACCCTCCAGACTTCGAAGGATTCCACCGCCACGCCCGACCAGTTCGTCCAGTCGCTTCTGGCGGACAAGAAGCTCTCGGACGCCTCGGGGCGGGCGGAGACCTTCCGCGACTTCCCGGCGTGGATCGGCCAGGTGCTGGCGCAGGGAGAAGGAGGAAAGCAGGCATTGATCGCGGGATTCGTCCGGATCCGGCCGGGTCAGTTCTTACAAGTATTGGGGCAGAGCCGGGCCGTGGGAGACGCGGCGTCGGAGCAGATCCTGGCCTCCATCCGGAGCGTCGCGACCCTGCGCGATCCGGCCAAGCGGGACGTCACCGCGGATCGCGTGCACGTCGTCACCACCGACCACGAGGGCACGTTCACGGAGCTGGTGAGCCGCATGGGACCGCAGGGGCTGAGTCTCGAGGAGACGGCGATCTTGAACAACATGCGCGCGACGGCGACGATCCCCCCGGGGACCCCGATCAAGATCGTGCGAAAGGGCCGCCACCCTTAGTGCCGGACCAGATCTCCGAGGTGAATGAGGCCGGCACCCGCAAGGGCAAGCGCACCGTCCTTGGGAACGCGCCCGAGGAGCACGGCGAGCCCGAAGCGTAGCGGCTTGATCCCGATCATCCCCGCGACGAAGCAGATCGCGTCCGCCGGAGTGAAGGGAAAGAGAAAGAGCGGCACCAGCGCGAGCCAGCGCTTTCCCCCCATCA